>PDWI01007095.1_pt1 | contig 13786 bp, 23 predicted proteins | sample 1430891 | NCBI WGS metagenome assembly PDWI01 (sample SAMN01162508, study PRJNA174530) | Oral metagenome, whole genome shotgun sequencing project. | biome: Marine environment; feature: Marine mammal; material: Swab sample of the gingival sulcus; isolation source: swab sample of gingival sulcus...
AGATACATTGAATAATTTTGACATTAAAATTAGAGTATCTAGTTTAGGCTCTCTTGAATTTGATTCATAAAAACGATAAGCCCTTAAAGATATGTTTAATTCATCAGCTACTTGTTGAGCTGTTAACCCTTTAGATTTGCGAAGTTTATTTAATCTAGTTCCTGAAAACATAAAATCCTCCTAAAAAATTACTTGACAATGAACTTATAGTACACTATAATGTTATCGCTATAAAGTGTACTGGAAGTTCACTAAAAGAAAGGAGGAAATTATGGCAGGCAAGAAGATAGCTTTTGACATTGAGGATTTAGAAATAAGTGTGAAGGTTTTGAGATCGTTATCGTTAGCAATAAGTCAAGCAATTATGAATGGAGCTTTTACGGTTAGTAGTTATGAATGGGGGTTTTATGGAATTGATAAATTAATTAATGAATTATTAGAAGACATAGTAGAGTTAAAAGATGAAGCTTTTGAAGAATTAAGAAAAGGAGAATTAAAATGAGTAAGGATTATGTGAATAAATATTGGGAAAAAGAAGAACCAGAAACTTGTGAGTTTGAAAATAAATTTTTTAGAGTTTATGAAAAAGCTGGCAAACTTCAAATCGGAAAAATAATAAAAGATAAAGATACAGGGGAGAAAAAACATATCCCAAAAATCGTAGTTGGTCGAGAAAAATTACTTAAAAACGAAGATGCTATTGAATTTCTGTTTAAAACACTAGAAAACTGGCAGGAGAATTATTAAAAATGAATGAGTTTTTTATGGCGATGATACCACCTACTACAACCCACCAGGAAAAAAGAGCTGTTATTTGTGCTGATAATAAAATTAGGTTCTATGAATATGAAAAATTAAAAGCGGCCAGAATTAAACTTATGGCTCACCTTCATAAATTTATACCAGAAGAACCTATTACAGGTCCTATCAGGTTGTATGTGAAGTGGTGTTATCCCATAAATAACGGCAAAAAAGACGGACAGTGGAAAACTACTAAGCCAGATTTAGATAATGCTCAAAAGCTTCTCCAAGACTGTATGAGTGATATAGGTTTCTGGAAAGATGATAAGCAGATTGCAAGCCTTATCTGTGAAAAGTTTTGGGCGAAAATACCAGGTATTTATATCAAAATTGAAAAATTAGAGTAAAGGAGCGAAACAATGAAAATACACGAGATTGATTGGAAAGATAAAAACACAAAGTATAGATATAACGATTTGCTTTGGAAGAGCAATGGGGTTGATTTAGTTTGTTGTGATACAAAGGAACTAATTTATTTAAGCGATAGTGAAAATTTAAAAAATATCCTACAAGCAGACTTTGAACCAGTAGTAGATTGGTCTAAGGTTGAGGTAGATACACCTGTAATTATTTCTGGAAATCTAAAAAGACATTTCGCAGGTGTTGAAAACGGAAGTATTATGGTTTGGTCAAATGGTCAAACAAGTTGGACTACATTAACTAAAACTGGTTATAACCCAAGCCAAGTAAGACTAGCAGAGGTGGAGTGATGAAAACCGTTAGTAAATCTATGTATAGAAAGATGATTAAATGTAATAAATTATGTTCTGAACTAAGAGCTTTAAATATTGAAATTATCGACTATTTACAATCAATAGGAATTAAGACAGACGAAGGTAGAACAGAAGAATTGTTAGGTGATGTGTTAGGTTATGGAAGTGCAGATAAAAAAGAAGTAGATTTAATGCTTGAAGAATTAAATTTAAAAGTAAAATGAGAAGAAATGTTTGAAGTAGCACAATTAGATTTTTGGGGTGGTGAAGATAATTATACTTGTGAATTAGTAAATTTTAATGATGAGTTGTTAAATGTTGATTTAAGAGATGTCGAACTAATGCAATCAACAGGGCTTGTTGATGTGAATGGTAAAGAGATATTTAATAGGCTAGCTATTAGTAATATACGCCATTATACAATGCCAGAGGAATAAACTATGCTAACAAAAGATGAACTCAACGAATTAAGATATATGGCTAGAGATTTAGCTGAGTTAGAAGCTGAACTAGAGGCACTCTACACAAAAATTGAGGGTGTTTGCTCTCCTAAGATTACTGATGAACCTAGAGGTGGCGAGAAGCTAGATATTCTTGAGTTGTATGATAAACTTATGCAGAAACACCAAGAAATTAAAACGCTGAATAAGACCTACTACAGAGAGCGAGAGAGGGTTAGTGAATTAATCCAACATCTAAGTCCAGAGGGGAAAACCTTAATTAAGCTAAGATATTTTGAAAATAATGAGTGGAGTGACATCGCTAGTTTGATGGTATATAGCGTAAGGCACTTGCACCGACTACATTCTACGGTTTTATGTGAGTTAAAAAAATCGTAAATCATGTCATTCCATGTCACACGATTTCGTGCTAAAATGGTATTATGAAAAAAGTGTAAGTAGCGATGACAATACTTCTGCGAAGTTAAATCATAGTTCTCTCCTTTTCGATTTTAAATGCACAATGTTCTAAGAAGCCCATTAGGGCTTTTTAGTTTGAATAAAAAAAGAAAGGCGGTGGTGTATTTTGAAAAAACTAACACTCAAACAAAAAAAGTTCGCTGATGAATACATCATCAGTGGCAACGCAACTCAAGCTGCAATCAAGGCTGGATATAGTAAAAAAACAGCAAATAGAATTGCTACTGAAAACTTGTCAAAACCTGTCATTAAAGCCTACATTGACGAAAAACTCGCAAAAATTGAGTCTGAAAAGATTGCTGAAGCGACAGAAGTAATGGAGTATTTAACTTCAGTAATGCGTGGTGAGTCAACATCTGAAATAATAGTTGTTGAGGGGGTAGGAGATGGTTGTTCTACAGCTAAACGAGTAGAAAAAGCCCCTGATGAAAAAGAAAGGTTGAAAGCGGCTGAATTGTTAGGCAAAAGATATAGTTTATACACAGACAAGCACGATATAACTGCTACTGTACCTGTCGTGATAGTAGATGATATGGATGATGATTTCTAAAAAAGTAAACAAAATAGACATTAAAAAAGTTGTCGGTAAAAATTACGGTAAGTTTTGGAACTTTAAAGGCAGGTACAAAGTTGTAAAAGGTTCTAGAGCGAGCAAGAAATCAAAAACAACTGCTTTGTACTACATCACAAAACTGATGAAGCATAAAGAGGCTAATCTACTTGTCGTCAGAAAGACATATAGAACGCTTAAGGATAGTTGTTTTACCGAGCTTAAATGGGCGATAAAAAGATTAGGAGTAGAGGATAAGTGGAAAGTCACAGAATCGCCCTTAGAAATGACTTACATACCTACAGGTCAAAAAATATATTTTAGAGGTCTTGATGATCCACTCAAAGTAACATCAATCACAGTCGAAAATGGAGTTTTATGTTGGCTATGGATTGAGGAAGCTTACGAGATATTAAAAGAGTCAGACTTTGATATGATAGACGAGTCAATAAGGGGGGAAATTCCTAAAGGCTTGTGGAAACAGATTACTTTAACATTCAACCCATGGAATGAACGGCACTGGATTAAGAGCCGTTTTTTTGATGTTAAAGATGACCCTGATATCTTGGCTATGACAACTAACTATCTCATGAATGAGTTTTTAGACAAACATGACTTTAAACTCTTTGAGAAGATGAAAAAGAATAATCCTAGAAGATATCAAGTCGCAGGACTAGGAAACTGGGGTATAGTAGACGGCTTAGTTTTTGAGAACTTCATAGAACAAAAGTTTGATATTGACAAGCTTAGGGAAAATCCAAACATAGAGTCAGTATTTGGACTTGACTTTGGTTACACAAATGACCCTACAGCTCTATTTTGTGGGCTGATAGACGAAAAAAACAAAAAGTTATATGTATTTGATGAACTGTATAAGAAAGGTCTATCGAATGAAAAGATATTTGCAGAAATAAAAGCCCTTAGTTACATCAAGGAGAAAATAATAGCAGATAGTGCAGAGCCTAAGAGTATAGACAGACTAAAAGAGTTAGGTTTGTATAGGATAAAAGGAGCTAGAAAAGGTAAGGATAGCATTAATAACGGCATAGATTTCTTGCAAGACTATCAAATTATTATACATCCTAGGTGCGTTAATTTCCTCACAGAGATAACAAATTATCAATGGGATAAAGATAAGTTCGGCAAGACTTTAAACAAGCCTATAGATGATTTTAACCATCTTATGGACGCAATGAGATATGCTATAGAGTCAAGAATAAAAGTTGATAAGGTAAGGTCAATGGATAAATCAAAGTTGTTTAGGAGATAAAAAATGTTTGTAACGAGAAAAGAAGAACTAGACATAAAAGAAATCAAGGAATATATCAAAAAACACTCAGAATCAAAAGAAAAAGCGTTAAACTTGCAAGATTATTATGAGGGGAAAAAGACAGATAGCCCTTACCCTAAGTACATTAGTGACACGCACACAGGATATTTCTTAGGAACGCCTATAACATACAAATGTGAGGACACTGAGTACCTAGATAAGATTTTAGCTGTGTTTAGGGAAAATAACGAGTCTAAGCATAACAAAAAACTGGGAAAATTAGCGAGTGTTCAAGGTAAAGCTTACGAACTTCTTTATGCTGATGAAGACTCACAGGTAAAGTTTGCAGCTTTTTCGAGAGGAGAACTTTTTTTGATAAAGTCTGCAAGTCTTGATAGCAAAATACTATATGCAGTGAGATATTTTTCTGTTGATGGAGTTGCAATAATCAACGTTATTGATAGTGAAAAAACATCTGTGTATGAGGGCAAGAATATAGACAAAGCTGAGTGGGTTGAAGATATTCCGCATTATTTTGAAGAAGTACCAGTTGTTGAGTATAAAAATAACGAGGAATGTCAAGGGGATTTCGAGCAAGTATTATTTAATATTGATGCATACGATACAGCTCAGAAAAATACTCTACAAGACCTAAATGACTTTACTGACGCATATCTTGCACTTGAGAATATGTTAGGTACAGAAGACGATGATGTCACAAAATTTAAGAAAGACAAGATATTGTTACTTCCAGATGGCTCAAAAGCTTATTGGTTAATCAAAAATGTAAATGATGCTTGGATAGAAAATTATAAAAACAGAATAAAACGAGATATTCATAAGTTTTCATCTACTCCAGACCTAACAGATGAACAGTTTGGTTCTAACCTAAGTGGTATAAGCTTACAGTACAAAATGTTAGGAACGGAACAGGTAAGAGGCATTAAAGAGAGTGAGTTTAGAGAGTCAATAAATAGACGTATTAAACTTATTTGTAAGATTTTGAAACTAAAACAAGATGTAGACGAGACAAAGACAATAGAAATGCAGTTTAACAAAACGCTTCCAAAGAATGTTTTTGAACTTAGCCAGATAATAACTAATCTAGCACCTTATTTATCACAGGAAACATTATTGTCAAGGTTGCCATTTATTGAAGATGTGAATGCAGAGATTGAAGCTAAGAAAAAGGAAACAACATCAGTAAAAGACAATTATGAGGGTTAGGTATGACTAACGAGGAATATTGGAAAAAGAGAGCTGAAGAACTGCTTGAGGACTCTTTAAAAGATGGCGATAAGGTTATAAAAAAGATAAAAAAAGCCTATAAGAAAGCTGATAAGGATATAAAGAGAGACATAGAAGCCTTGATGTTTAAGTATATGAAACAAACAAGACTAGGCTATAATGCAACAAGCCGTTTGCTTACAAACAAAGAACTTTTTGAGTGGCGAATGGATATAGAAGATTACCTTGACGAGATAGAAAACGCTAATTCGTTTGCTAAAAAATCAGCTTTGACACTTGAATTAAATACTCTAGCAATGCAATCAAGGATAAGCAGACTAGAAGCCTTGCGAGGAGATATAAAGGTTAAGTTAGGCAGGCTTGCAATGTATGAAGAGTCTTTAGTAACAAAAACTCTTGAGTCAACTATAAAGATTAATTATTACAATGATATTTTTGAGTTTCATAAATCTGGTGTAATAAGTGAGGATATGATAAAAGAGATCACTGATAATGACTTAGAAACACTTTTAGATATGCCTTTTAAGGGTAAAAACTATTCTGAAAGGATATGGAAAAGACACTATAACATAGCTGATAGGATTAATGAAAAAGTTACTGCTAATTTAACATCTGGTAGGTCTTTAGAGAGACTACAAGAAGAGTTACATGACGAAATAGCTGCTATATCAACTGAGCCATTAAGACAGAGTATGGACTATGACATAAAAAGGCTAGTTCATACTGAAGTTGCACACGCAAAGGCTCAAGCTAATTTAAAAGCTTATAAGGACGCTGGCACAGAAGAATATAGATTTATAGCAACCTTTGATATTAAGACTTCAGATAAATGCAGAAAATTATCTAGTAAAGTGTTTAAAGTAGAAGATGCAGTCATAGGTACTAATTTTCCACCAATGCATCCACATTGTAGGTCAAAAACAGTTGGAATAAGTGAGTATTTTAATGGTAAAACTAGAATAGCGAGAGATAAGAACGGGAAAAATATTAAAATACCAGTAGATATGACCTATGATGAGTGGTATGAAAAATATGTTGCTAGTGACCCAGAATACTTAGCAAAGGAAAAAGGATATAAAAACAGATTTGCAGACAAGAAACAACATGAAAAATATAGAAGTGTATTAGGTAATAAAGCACCTCGTTCATTTGAAAAATTCCAACAAATGAAGTATAATGATGTTGATAAGTATGGAATGATTAAGTTAGATTACAGCAGAAAAAATAGACTTATTACGAAACCAGATTTAGCTTTGCCAAATGTCAATAAAGCAATGATTGATGAAAATAAATATACTAAATATTTGTTTGATGGTAATAATGAAAAAGGTTTAATAAAGGGTGAACTTATAACTAAACGATTAGGTTATGATATAAATAATTATAAAAAATTTGAAAAAGAAATACTTGAAGTATCTAAATTAAATCCAGCTAAGTTAAAAAAAGAGACAGAGTTTGGTTATAAGTATGAACAAAAAGTTGTAATGTATGGGATAAAAGATAAGCCGACTAATGTTGTAATAGGTTGGAATGTAAAAGATGATAAAACGCATTTAACAACAATATATGTAAAAGAGGTGGAATAATGATTATAGAGCAATATGATACAGTTCTATTAAAAGATGGTAGAGAAGCTGCTATAGTTGAAAAATTTAGTGAAAGTAATTTTCTGGCTGATATAGGCGACTCTCCAAAGGATTGGGATACAATAGATATAACTATTGATGATATAGAAAAAGTTATCTCAAAAGGATAGAAATAATAGATTAACCATAAAACTTATGAGGGATTATGGATAAAAGCACTCTAACAGGTGCTTTTTTATTACATAAAACGAGGATAAGCGTCATAGAGGCGCTTTTTTTATACCGCAATGCAAGGGGGATATTTTAAATATAAATCTTGTGGGGCAAGAAAGGAATAAAAAATGAAAAACAGATTTAACTTACAGTATTTTAATGCTAACGAGTCGGGGGCAGAAGATACATCTACACAAGATAATGTATCAACTGAAACTGAAACGGGGGCAGAAACGACAAAGGAACCAAGCTTTGATGATTTGCTAAATGGCAACAAAGAATTTCAGAGTGCTTTTGACAAAAAAGTAAATCAAGCAATCGAAACAGCAAAGAGTAACTGGGAAAAAGACAAGAACAAAGAACTTGAGGAAGCTAAGAGCGAAGCTGAAAGACTAGCCAAGATGTCTGCTGATGAAAAGGCTGAACACGAGAGAGAAAAAAGAGAAGCTGAGCTTCAAAAAAGAGAGGCGGAATTAAACGCTAGAGAGCTTAAGCAAGGTGCTAAGGATATGCTTATTGAAAAGAACTTACCAGTTGAGCTTGCTGATTTAATTAGTTATTCAAATGCTGAACAGACAAAAGAACAAATAGGTAAGTTAGAGGAAGCTTTTAACAAAGCAGTAGAAAACAAAGTAAACGAAAGATTAAAAGGCAAAACACCACTACAAGGTGGCACAGGAAAAGCTACAGGCATTGAGGCTCAGATAGACGAAGCTTTTAAGAATGTTAAGTAAAAGAAAGGATGTAAAAAATGGCAATTAATACAATACAAGCTGCAACAGTTTTTCAAAAAAAATTAGATGAGCATGCAGTTCATGGACAATTAACAGGCTGGATGGATGCAAACGCAGGTCAAGTTATCTATGATGGTGGTAAGGATATAAAAATTCCTAGAGCTAAAGTTAAGGGGTTAGCAAACTATGATAAGGATAATGGACACAAGCAAGGTGCTATTAGTCTTGATTATGAAACTATGACAATGACTCAAGATAGAGGCAGAAAATTCTTGCTTGACCCAGTAGACATCAACGAAAGTAATTTTGTTGTAAACGCTACTAATTTGATGACATTATTCCAAAAAGATTATGTTATTCCAGAGATAGATGCATATAGAATAGCAGAGTGTGCAAAGGCTATCATAGCGGCAAATGTAAAAGACCACATTAAATACTCTTATACTCCAGCAGAGAGTACAATTTTAAGAGAGATAAAGACAGGTATTAAGGCAATAAGAAAATCAGGGTATGCTGGTGATTTAGTTATCCATGCAAACGCTGATGTTATGCTAGAGTTAGAAATGGCATTATCTGGTAAAATAAGAGACGTTACATTCTCTAAGGGTGGTATTGATACTAAGGTTCCAGCAGTTGATGGAGTACCAATTATTGAAACACCAGATAACAGAATGTACACAGCTATAGACATAAAAGATGCTGTAAATGCATCAGATGAGGGTGGATATGCTAAGGCTACAACAGCTAAAAATATTAACTTTATGATACTTCCTAAATCTGCTCCTATAGCAGTATCTAAGCAAGATATCATGAGGATATTTACTCCACAAAATTTCCAAAATGCAAATGCTTGGTCTATGGACTACAGAAGATATCATGATTTGTGGATGACAGAAAGCAAGGCTAAGGTTTCTTATATCAACATTAAAGAAGCTAAGTAAGGTGTATCATGGTAGAAAGACTAAGAAAAGCAAAAATTTTGCTAGGTATAAAGGATAATAGTAAGAATGAGCTATTATCCTTTATATTTGAGTCGGTAGAGCAGAAAATTCTGAACTATTGCAATAGGGAAGACTTTCCGAAAGAGCTAGAGTTTATCTTGATAGAGATTGTTTGTGACCAATATAAACAATCAGACACAGATGGTGGAAAAGTTGCAAGTGTAAAACGAGGCGATACTCAGATTACTTATCAACAAAGTAACTTTAACGCTCTTACTGGCTCTGGTGGTGCTGATTTTATCAAAAATTACAAAACACAGCTTAACAGGTACAGAAAAGTAGGAACAGTAAGAAAGGCGGAATGATATGAATGAGGCTGAAATCTTGCAAACTACTTATTTAGATACTTGTAAAGTCGTAAAAAAAACATTGAAAAAGACAAACACTCTTGATAGTTATAGTCCTGAAGTGATTTATGAAAATGAACCTTGTGCCTTATCAATGACACAGGGTTCTACTTCTGGGCTTGATACAGTACAAAAAATAGAGTATATCGCCAAGCTTTTTGCAAGTCCTAAAGTTGTGATTAAGGCAGGAGATATAGTTACTGTCAAAAGGACTGTAGGCACTGTTACAAACAGCATAACATTTACAGCAGGCGAGCCTGTTTTATACCCAAGTCATATTGAAGTACCACTTATCAGAAAGGATATCGCATGATTGATTTTAAAATAGAGGGTTTAGACGAACTGGATATGTTTAATGACCTTGATAAGAAACTTGACAGGATAACCAGAGAAGAACTCCACAAGGTAGGGGAAGGATGGAAAGAAGATTGCGTAAATAATACACCTGTAAGAGATGATGATAATGGCGGAACTTTAAGTCAAAGCTGGGAATTAAAAAAGCCTAGTTTTGATGGAAATAGTTATAACATTTCTTTAGAAAACAAGACAGAATACGCAAAGCATGTAGAGTTTGGTCATAGAATTATAGACAGAAATGGAAAAACACATGGTTCAGTAAAAGGAGTCTATATGCTTAGGGATTCTAGGAGAAACGCTAGAGCAGTTTTTCCCAAAACTATAAAGAAAATAGGCAAAAGACTAGAAAGAGAGCTAAATAATGATTAGTGTAAAAGAAATTAATGAGGCTTTGTCAATTCGATTAAAAGAAATCCACGCAGAAAGAGCAGTTGTTTTTGAAGACATAGACGAGCTAGAAGTAGACACTACCAGTATAGAGTTTGAACATGCTATTCAAAAAGTCGCAGGTAACGGAGAAATGCTAAGACAGATATCTTATAGTCTGAAATGCTATTTCAAAGAATTAAAGTCAAAAATTGAAATTCTAGACCTAGCTGATGAATTAACTGAGGGCTTAGGAACAGTGCTAAAAGTTGGTGATAGGTATTTATCTTTTGAGTACGAGTCTGAATATGACATAGTAGATAACGCTCTCCAATATAGTCTCAAAATAACTTATAGAGATATCTTGGATGGATATTATGAAATGAATGAAATGGATAGGCAGTTATTTAGAAAGATTGAACAAGAAAAAGGTGAAAAAGTCACATTAGATGACTTTGACACTTTAATTATTAGAAATTAGGAAGGGGGTACAAATGGGACTACCTAAAATACAGATTAAATTTACTGATAGTGCTAGAACACTATTACCAAGAAGTGAAAGAGGTATAGTTTTAGTACTTGCAAGTAAAAAAAGTGGAGCAACTGGCAATTTAAGATATGAATTTGACTCATCTATTTTTGAAAATAAGGAACTACATGATGAAATTGCTGCAAAAACAAATAAAGGGTTAGCTTATGCTACAAGTGCTCTAAGAGCAGGGGCGAAGAAAGTAATACTTCATCTGATTGATGAGACAAATACATTGACTAAGGTTTTGATTTTTGAGAAACCTACAAAGTTTAATTATCTGGTATATCCAGAATGTCCTAATAATAAGAAAACAGAAATCGTTACGTATATTAAAAACGAAAGAAAGGCAATTAAAGGCAAAAAAGCAGTTTTGTTCAATGCGAATACGCCTAATGAAAGTGGCATAATCAACTTCACAACACCTAAGGTGACTGTGGACATACTAAAGAACGATACGTTTAAAACTTTAGGAAGCGAAGTAAGTGATGAAGTTAGAGAAATTGCTGGTGCAGATTATACCGCTAGAATAGCAGGAACTCTAGCAGGTATTAGTTTAGCGATTTCATCAACGTATTATGTGCTTGATGAACTTATAGACTGTAGTCAGTCAGATGAACCTGATAAGGATATTGATGATGGCAAATTAATACTCATAAATGATGGCGAAAAAATTAAAATTGCTAGGGGTGTTAATTCAAGGACAGAGGGTACTGAAACATTCAAAAAAATAAAAATGGTTGATGGAATGGATCTTATTCTTGAGGACATTAAAAAAATCTTTAATGACGAGTTCATAGGTAAGATGACGGCTAGTTATGAGAATAAAATGGGTTTCATAGATGCAATAAATGGTATCTATTTCAGAAGACTTTTAAGTACTGTTTTAGATCCAGAGTTTGAGAATAAAGTTGATATTGATGTAGAAGCAGTTAAGAATTATATGATTGAACGTGGTTATGATATAGATAACTATGAGGAAGCTGAAATAAGGGCGTTTCCTACAGGTTCAACCTTATTCTTAAAAGGTAGAATAAGATTGCTTGATGCACTTGAAGACTTAGAACTTAACTTTGTGATATAAGGGGGCAAAAATGAAAGGATTAGAAGCAAGAAATATACTTTCTGGGGCGCATGGATATCTTAACTTCAATGGCACTCCTGTTTTAGAAGTTAAGAACGCAAACGCTAAAACTGAAATGCTTAGAGAAGATGTGCCAGTTGGAATGGATATAGATAGTAAGCTTACAGGACTAAAAGGAACAGGGGAGTTTACTGTAATGTACGCATTTGATAGGGGCATGAACGAACTTTTAGAAGCTTATAAAAGAGGTGAAGACCCAAGACTGGTGATAACATCAGGGGTAAATGACCCAGACTCAAAAGGAAAACAAAGGGAAAGAGTAACGCTTAATAATGTTTGGCTTAATGAAATTACTCTTATTGATTTTACAAAAGGGGAAATGCTTAACAAGACATATCCGTTTGGATTTACTCCAACAGATGCACAGAGACCGGAGGTAATACATGGGTAAGATAATGACAGCAAAAGAGCTTATAGCTCGCAAGGTAGATTTTGAAAAGAAAAAAGAAGAAGTCTTTTCTCTTGATGTTGAAAATGTAGGAACATTTAAGTTTAAAATTCCAAGCAAATCTTTAATAGAAGACTCTACTAAATTTGATGAAAAAAGTGGAGCAGGAGACGAGTATATCATATCTGAGACTATGGTTGAACCAGACTTGTCAAATAAAGAACTTCTTGAAGCTTATGGAGTAGGAACAAAAATAGAACTTGTTCAGCAAATATTTTTACCTGGTGTTGTTGCAACTTTATCAAGAAAAATATGCGAAAAAGCAGGATATGAAGAACAAGTTATAAAAGAGATTGATACTCTAAAAAACTAATAAAAGGTGGACAAGACATAGAAATGGCACTTGTCCATCACTTAATTAAAAAAGGACATACGCTAGAGTACATTTTAAATTTAGATATGTACTCAAAGCGTATTTTTTATGCAAGTATGAGGGCGGAATTAGAAGAACAGAGAAAAGAGGTTTAATATGGCTGTAGTAAGTACAATATCCTTAAGTGATAAATTCTCTAGTCCTGCTAAAAATATTTCCAAGAACGCTACTACCATGAAGACTAAATTAAATAGTACTACAAGCGCTATTAAAAAAATGAAAAAAACAAGCACGAAAATTGCTACCAAAGGAATTGATAAATTTAACAAAAAAATCCAAAAAGTAGACTCAAAAGTTGAAAAACTTAGAAAGAGATTACAAAAACTAGGTAAAATGAAAGTCAAACCTAAGGTAGACGTAGATGATAGAGCTAGTGGAAAGATAGGTAAACTGAGTAGCAAACTGAAAAAATTAGCTATTACTGCTGCAGCTATAAAAGGTGTGACTGCTGGTGGGAGAGCAATTTGGAACGCAGGTACTACCTTAGAAAACCAGCAAGTTTCAATGACTCATTTCTTAGGCGGAGACAAAAAGAAATCTGCTAGTTTTATGAAAGACTTAAGAGAGAATGCTAATAAGACACCATTTGAGACTGGCGAGGTTGTACAAGCAGGAACTAGGGCGATACAGATAGCAGAGGGTGATACAAGGTCTGCTATGGAAATGGTAAGGTTAGCTGAAGATATGGCTGCTCTTACTCCAGGTAAGACAATATCCGATGCAATGGAAGCATTAGCTGACGCTAAAGAAAAAATTACCCATATTGGCGTCAGAATTTTAAATTATTTAATGGAAGTTTCACCCATATTATGTTATAATTAAAACATATAATATGGGGGACTAAAAAATGGTTGGAAAAAAATATAATTATTTAACGGTAATAGAAGAAAAAAGGAATGAAAGAAGCCAAATTATATGTACATGTAAGTGTGATTGTGGAAATTTTTCAAAAGTTCCGCTTTATAAACTCAAAACAAGCAGAATAAAATCTTGTGGTTGTAAAAGGTCAGAGCTTATATCGAAAGGAGTATCAAAACATCAAGGAAGAAACACTATCTTATATAGTAAGTGGAGCGGTATAAAAAGACGTTGTTATAATAAGAAAGACAGCCATTACTCAGAATATGGTGGTAGAGGAATAACAATGTATAAACTTTGGAAAGAAGATTTTAATGAGTTTAGAAAG
>PDWI01007096.1_pt1 | contig 13786 bp, 13 predicted proteins | sample 1430891 | NCBI WGS metagenome assembly PDWI01 (sample SAMN01162508, study PRJNA174530) | Oral metagenome, whole genome shotgun sequencing project. | biome: Marine environment; feature: Marine mammal; material: Swab sample of the gingival sulcus; isolation source: swab sample of gingival sulcus...
AGGCAATTTATTGGGATTCCTTTTTTCCATATAATGAAAATCTTTCTTGGTAGGTACTCTGAAATTTAAAAAATAGGAAACCATAGGCAAATATATAAAAGTAATAAAAACAGTAACATATAAAAAATTAATTATTTTCTTATTCATTTAAAACCTAAAATATATAAAGGGATTATATGTCCCTGATGCTATACGACTTGCCGATAAAATTAGAATTATAACAATTAAAATCATTTCACTTAGGTTTAGCAATGAAAAAACATTCTTTTTGCTTTCAAATCTACTTTTTAACCCGACTTTCATCTTAGGAAATACGGGATAAGAAAGAATAATACCTAAGAGTAAAGAAGCCCAAACTCCTCCCTGTAAAAATTCCGTAAGACAATAATTACCTTTTAAGTTTCCAAAGCCAAATAAAGTTTTTATAATATAAAAAGCATCAGGCACACTATCGCTTCTAACTAAAACAAGTCCTATCAAAAATACTCCTACCGCATAAAAACGCCTCAATACCAAAGGCATTTTCTCCAAAAAACTTGACAAAAATCTTCTTTCCACAATAATAATTAAACCATTACCAACTCCCCAAAGAATAAATGTCCAATCCGCACCATGCCATAAACCGCACAAGGCAAAGACTATAAAGATATTTATGTCACATCTTGTTGCTGAACAACGACTTCCTCCCAAAGGGATATAGACATAAGACTGCAACCAACCAGTCAAAGTCATATGCCAACGTCTCCAGATATCGCGAGTACTGGAAGCGATATAAGGATAATTGAAATTTTCAGGAAAATCAAAGCCCATTATATGACCTAATCCTATTGCCATATCAGAATATCCCGAGAAATCAAAATATATTTGAATTGCATAACAGATATTTGCTAACCATGCCAAAGAAAAAAAAAGGTGTTCTTGAGGAAGGGCGTAAATATTATCAACCGATTGAGCCACGACATTGGCAATCAAAACTTTTTTTCCTAAACCATAAGAAAATCTCTTTATTCCTTTTACAAATTTATCTATACTCAAAACATGGTTATTCAAATCATTTTCAATATTTTTATACAAAACAATAGGACCAGCAACTAATTGAGGAAACATGGTTACAAATGCGGCAAATTTCAAAAAATTCTTTGTAGCTTTTACTTTCCCTCTATAGACATCAATTGTATAGCTCATGGACTGAAAAGTATAAAAACTTATTCCCAAAGGCAGTGCTATTTTTGCTATTTGTAAACTTAATTGACCTGAAAGCCCTAAACTCTCTATAAGGGAATTATAACTATCAATAAAAAAATTAAAATATTTAAAGTACGCCAAAAAAGACAGATTGCTTAAAATAGAGACTCCCAGTACAATTTTCTCCCCTACTCTCTTGTTTTTGTCACTTCTTCTCTTAAAATAATCGATTAATATGCCACAAAAATAATCAATTGTTGTTGAGGTAATTAAAATCCAGACCAAATAATTTTCACCCCAGAAATAAAATAATAAACTGGAAAGAGATAAAAAAAGAAATTTTAATTTTTTGGGCAAGAAAAAAAATATTGCTAAAGTTACCGGTAAAAATAAAAATAAAAATGAAACAGAGCTAAAAACCATTTAATTCCTTGCTTAATTTATATAATAAAGATGTTACATTTTAATATAAATTAAACAAGGAGGCAACAAGAAGTCAATTATTCATTATAATTTTATAAAAGTTGACATTATTTGGTCTTTTCTATTACAATCTCTCAATGAAAAAAATAAAAGCTATTATTTTGGCAGCAGGGAAATCTACAAGAATGAAGTCTTGTCGTTCAAAAGTAACGCACGATATTCTAGGTAAACCGCTTATCAATTACTTGATTGATACTTTAATCGACATGTCTTTGCTTCCTCAAAATATTATTTTAATTTGTGGAGATAATCAAAAGGAATTGGAGTCCATTATAAATCACCCTGTTAATTACGCAGTTCAAAAAGAGCAACTTGGCACGGCTCATGCTTTGTGGGCAGCAGAGCAACATCTTTCCGGCTTCGACGGCGACACCATGGTTATAGTAGGAGATAATCCATACTTAAATAAAAATCTTTTAAAGGATATGTACCAATATCACAATAAGAATAAAAGTTGCTGTACTCTTTTAACAGCTGAATTTAATGGAGAAATACCTCCTTATGGAAGAATAATAAGAGATAAAAGAGGTAGAGTTTTAGAGATTATAGAAGCAATAGATGCAAGTGAAGAACAACTAAAAATAAGAGAAGTTAATGCTTCTTTGTATATGTTCAATAATAAAATAGTATATCCCTTAAGTAAAAATATAAATAACAAAAATAAAAAGGGTGAATATTATCTAACAGATATAGTTTCTTTGCTCAATGATGATAATAGAGAAATTTTTCCTTATATAACTAAAGATTTTATGGTTACTAAAGGGATAAATAACCGTTGGGACTTGAGTGAAGCGATTAATTATTTTAACTTAAAAAAACAAAAAGATTTATCGATTAATTCAGGCGTTACCTTTATACAGCCTCAAAGTACTATAGTGGAATATGATGTACAGATAGGTCAAGACACAATAATTTATCCTAATAGTTATTTAGCTAAAGGTACTGTTATAGGCAATAATTGCCTTATAGGTCCTAATGTTTACTTAAAAAATTGCAAAATAAAAGATGGAGAAAAGGTATCATTTGAAAAACGAGAATTATAAAGTTTCCGTTCCGGGAAGAATTTGTCTATTTGGAGAACATCAAGATTATATGGGATTACCCATAATTGCAGCATCCGTAGATTTAAGGCTAAGCATAAGTGCTAAAGAAACAAATAATGGCTATATAGATTTTGATTTACCTGACATGAATAGCAGGGATTTTTATCCTATAAAAGATTTAAAATATTCAAATAAAAGAGATTATATCAAGTCATGTTTCAATGTTTTTTGCAAAAAGTATAATTATAAATTTAAAGGTATAAAAGGAGTGGTTGAAAGTACTATTCCTATTAATGGAGGAGCCTCATCATCTTCTGCTTTATGCAATGCTTTAATTACCACTTTTGCATTAATCTCAAAAAAAACTGAATTGATTGAAAATAAAGAAGAAATAGCAAAATTAGCTTTTAAAAGTGAAGTGGAAGAGTTTAATGAAAGCGGTGGCTCAATGGATCACTATTTAACCGCTTTGGGAGGAGTTAAATACATCCGTTTTGGAGATAAAATTTTTATTGATGATATAGAAATACCAAAAGGAAAATTTGTGCTTGCAGACTCTTTGGAACCCAAAAATACAGTTGCTACAATTAAGAGAATAAGGACAGCTCAAGAAGAAGCTTTAAGACTACTCAAAAATATTCTTTATTATGAAAAAATCTCTGATTTATCAATAGAGGAAGCATTAAGTCTTGAAAACAAACTCCCAACGGAGTTAAGACCTTATTTAAACGGTGTTTTGAGTAACTACCAAATCACAAAAGAAGTATATAATAAATCAAAAAAAGCTTGCTTAAACCAAGAATCTTTTGCAAATGCCATGAATAGATTACAAAAAATTTTAGAAAATAAATTAAAAATTTCTACTCCTAAATTAAGCAAAATGATAGAAATCTCTCTCAAAGAAGGAGCAAAGTCAGCAAAAATTAATGGTTCAGGAGAGGGAGGAACAATATTTGCCTATACGCCCCAAAATACAGAAAGAGTTGTAGAAGCTCTATTATCTTTAGATTGTAAAGTTCATGTTTTAGAGATAGGAGGAGAGGGAATAATTGCACAAAAAGTTTGATGTAAAGACTTTTAAGAAAAGTGATATTATCCTTAATGAGCAATATAATTTTTTAATACCAGTTAGTAAAAAATCCAATAACTCTGTAGTACCCGATTATGTACTAAACACAAAAGGAGAGTTACTTTTGGGTTATTTTGAACTAGAAAATTTATCAGATAATGAAGAAATAGAGGCTTTAGTTGTGAATAAATCCAATTTAGAGGCACTATTTTTTGTTTATAATTATGCTTTAAAACAAAGAGGAATAATTAACCTATACGAGAAACTAAAGTTTTTATATAAAGCTTATAACTTCGGGGCTTTGAGAGAAGATTTATTAAAATTAAATTTACAAATCAATATTAATGAAGAATTAAAAAAAAATCTAGAACAACTCTTAAGCGATGACTTTAAGAATATTTTAATAAATGATAGGGTAAGTTTAAAAACAGCCTTAAAATTACTAACATTTGAAAGAGCGGATAGATTAATCTTAATCAGACTTTTCTGTTCTTGCTCTTTTAGCTTTAGCAATCAGTTAGAATTAACGGAAATAAGCAGAGAGTTAAGATTTAGAGAGAAGAAAAGTTTGGAAAAAATTTTTAATGATTTGAATATTTTTGATTATCTGGCAGAACAAAAACCTCAAGAAAAGATAACAAAAGCATTAAAGCAATTTAGGTATCCTAATTTTATGGCAATGCAAGAAAAGTGGAATGAGGAAATCAAAAGTCTGTCCTTAGATAAAAACATAAAAATCAATCACACTCCTTTTTTTGAAAAAAGAGAAGTAGAGCTTAAAATCAAATTTAAAGATATTAATCAATGTAAAGACTTTCTAAAAAGAGCATTAAACAAAAAAAATATTTGATAAAACTCCATTATGAATGTTGAATTTATTTTAAATCAATACTATAATTATAGCAGGGGACTTGGGGGCGTACCGGGTTCGACAGTTTAGAGAAGATTAAAGTGGCAAGTTGAGCTAAATCCCTCATTAAAAGGATTTGCATTTTATAAATGCCAACAATGATTATGCTTACGCTGCTTAAGAAATAAGTAGCCGTTCTTCACTGTTTTGCCTGTGGGCAGTGAAAGGGCGTCACACAGCAGGCTAGTTTTTTCTTATGTTACCGGCAGGTAAGAAAAAATTAAATTTACTGTTTGGTCTTTAGTAACGTTTTTTGGTGAATTTATACGTTGCTAAAGTATAAAAATTCACCTAAACTTGTAGAGGCTTTAGTTAGCTCTTTATTGGACGCGGGTTCAAATCCCGCCGCCTCCACCAAAAACTACCCCATACTTCCCTTTCTCCCTTAATTTATAAATACAAAAAAGTTGGAGCAATATTTTATCTTTATTAAAATAATTTATTGATTCTTTAAATACATTAAAAAAAAATAAAGATAAAATTATTTCTATAGAGGATATATTAATGCTATAATAAATTACTTAAGATTGTTCTGATGTCAGTTTTGTGCTTGTAAAAATGGCAAAATACGGACTTTATGAAAGATAAAATAATAAAAATATTAAGTTGGAGGTATTAATGAAAATTATTGAAGATATAGGTGCTTTTTATTTGGGTAAAGAAGTAGAAAAAAAGGGAGAGATTAGCAACATTCCTTTTATGTTGGACTCAAGAGATTTGCTAACCCATGCGGTTTGTCTTGGCATGACGGGAAGCGGAAAAACAGGATTGTGTGTTACTTTACTTGAAGAAGCAGCAATAGACAAAATACCTTCAATAATTATTGATCCTAAAGGAGATATGGCTAACCTTGCTTTGGCTTTGCCGGATTTGGACGATAAATCTTTTTTACCTTGGATTGACGAAGCAAAATTAAAAGAGGGAGAAAACGCAAAAGAACTTGCTTTAAAAGAAGCCTTAAAGTGGGAAAAGGGTCTAAAAGATTGGGGACAAGACAGCAATCGTATAAAAAAATATAAAGATTCTGTTGAAGTTGATATTTATACCCCGGGGGCAGATTTCGGCATTAATCTTTCTGTCTTAAGCTCTTTTGATCCTCCGTCAAAGTCTGTTTTTGAAGACAGGGATCTTTATACACAAACTTTGAATAATACTGTGGGTGCTCTACTCTCTTTAATAGGTATTGAGGCAGATCCTTTAAAAAGTAAAGAATTTATCTTTTTAGCAAGCACTTTTGATTATATTTGGAAAAATAGAAGTTCTCTTGATATTCCAAAATTAATAAGATTAATCCAAAAACCGCCTTTTCAGCAAGTCGGAGTTTTTGATGTAGAAATGTTTTATCCTGCCAAAGAAAGAATGGATTTAGCTATGTCTCTTAATAATTTATTGGCTGCTCCGGGTTTTGATAACTGGTTTAAAGGTCATCCTTTAGAGATTAATGACTTACTTTACACCCCTCAAGGCAAGCCCAAAATATCTGTTATATCAATTGCTCATTTAGACGGCAAAGAAAGGATGTCAACGGTAACTCTTATATTAAACAGGCTTATTGCATGGATGAGAAGTCAACGAGGGACAGGAAGCCTTAGAGCAATTTTTTATATGGATGAAATTTTTGGCTATTTACCTCCCGTTAATAGACCTCCTTCAAAGAAACCTTTAATGACAATGCTGAAACAGGCAAGAGCTTACGGTCTGGGAGTTGTTTTGGCGACACAAAACCCTATAGATCTTGATTATAAAGCATTGTCAAATATAGGCATTTGGATGATAGGAAGACTTCAAACTGCAAAAGATAGGCAAAGACTGCTTGAGGGACTTGCTTTAAATCCTAATGTAGGGCGAGGGCAAGATTTTGATAATTATATTGCTTCATTAAATAAGAGAAATTTTTTGATGTTTAATATCCATGAGCCCAAACCTGTATTATTTCATTCTCGTTTTGCATTGTCTTATTTAAGAGGGCCTATGACAAAAACAGAAATCTCTTTACTTTGTAAAAACAAAAAGAACACAGAAACAAATATTGTAGCTGAAGAATTACCTAAAAAAGATAATATTGTAAGCAAGCCAAGTCCGATAAATACAAACATAAACAAATCAATACCTCCTGTTTTGCCTGCCGGTATGCAACAATATTTCTTGCCCTTTATTAAAGAGGGAGATGACAATATTTCTTACCTCCCTGGATTATTAGCGGTAAGTTCTGTATATTTCAATAATAATAAATTGAACGTCTCTCTAGAAAAGAATATCATAAATATTTTAGAAGCACCTTCATCTTTTTTAGAAATAGATTGGAATGTAGCGGAAATGCTTAATTCAGATATTAATAATTTACAAAAATTCCCAGCCGATGACATTTCTTTTTATGATTTACCGGACTGGATAATTCAAAGAAAAAATTATCTAAAATTAGGAAAGGGATACAAAGATTGGGTATATAGAACACAAGAATTAGAACTTTTTCAAAGCCCTTCCTCTGGTTTTGTATCTGAACCCGAGGAAGCAGAGAATGAGTTTAGAGCGCGTTTATCTCAATTAAATAGAGAAAAAAGAGATAATGCCGTGGAAGAATTAAGAGAAAAGTATGAAAAAAAAATAAATAAGTTAGAAAAAAAGATAAATAAGGCAGAGATAAAAATAGAAAAAGAAAAAGAACAGGCAAGCAGTACAACTTTAAATGCTTTTGTCTCAATAGGAGCAACAATTTTAAGTGCATTTATGGGACGTAAATTGGTAAGTCAATCTTCCATTGGAAGAGCTGCTACATCTCTAAGAAGAAGTAGGAAAATTTCAAAAGAAAAGGAAGATGTGAGACTTGCAGATCTTGCACTTCAAGATTTATTAGAAGAAAAAGAGGTGTTGGAGCAAAAACTTCAAGAGGAAATTTCAGAATTAAAAGAGCAATATGATCCAATGACCGAAGAGTTGGATAAAGTTTTAATAAAACCCAAAAAAACTAATATAAATTTAAAAGTGCTTTCTTTATGTTGGTTGCCTTATAAAGAGGAATCTCCTGGTATATTTAAAAAATTATGGAAATAATGCTAGAAAAAGAATTACCTTTTAAAAGATTTGTTCTCTCGTCAAAGAAAAGACTAGATAATTTAATGAAATTATCTAGTTTATGCCTTATAAAACATTTTATGATAAAATTATAATTATGAAAAAAATATTTTTTACATTAATTATTATATGTAGCGTTAATTGTCTCTTTTCATATGATAAATACATGAAATTATTTGTAGGAGAACACGAATTTTTAGTGGAAGTTGCCATAACTTTTGAAGAAAGAGCTTTGGGATTAATGAACAGAAAACAGCTCCCCGATAATTATGGTATGTTATTTATATTTAATAACGAAGAATATCAAAGTTTCTGGATGAAGAATACTCTTATACCTTTAGATATCATTTATGCCGATAAAGATAAAAAAATTGTTCATATTTATCATAATGTACAACCCTGTAAAGAGGAAGAATGTCCTACTTATCCGTCTTCCTCCCCTGCTCAATATGTTTTAGAAATTTATGGAGGCAGTTCTAAAAAAATGAATATTAAAGAGGGTGACAGACTAATTTTTTAATTGCTTATTTCTATAGGATTATCAAGAAGAAAATCCGAGGTAAAAGCATCTTTAATAACTTCTCCTTGCAATTTAGGATTAATTTTAAATCCACTATAGTATAACAAGGTGGGATATATATCAAAGATTGATATATTTGATAATTTATAATTCTTTTTTGTATTTTTTTTTGAATATATAAATATTAAGCCTTTTGAGTCTAAAGGAACATAAACGTAGCGATTAATATTGTTGACTAAGTTGGAAATAAATCTTCTCCAAACAGGCAGAGGTTTATATTGATAAAAACTTACGACCAATAATAATTCGTCTTTCCTTAAACTAGTCAAGATATTTCCTATTATTGAATCATAAAATTGGTAATAAGAAGGAAGAACGTTTTTAAATTCTTTAAGGTTATCAGATTTAAAACTTTGAAAGGGAGTATTAAAGTAATATTGGTAAAAATATTTTGTTATAATTTCAAGACCGGAAAAAATAATAAAAGAATAATCTTGCTTTCTATTTTTATCCAATGGTATCTTGTCCCTAATGAAATTATCGGAATAGAATTTTTTTTTTAATATGGTATAAAATTTATTATCACTTTTTAAAGCATTTGAATAATATTTTACAAAAAGATTATTATTAGCTAACTTTTGGGGCAAATAAGGGGGCAAATAATCACTATAAATTACTCTTATAGTTTGAGAACCGATTGCATTAAAATGCTTATATAAATTATCTACTATAGGATATTTATTGATTTTGTAAATCAAGACCTGTTTAAACTTTGCGTAATATCTAAATAAAATAAATTTAGGAAGAATACTAAATTCTTTATCTACCCATTGAAATTTATATTTTATTCTTGAATAATCTCTAAACTTATAAGCTTTTTGTCCTGTCAACATAGTATTTATTAAAGAAAGTTCATAATTGGGGCTGTAAGTTATCAAATCTCCTCTCACACTATTATTTATTAAATAATTAAAATTAAAGATATTTTTTTTATCGGAAATTTTATTTATAAGCAATTCAGACAAGCCATTCATTAGAACCACTTTAATCTTTCTCTTTTCTCCCGTTATTCTATTTTTTTTTAGATTTTGAAAAGAATCAATATCTTCTTGAGGATTAACGATTAGCTTGTAAGAATATATTAAAGAAAAAATTATTATAGAAAAAAATATTATATACTGAAATGATATTATAATCTTTTCACCTAATATTATAAAAAAAGCAGTTATTATAGAAATTATTATACATACAAATAATATTTTTATAAAATTAAATTTCATTGTTTCATTAAAATATAAAGAATAATATTTAAAATTAGAATAAAAAATTATTGATATCACTATATTATTAAAAGCCATAAAATAAGCAATAGTAGGTATCTTTAAAGTACGAACATTAAATGATTGCCCTAAAACAAATTGTATCATATAAAACAAAAGTAGATTAATGATAAACCAAAAAGGAAGGTAAAATTTTGATAAGTTATAGAAAATAAAAAAAAAATCTCTATGGTTTGTATTAGCCCATGGATTTAAAATTATTAATAATAGAGTCAAAAAATAAGTAAAAAACGCACCATTTAAAAAAATTATAAAAAAAAGCTTTAGATTGTTCTTTATTAATTTTCTAAAAATTATCATCCTTAGAAGTAGCAATTAACATTATTACAGTTTGTCCTACCCTAAATTCTGATTGATCTTGAATTTCTGTAATAGAAATCTTCTTTTTACCTATATAAGAACCATTTGTACTGCCAAGATCTCTTAATATAATTTTATCGTCTCTTATTTCTACAGCAAGGTGATTCCTTGAAACCTCTTTGTCTGGTATGATTAAATCTACTTTTCCTCGCCCTATTACTATATAAGGTTTTTGAATTTTATATATATAGCCTGCTCTTGAACCTTTAATAACAGCTAAAGATAAGTTTTTATTGCTGGGAAGTACAAGGTTATCATCACTCCATAATGAATCGCTTATTTTCTTTTGTTTTATTATTGCCGTATCTTTTAAAGATATTGACTCTTGTTGCTCTGTAGAAAAAAGATTTAAACATTTTGAGCATTTTAATCTCTGTATTCCTTGTAGCTTTTCATCAGGAACATTATATTGAGTACTACATATAGGACATTTTATTATCATTTTGATATTATATCATAAATTAAAATGGACTTGCACATTATTTTTTTATTTTTTGCTCTTCCTCCCAATCCTTTTTTATAATTTGAAAAATATTTAAGCAAAAAACATCATCTTGTTTGTCTAACTTTTCTATTTCCTTTGACTCTTTAGCCGGTTTGTAAATAAACTGTTTAACAATCTTGACGGATTGTTTTTGTCTTTTGAGAAGAGAAATTTTTTTATCCATTTGTTTAATCTTTTCTTTTTGTTCTTTTATAAGATTCTCTTTTGTTTTCAACTCCATTCTTAAAATTTCTTTTTCACGCTTATTCTCTAAAAAATGTTTTTCCAATATTTCTTGGGCATTTAATTCTTGCTTTTTAAACTTATAATTTTCAGATTGTAGATTCCTTGCAACTTTTTGTTTATATATTTTTTTAGTAACAGGATGCTTTTTAACTTTTATTTTTACCCTAATTTGTTTGATACTAGAAACAAAGACCTTGGGGTAATAAGGCTCAATTATTAATTCATTTGACTCTTGAGCAGCTTTTTTAATGTAATGTTGCCAAGTGTTTTTAGAATACCCCGATAAATACTTTACATATCCTAACTCCAACAAAGCCTTAGATTTTAAATTATAATCTTTACTAAAAACTATAATTTTATTTAAAGAGTCTTCTGCTGATTGATATAAACCTTCTTTATAATATCTTCTTGCCATTATTAAATTATGATTTTTCAAGTCCTCTGCATATAGTGGGAGTATATAAATAAGAATAAAAAAATAAATAATCCTTTTTATTTTTATCATAAATATATTCTGCCTTATAAAAGCATTAATTTCAAGAGTAAAACAATTTTTATAAATATATTATTTATTCTTGAACTTGTTTGACTATAAAAGATAATTATAATAGAATTTTTTTTAAGAGAAGTTATGAAAAAAGAAATGCATAAAATTGGGGACTATATAGGTAATTCTTTTATATTAAGTAAAGAATTAATTAATGAAATAGATAATGTTTAAAAAAATATGTTAAAGTGATAAAATAAGAATATAGGAGAAAAAAATGGATATAAAAGAAAAAATATCAAATGTAATAGAAGAGATTAGACCGGCATTAATTAGAGATGGTGGAGATATGGAGGTTGTAGATTATATTGAAGACGAAAAATCTCTGTTAGTAAAATTCACTGGTGCTTGTGGAGGCTGTCCAATGAAAGCAATGACTTTTCATGGTTTTATCGAAGGTCATATAAAAGAACAGATACCAGAAATAAAAGAAGTAAGGCTTGTTTAAATTTTATTTTAAAGTCCCCCCACAATGATAGATATTAATAGATTCTTAAAAAAAGAGCAGAATAGATATAGGTTCTCTTACGGAAGAACTGATGTCGGTCGTTTAAGAAAAAATAACGAAGATTCTTTTTTAATTAACGAATCTAAAGGATTATTTGTGGTATCTGACGGAATGGGGGGGCATAAAGCAGGTGAGACTGCCTCAAAAAATGCCTGTGTTTCAATAGATAATTATTTTAATGAGGAAAAACAAAATATACTAAAGAAAGACAGGAGTAAGGCAAAAGATTATATTTTTGAATCGATTTCAATTTCTCATCAATACCTTAAAAAGTTATCCCAAAGTAAAGCAGAGTATGAAAATATGGGTTGTACAATAGTTGTTGCTCTGCTTTTAGGGAACATTTTAAATATAGTGCATGTAGGGGATTCAAGAGCTTATTACTTTAATGGTGTAAAATTAAAGCTTCTAACCAAAGATCATACTTATGTTATGCAATTACTTGATGAGGGGAAAATCTCTCCTGAACAAGCAGCTACAAGTCCTTTTAAACATCATTTATTACAGGCTTTAGGTACAAAAGTGTCTTTATTCCCTTCTTTCTTGTCAATGGAATGTTCTAAAGATGACCAGCTATTGTTATGCAGTGATGGCTTATGGGATATGGTAAGTGAAGATGAAATAATCGCAACACTATCAAGCGATTTAAGTTTAAAAGAAAAGTCTATTGAACTTATACGGAAAGCCAACCAAACAGGAGGGAAAGATAATATTACAGCCCTTATTGTTAAATTTCCCGAAATTAATATGCTAAAAAATTCCGAAGATGAAGAAGCAGGAAATTACAGCATTGTTTTTTAAGCTCTTACTTCATAGCCTATCTTTTTTAAATCCTATCTTATATTCCATTTATTAATATTATTTCCCTAAATTATTGTATCTCCATTTTGAATATTTATTTTGACCTTTTTGACATTTTTATTTCCAAATTATTTAATTCTTGCTCCATTAATCCTAATAATTCTTCTTCATCTCTATCTTGCACATAAATAGGCTTACCAAAGCCATAATTGATAGTGGAAAAAGGAAGAGGAATCATAAATTTATCCCAACTCTTTTTGAATATAATTTTTTTTGAAGAGTGCCAACTAACAGGAACAATAGGAGCTTTACTTTTTCTAGCTAAATGTAAAACTCCAGGCTTTATCTTTTGTGCCGGTCCTTTAGGACCATCAGCAGTAATAAATATTTCAGCTTTTTTGTCTTTAATTATTCTTAAAATTGAAATAAAAGCTTTAACACCACCTTTACTTGAAGAACCTCTTATTGGGAAGGTACCAAACTCTTTGGCAATCTCTGCAACAATCTCTCCGTCTTTTGATTGTGAAATAAGAGGATAGCATCCACTGCCCTTGAAAACTTTTAACAAGTAAAAAATATGTTTATGCCAAGTAATAAAAATTATAGGTTCTTTCTTTTCCCTTAATTCTTGAATATCTTTCTCCACAAAAGAATTTTCCTTAGACAAAAAAGTTATTATATGCAATAAACAATAAGTAATTTTTTTTATAAGAAATAATAAAAATTTATTCAATTTCATAATTTTTTATTTTTTCCAATAGAGTTTTATAACTAATATTAAGCTCTTTGGCACTTAATTTTTTGTTATGGTCATTATTTTTTAATGTTTCTTTTATCTTTAGAATTTCAACTGTTTTTATTGCTCTACGGGTAACTTCTTTTAAATCTCCTTTAAGATTAAAATCAAATTGTTCTGGATTCTTTCTCTTTGGTATAATAATTTCTTCTGAGCTTATTTCTTTATCCCTTGATAATATTACAGCTCTTTCTATTGTGTTTTGTAACTCTCTAACATTCCCCGGCCAATGATAGGATTTTAATTTTTCTAATGCATTTTTACTTAGAAAATGTTTACCTTTATTATTACCACAGGAAGATTTTTTTATAAAAAAGTTTGCCAATAACTCCAAATCACCAATCCTCTTTCTTAAAGGAGGAAGTTCTATGGGAAAAACATTTATTCGGTAAAGCAAATCTCTTCTAAAGTTCCCTTTATTA
>PDWI01007099.1_pt1 | contig 13785 bp, 13 predicted proteins | sample 1430891 | NCBI WGS metagenome assembly PDWI01 (sample SAMN01162508, study PRJNA174530) | Oral metagenome, whole genome shotgun sequencing project. | biome: Marine environment; feature: Marine mammal; material: Swab sample of the gingival sulcus; isolation source: swab sample of gingival sulcus...
CCTGCTCAAAGGGGCCGATGTTCTGGATGCCGCGGCCAGGGTGGACACCGTGGTATTTGACAAAACCGGAACCCTCACCGAGGGACATTTTCAGGTGAGCGCCATTCGCGCGGAGCCCGGCCACACGGAAGAGTCCCTGCTGGAACTGGCGGCCGCTGTTCTTTCTTCGTCCCGGCACCCCATTGCCCGCTCCATAAGCGCGTACTACGCCGGCCGGCAGCCCTCCGGAGCGAATAACAGCATCCAGCTGGACTCCGTCAGGGAAATAAAGGGTCAGGGCGTTACGGCCATGCAGAAGGACCGGCAACTTCTTGCCGGGAGCGCCCATCTCCTTGAAGCCAACGGGGTGGAGCCGCCCCAATACACCGGCTCGGGCAGTGTGGTTCACCTGGCCAGAGACGGGGTTTTTCTGGGCACCATAGAGCTCTCGGACACATTGAAGGAAAGCGCCCTGCCCGCCATAAAAGAGCTGAAATCCATGGGCGTACGAAAGACGGCCCTGTTTACCGGCGACACGTATGAACGGGCGGCAGAAACCGCCAAACATCTGGGCATAGACCAGATAAAAGCCGAACTTCTGCCGGAAGGAAAGATGACGGCCATGGAAGAACTGCTGGCCGCCTCCGCCCCGGGCCGGACAACCGCCTTTGCCGGAGACGGATTCAACGATGCACCGGTCATACTCCGCTCCGATCTGGGCATGGCCATGGGACACCGGGGCTCGGATATGGCGATAGAGGCCGCTGACGCGGTGTTCATGGACGACAATCCCCAAAGAATTCCCCTCCTTGTCCGCATAGGCCGGTTTACCCGGAGGATAGTCGTAGAAAACATCGTTTTCGCCCTGGCCGTCAAACTGGGCCTGATGCTGGCCGGTACATTCGCGGGGCTTCCCCTGTGGGCGGCGGTTCTGGGCGATGTGGGCGTGGCCCTGCTGGCCGTATCCAACTCCCTGAGGATTCTGCAGCGCAAAACAATTGCCATGCGCAGGCCGTCGGACTGATACAGCTGATAAAAATTCATCCTCTGTATAGTGATTTTACCGCCGTACCGTGTTAAGATACACACAACACTGTGAGGACAACCATGCTGAATTCAATCTGTGATGTACAAGGCATCAATGTGGGCCACGCCCAGAATGAACAAGGCGCCACGGGCTGTACGGTTATCATTCCGGACCGGCCCGCCGTGTGCGGGGTATCGGTGGCCGGCGGCGCGCCCGGAACCCGGGAAACCGACTGCCTGAAACCGGTGAATCTGGTTCAATCCGTTCATGGAATATACCTGGGCGGGGGAAGCGCCTACGGCCTTGCGGGCGCCGACGGCCTGATGCGCTGGTGTGAAGAAAACGGCCGGGGCATAGATACGGGGGCCGGCATTGTCCCCATTGTGCCCGGAGCCGTTATCTTTGACCTGCCGGTGAGCAGCTCAACAGTCCGGCCGGACGCGCAGATGGGCTATGAAGCCTGCCTGGCCGCCTCGGCGGACGAAGCCCGCTGCGGAAACGTTGGCGCGGGCACCGGAGCCACTGTGGGCAAGGCCTTCGGCGTTGCCGGCAGCATGCAGGGCGGCCTGGGCACCGCATCCATTCAGGTGGGAGACATTGTTGTAGGAGCCATTGTGGCCGTCAACTGTTTCGGCGACGTTATAAATCCGCAGACCGGCGCCATTCTGGCCGGAGCCCGCCCGGACGAAACCGCGCCTTTTGCCGGGCCGGAATGCTACTACCGCCAGCTGCTGGAAGACGTGCCGCCGCCCATCGTCTCCAACACCACCATTGGGGCAATCGCCACCAACGCCAGGCTGACCAAATCCCAGGCAACCAAAATTGCCATGATGACCCATGACGGATACGCCCGGGCCATCAACCCCATCCATACCATGTACGACGGGGACACCATCTTCACCCTGTCCACGGGCGAAAAGGAGGCCGATGTTACCGCGGTGGGCACCCTGGCGGCCCAGGTAATGACACAGGCCATTCTGAGGGGCGTGCAGAGTGCCCGGACAGCCTGGGGCATTCCCGGCCTTGCCGACTCAAAGGAGACATTATGAAAATATCCGTACTTGGAGCCGGGGCCATGGGCTCGCTCTTTGGAGGGAAACTGGCCGCCGGCGGAAACGACGTTGTGCTCTACGACATCAATCAGGAGCATGTGAACGCCATCAACACCCGCGGTCTGATTATTGAAACCCTGGCCTCCGGCGAAAAGCAGACCATTCCCGTAAAGGCCTCTTCAAATCCCGAAGATGTGGCAGGCTCCGACATTCTGATTATCTTTGTCAAATCAACGGTAACCCGTCTTGTGGCCTCCCGGTTTCAGCCCCTGGCCGGACCCGGTACCATTGTCATAACCCTGCAGAACGGCTACGGCAATGAGGAAATTATCAAGGACATCTTCGGCGCGCAGAGAACAGCCGCGGGCGTAACCTCCCAGGGCGCCACCTTTGCCGGACCCGGCCACATTAAACACGCGGGGAGCGGTCCCACCCACATCTGCATGTCCGACAAGAACAACGGCAAACTTGAAGCCTTTGTGAGCGCCCTCCAGTCGGCCGGACTGGAAGCCGACACCGAAAAAAACATTGAGAGTCTGGTGTGGAGCAAGCTGGTTATCAACGTCGGCATTAACGCCCTGACCGCGCTGACAGGACTTAAAAACGGAGAGCTGCTGAATTACGGCGAAACCCGCGAGCTGATGAAAAATCTGGTGGATGAAGCCGTTCAGGTATGCGGCAGGCTGGGCATCCGGCTGACCATGGACAAGCCCCTGGAAACCGTTTACGCCGTGGCCGAAAAAACCGGCGGCAACCGCTCTTCAATGCTCCAGGATTTTGACCGCAGAAGTCCCACGGAAATTGATTTTATCAACAATGCCGTTGTGCGGGCCGCAGAGGAACACGGCATTGCCGTACCGGTTAACCGTACGGTGGCACAACTGGTTAAAACCATAGACCTGTCCCGAAAATCAACCAAATAGGAGAATACAATGCTTCAGGAACATGAAAAACAGCTGCTGGCCCTGGCCGACAAGGATGAACTGATAGCCCTTACGCAGAGCCTGGTCCGCATTGACTCTGTCATCCGCCCGGAAACCAACGGCACCGAAAAGGACGTTGTGGCCTTTATTGCCCAATGGATAGAAAAGGAAATTGGCATTAAACCCCAGGTAGATGAAGTCCAGCCCGGGCGGCAGAACGTTATTCTGACGGTGGACTCCGGTCAGCCCGGCCCCACACTCATGTACGAAGGGCACACCGATGTGGTGTCCGAAGGAGACCCCTCCGAATGGACCCACGGCCCATTCAGCGGGCATGTGGAGGGGAACCGGCTCTACGGACGGGGCAGCTGCGACATGAAGGCCGGCCTGGCCATCAACCTGCTGACCGTGCGCACCGTTCTCAAGAGCGGCATTCCCTTTAAGGGTAAACTCCGGCTGGCCATTCTCTGCGACGAGGAAGGCATGATGATAGGCGTAAAGGATTTTATCAAACGGGGTCATGCCGACGGCGTGGACGGCTGTCTGGTTTCGGAGCCTCTGGCCAACGAGCTGTGTCTGAACATGAAGGGGGCCATTCGCGCCGTCGTCAAGGTGACCGGAAAAATGGCCCACGGCTGCACGCCCCTGTACGGCATTAACCCCAACACACGCATGGCCCGGATTATTCTGGCCTTTGAAGAGTATGAAAATCAGCTGAAAAAAACCCACGGCAAGGACGAATATCTGGGCTGGCCCTCATTGACATTCACCGTAGTCCAGGCCCCTCCGGCTGGTGAACCCGCACAGCTCAACGTTATGCCGCGGGATGCCGAGGGCTGGATAGACATCCGGACCATCCCCGGGCAGGATCACGATAAAATCCGCGCCGACCTTCAGGACATTATTAACCGTCTGGCCGGCGAGGACCCGGACTTCAAGGCCCGCATAGAGTTTATTGAAGACCGGCCGGTTATATACATGGAGCCCACGGAAAAGATTGTTACCGTTTCCCACAAGGCCTACGCCGACCTGACCGGCAAAGAACCCACCTACAACGGGGTTCCGGGCGCAACTGACGGCACCTTCCTCTCGTCCTGGGCCCATGTTCCCTGTCTGGTTAACGGCCCCGGGCCAAGAGAGATTCCTCATCATGTCAATGAATACGTTGACATTGAGCAGATGTGGGAATGCTACCGCTGGTACCTGCTGACCACCATACGCTTCTGCAACTGAGCTCCGTGCAACTCAGCTTCGTGCAACTCAGCTCCGTGCAACTGAGCAATAAAAAAGCGCCGGAAGGGAAATCCTCCGGCGCTGAACAGCTGAATACAGGCTGGATTTATTTGGGAATAATTTTGGTCACAAGAACCTTGGCGCCATCCTGAATTTCAAACAGGAATCCCGGTTTGTCGGCCGGATAACCACCCTTGTTGGTCCATGTGTACTGCAGGCCTTCAAACTTCCTGATATCGTTACAGTAATCCCGGATTTTCATCCGCTCTTCGGCAAGCTTCTTCGGGTCGCCGGTTACGCCGGTTTCTTCAATGGCCCGCTTAATCATGTAAACGGCATCGTAGTAGTTGGGAGACAGGGAGAAGGGCTCGGTGCCGTCATGGTCCGCCTTGAACGCCTCGCGGAATTCGGTGCACCGGGGAGTGTCCAGGTTGGGATCGCTGTAGTTGTAAATCATAACGCCGTTAATTTTGTCGCCGCCGGTAGTGTAGAGAGCCGCGTCGTCGGCACTGGAAAATACAAGAATTTTGTTCATGTCTTCCCAGCCGCGGTTTTTCAGCTCAATAATCATCTTGGCCACTTTTTCGGCGTTACAGGAGAACACCAGTGCGTCGGGTTTCTGAGCCAGGGCCTTGACAATAAGGGGACCAAAGGACACCGCGTCCTGAGGTACTTCCACGTCCTGCAGCACTGTGCAGCCGGCAGATTCCAGGCCGGGAACATGGGCTTTGGCCATTCCGGGCCAGGCACCGTAATTCTCAACAAACTGAACCACTTTTTCGGCACGCACTTTCTTTGCCCAGGCACTGATAATGGGAGGGAGTTTCTCGTCGGTGGGCGGAAACCAGGAAATGGCCCAGGGGAAGTACTTGGCAGCGTACTCGAACGAGGTTGTCGCCGTGAAGCTGTAAAGACCTTCGTCGGCGGCAATGGGAACAGCGGCCATAATGACAGGCTCGGGAACCGGGCCCATGACAACCAGTGCGTCGCTCACCAGCCTGGACATTTCAACGGTGCCTTTTTCAGGACTCATTCCGGTATCCACACGGACAATTTTTACCGGCTTGCCGGCAATTCCACCGCTGGCGTTAATCTGCTCCGCGGCAAATTCGGCGCCCCACTGGAGATACTCCCCAATACTGGCGATAGGACCGGTCAGGCAGTTCAGAAAGGGAATTTCCCATTCTTCCACAGCTGCTCCGCCAGCCTGGGATGTGCCATCTTTTTCTCCGTTGGCAAATACCAGACCGGCAGCGGCCAGCAGTACCAGCAGAATCATCAGGCTTTTTTTCATTTCGTCCTCCTTAGAACATATCAGCGCATTTTCTGCGCTGTCTTCCTCTATTCTATACCGACGTTCTTCTGACGGTAAGTACTTTCTCCATTTTCTTTACCAGAGGCCTGGTAATAATGCCTTCAGGCTTCACCACCAGTACGGCTATCAGCAGAACCCCGTAAATAACGATGTTCCAGGATTGCAGGGACTCCGGAAGCATCAAGGGAAATCCCCAGAGTATGGGCGCCGCCAGAAAGGCCCCCCACATGGTCGTATAACCACCGACAAACAGCATGGTCATGCAGATACCAATCAGATGAAAGGTAAAGTGGTTCGGAGAAATACTCCGCATGATAAAGGCGTACATCACCCCGGACATGCCGCCAATGGCACTGGCCCAGGTTTGCAGAAACATGCCCATTTTCTTCACGTTCACCCCGAAGGAAACAGCCAGGTCCCGGTCAATAAAGATGGTAGAGGCCGCGCGTCCCAGACGGGAATGGTCAAACCGGGCGATAAGGGCGCCGGTAAGAATAACCAGCAGATAGATGAGAATGAGAAGAAATGTGCGGTTGGAGGCCGAAGTGGAAAGAATCTTCGGAATGCTGAAAATACCCAGCGGTCCGCCAAAGGCCTCCACATTTTCAATAATGGTTTTGGTCAGGTAAATGAGGGTAAACCCGACAATCACCACGGCAAAACAGGGCGCGTCGCCAATGGCAACAGAGACCAGAAACCCCAGAACAGCCGCGATCAGGGTTCCGAGAATCAGCAGAAGCCAGAACGGCCAGGAAAAATGGATGGCCATAAGCGCGGCGAAATAGGCGGATATGGCCATGTTGGCTACGGTCATGAAATGGAGCTGCCCCATCCTGTACGGAAGGTAGATGGACCAGCTCATCAGTATGTAAATGGCGGTAATGGCCAGAAAATAGTACAACGGTAAAGACACGGCTTTCTCCCCTCCTACAGTTTGGAGCCAAAAACCCCTTTGGGTTTTGCCAGTATAACCACAAGCATGACAAAAAAGGCGATGGCATTCGACCAGGAACCGGCCAGATACCCCTGAATAATGGCCTCCAGTATTCCCAGCAGCAGACCGATTATCAGCCCGCCGGTGAGATTACCCAGCCCGGCAATAATGGAAACCGCCAGCACCTTGTGCCCCAGCTGGTCGCCCAGACCGGCAGAGGCCGAGCCCAGAAGCACCGACATCAGCACGGCGGTTACCCCGCCCAGCACTCCGGTTAAGGCGTAACTCTGAAACCCGGTTTTCAGCAGGGGTATGCCCACCAGTTTCGCGCCGTTGGGGTCTTCGGCAATGGCCCGGAACGCCCGGCCGGTGCGGGTTTTATAGAGCAGCCAGAACAAAAACAGAACAAAGACTACGCCCACGGCAAGGGTTAAAATCTGCCCCCGGGAAATGTTGACCAGGCCAATGTGGATAAGGGCGCCCTTGTCGGCCCCGGTAAGAGTGTCCGGGAACGCAACGGGAAATCCGTGATTGAAGGTGTGGGAAAGAATATCGGTAATCACCATACCCATGCCCATGGAAATAACCATGGTGGCATTGATGTCCACACTGCCCCGCTCTTTCATAATGTGCTGAAACATGGGTGCCGTTATGGCGTTCACAATAATGGCCGACACAATACCGGCCACAATGCCCAGAAACACGCTCCCTGTCAGCTGCATGACCACCCAGGAAATGTACATGGAAAACACCACCACAACCGGAAACGAGAAATGAATAATCATCGCCACCAGAAGCAGCAGGTTAAACCCGGTAACAAGCAACACATAGATACTGCCAATGGACAGCCCGTTAAAAATCTGCGCTATTAATACTTCCATTTTCTATGCTCCAAGATAGGCTTCCCGAATGGCCCTGTCGTTCAGCAGCTCCTCCGCGGTGCCGCTTTTCACCACCTGTCCGGTTTCCAGCACGTAACCCCGGTGAGCTATTTTGAGGGCTTTCACCACATTCTGCTCGGAAAGAAGAATGGAATAGCCTTCCCGGTTCAGATTCGTGAGAATCTCAAAAATATCGTTGACAATAATGGGGGCCAGACCTATGGAGGGTTCATCAACGAGAATCATTTCGGGCGAAGACATCAGGGCCCGGGCAATGGCCAGCATCTGCCGTTCACCACCGCTGAGGGTGCCGGCCACCTGATTTTTGCGCTCACCGAGAACAGGAAAGGAATCGAACACCAGTTCCAGTTTGGGGGCGGCATTTTTCAGGTTGTGATGCGCGCCAAGGAGCAGGTTGTCCATGACCGTCATGGACGCAAAAACGCCCCGGCCTTCGGGAACCAGGTACATGCCGTTTCGCACATTCCGGTCCACAGGCACTCCCTGAACAGCCTGTCCCTTGAACAGTATTTCACCGCTCACAGGCTCGTTGGCGCCCAGAACCGTTTCCATAACGCTGGTTTTTCCGGCGCCGTTGGCGCCAACGAGCACCACAACTTCCCCTTTCCCCACGTCCAGGGAAATGTCCGAAAGCGCCTGTACATGTCCGTAGGACACCGACAAATTCCTGATTTCCAGTATTTTTTCACTCTGTGCCAAGATACGCCTCCAACACTTTCGGATTCTTCTGTACTTCAGCGGGCGTCCCTTCACAGATATTATCGCCAAAGTTCAGAACGGTTACCATCTCGGCCGTGTTCATGAGCATTTTCATGTCATGGCTCACAACAACCGGGGTAATATCCATGGACTTTATCCGGTGAATCAGCTCGCCAACCTGGGCGGTTTCCGCCGGGCCCATGCCCGAGGCCGGCTCATCCAGAAGCAGGAATTTCGGTCTGGACACCACGGCTCTGGCAATCTGCACAAACTGGCGCTCCGCCCAGACCAAATCGGAAGCCCATCTTTCGGCAGAATCCCCCAGGCCCAGGGAGTCCAGAATCTCCGCGGCCTGAGCGCGCAGCTTTTCTTCCTCCCGGGAGCGGGAAAAGGGCCGGCGGAAAAAAGTATCGGCCACATCCTTGCCCTGAAAATCAAAGATACCGCTCATGACATTCTCAACCACAGTCAGGGACGGAACCAGTTTGCCCTGCTGAAAGGTGCGGCGAATTCCCAGGTTGGCAATTTCATGCGGCGGTCTTCCGGTTATTTCCACATCATCCAGAAAGATGTTTCCGGAGCTGACTTCCAGCAGTCCGGTAATGCAGTTGAACATGGTGGTTTTTCCGGAGCCGTTGGGCCCGATAATGCCATGAATGCGGTTCTCCTGAATGTTGAAACTGACATTTTTCAGAGCCTTCAGGCCGCCAAAATGTTTGCTCACATTTTTTATGGAAAGCATAATCAATCCTTATTCACGCCTTATTCACTGAGCTTAATACAACTTGGGTATGTCCACTTCCTTATTGAAACTGAATTCCGGAGTGGGGAAAGCTCCATCCAGAGTTTCCTGATGAAAGGTATTCAGGGCGCCAACCATGTCCTTGCGCAGCTCCGCGTAACGCTTGACAAACTTGGGCTTGAACGCGCCAAACATACCCAGCATATCCTGAAGCACCAGCACCTGGCAGTCCACATGAGGACCGGCACCTATGCCCAGAATGGGAATGCTGACCGCCTCGGTAACCGCTTTAGCCACCACGGAAGGCACACACTCAAGCACCATGGAGAAGCAGCCGGCTTTTTCCAGGGCAATGGCATCTTCAATGAGTTTTTTGGCACCCTCGGGCGTTCCGCCCTGCACCTTGAAACCGCCAAGAGCCGATGCGGTCTGGGGAGTCAGGCCGATGTGGCCCATAACGTTAATGCCGGCGCCGACAATGGCTTTTATTCTGGAGAGCATTTCCACCCCGCCTTCCAGCTTAATGCAGTCGCAGTTGGTTTCCTTTATCAGACGGTTGGCGTTCCGGACAGCCTCTTCATCGCTGACATTGTAGGAGCCGAAGGGCATATCACCGATAATCCATGTGTCGGGAGCACCCTTCACCACCGGTTTGATGTGATGCACCATGTCGTCCATGGTGACCGATTCAGTGCCGTCATAACCCAGCATCACCATTCCCAGGGAATCGCCCACCAGGATAATTTCCACCTCGCTCTCATTGACAATGGATGCCATTGTGTAATCGTAGGCCGTTACAAAGCTGAACTTTCGCCCTTCCTGCTTGAACTTCTTGAAGTCCATAATGGACATCTTCTTTTTGCTCATTTTCTTCTCCCCTTAAAGCATGATTTTATATTGTCCCCTGATGATTCTCAGGATATCCATACCCGATTTTTTCCGATATTTTCCCGGCTTCCTCTCTAACCATGCGGGAATAGTCGGCCATGTGCTCCTTCTGCCGGAAACGGAACCTGGGAGTGGAAATGCTGAGGGCCGCAACCGGACTGCCGGTAAAATCCAGCACAGGCGCGCTTATGCAGACCAGCCCTTCCACATACTCCTCGTCATCCAGGGCAAAGCCCGTTTCCCTCACCCTTCGCAGCTCTTCCTGCAAGGCCACTTTATCCACAATGGAATTCTTCGTATAGCGCCTCATAACCACACGGTCAAGAATTTTCCCTGCCACCGCATCGGAGCTGTACGCCAGAATGGCCTTTCCCAGCGCGGAGCAGTAACAGGGCACATCGGCCCCTATGCCCTGTCCCACCTTTATGGTGGAGCTGCTCTCCAGTTTGTCAATATACACAATTTTGCTTCCCACAAGAATGCCCAGGTTCACCGTTTCCCCGGTTTCCCCGGCCAGGTGTTTGATATGGGGACGGGCCACCTTCAGAATACCCGTTCTGTCCATGGCACGGTTGCCCATGGCCAGCAGTTTCAGGCTGTTGGAATACCTGCGGGTGTCCGGATCCTGATTGACATACCCGGCCTCCCTCATGGTGCTGACAAGCCTGTGAACCGTGGCCTTATCCATTTCCAGCGCTTCACTTAACTGCCCGATACTCAGCTCTCCCCACTTGTCAAGAGCTTCCATTATTGAAAAGGCTTTTACAACCGACTTCACTCTGTTGTGGGGATTCATTTACGCCCTGCCTCCGCCGCCCTGATAGACATACCGGTATGCCATGGCCACAAACACTCCGCCGCCGACAATGTTGCCCAGGGTAACCGGCAACAGGTTGCGCAGTAAAAAACCGCCCCAGGAGAGCAGACCCAGGGCCTCGTTACCCAGATGGGCCGCCTCAGGAAAGGCCGCGTTGCTCTTTATAAAAATTCCGGCCGGAACGTAGTACATGTTGGCCACACTGTGCTCAAAGCCCGAGGTAATAAACAGCCAGATAGGAAAGAACACCGCCAGAATTTTTCCGCTGAACGACGTTGAGCCATAGGAAAGCCACACCGCCAGGCACACCAGCCAGTTGCACATAAGGCCCAGCACAAAGGCCTGAAGGAAACTCAGGTTCACCTTGTAGGCGGCAATTTTCAGCGTAACGGCCCCCAGCATGTTCCCGCCGCCGGCAAACAGGCCGCTGGCCGCCATCATCCAGGCCACAAATACCGAGCCGGCAAAATTCCCGGCATAGACAATGGCCCAGTTCCTGAGCATTCTTCCGGCCGAAACCTTCCGGGCGCTCACTCCGGCAATCATAAGGACATTTCCGGTAAACAGCTCGCCCCCCGCCAGAAGAACCAGCATCAGGCCGGTTCCAAAAATGGAACCCGCCAGCACCTTGCCCAGACCGTAGGTGTCCGGCCGGGCAAACAGGTTGAAGGCCGCCATGTTGGAACCTTCCGCGGCAAACGCAATAAAGGCTCCGGCCAGAACGCCCAGAACAAACAACTTCGCAAAACGCCCCTCCGCCTTGCTTACGGCCACTTCCGTGGTGTATTCGGTTATTTCTGCAGGACTTCTCATACTCTCTCCCGCGCCCCCTGGCCCTGGTTCTCATGACGTTTACGACAGGCCCTGACCACATGCTCCAGAAGCAGCATGGACGTTACGGTGCCCACACCTCCCGGAACCGGTGTAAGGGCAGCCACGGCTGTCTTTACTTCCTCAAAACAGACATCGCCGCACAGCCGGCCGTTCTCATCCACGTTAATGCCCACATCAACCACAACAGAATGAGCGGAAAAGTACTGCCGGCCGAAATAGCCGGCCCGCCCCACACCGGTGACAACAATATCTGCCGCTCCGGTTATTTCCTCCAGGTTGCGGGTCCGGGAATGGCAGACCGTTACCGTGGCGTTCCCGGCCAGAAACAGCATGGAGAGCGGTTTGCCCAGCACCATGCTCCGGTTCACAATCACGACATTCTTCCCGGTCAGGCTGTAGCCGTAATGCTTCAAAATGGCAATAACCGCCTCCGGCGTGCAGGGCGGAAGGGCATCCGGCTCTCCTTCAAAAATGCCTGCCAGATTTCGAGGACTCATGCAGTCAATATCCTTCTCCGGACAAATACGCCGGCGCACGGCCTCTTCGTCTACCCCCTCCGGCAGGGGACGGAAAACCAGTATGCCGTGCACCCTGTCATTGGTGTTCAAAGCCTCCATGGCCTCAAGCACCGCGTCGGTATCCGCATTTTCGGGCAGGGCGCTCACTTGCGCGTCAAGGCCCAGTCTGGAGCAGTTTTTGACAACACGCTTTTCGTAGGACACGTCATCCGGACGGTTTCCAACCCGTAATATGGCCAGGCACGGCACGCCCGCTCCGGCGTTACGGCACTCTTCCACCCCGGCCAGGATTCTTTCCCGAATGGCATTGGCAACCGGCCGTCCTTTCAGCTGCACAGCTGCCCCCGGACAGAGCTGTAAATACGGTCGGCCAGAGCCAGTCCCTCACGCTCAAGGGCCGCCAGTTCTTCGGCCAGCTCCTTCTTCAGATTTTCGTCCTTCATGAGTTTGAGGTTCACCAGCACGTTCAATCCGGCACCCTGAAGGGCCGCCTTGCAGAGCAGGGCCCCCGTGCCGGCGTCACTGACCACCAGCCGGCTGCCTTTCTGCGCGTACTCATCCAGCAGTTTCAGGGCCGCCAGACTGCAGCGGGCAATTTCCAGGGGCACCCGGGCCGCCTGAACCAGGGCCGCCTGAAGCACCTGCTCTTTCTTCTGCTTTTCCTCCGGGGTGCCGCGGGGCATTCCGTAAGCCCGAGCCAGCGGCTCAAACACCTCGGCATCCTCAGCCACCAGCCGGTTAAAACGCGCCATAAGCTCGCGGGACTTCACAAGCAGGGCCTGAATGTCCTCTTCCACATCGGCGTAGGTCTTCTTCCCGGCGGTGAGGTTGCCCACCATGCAGCCGAGGGCCATGCCCAGCGAGCCGGCAAGGGCCGAAGCACCGCCCCCTCCCGGAACCGGCTCCCGGGAAGCCAGGGCGTCAAGAAAACTGTAACAACTCTTCTCCAGCATACAACGTCACCAGGTCCCTAGAACAATCCGGAAATTTTTCCGGTTTTATCCACATCAATAAGCTCGGCGGCCGGCACCCTGGGAAGCCCCGGCATGGTCATAATGTCGCCGGTAAGCACCACAAGAAAACCGGCCCCCACCGAAGGTTTCACGTTTCTTACGGTAACACGGAACCCCTCGGGACGGCCCAGTTTCTTCGGGTCGTCCGACAGGGAATACTGGGTTTTGGCCATGCAGACCGGCAGCTTCCCGTAACCCATTTCCTCAAGGTTCCGGATTTGCCTGAGTGACCCGCCGGCAAAATCCACACCGTCGGCACCGTAAACGCGGGTGGCAACCGCTTCAATTTTTTCCCGGATGCCCAGGTTGTCCTCGTAGGCAAAACGGAACTGACTGTCTGTACCGCCCTCAACAAGCCTCACCACTTCTTCGGCCAGGGCCACACCGCCTTCACCGCCCCTGGCCCAGACTTCCGAAAGAACAACATTCACGCCCAGAGCCCGGCAGCGGTCTTCCACAGCCTTCAGCTCCGCCGGCGTATCCAGAGGAAAGCGGTTAACCGCCACCACGGCCGGCAGACCAAACACCTGCGTAATGTTCTCCACATGCTTGAGCAGATTGTGAATGCCCTTCTCCAGGGCCGCCACATTCTCCTTGTCCAGATCGGCCTTCAGAACGCCCCCGTGCAGCTTCAGGGCCCGGGCCGTGGCCACAATAACCACCGCGTCCGGCCGCAGTCCGCTGAGCCGGCACTTAATGTCCAGGAATTTTTCCGCCCCCAGGTCAGCGCCAAACCCGGCCTCGGTCACAGCGTAGTCGCCCAGCTTCAGAGCCAGCTTTGTGGCCATCACGCTGTTGCAGCCGTGGGCAATGTTGGCAAAGGGCCCGCCGTGAATAAAGGCCGGCGTATGCTCCAGTGTCTGCACCAGGTTGGGCTTGAGGGCATCCTTAAGCAGGGCGGCCACAGCC
>PDWI01007101.1_pt1 | contig 13784 bp, 10 predicted proteins | sample 1430891 | NCBI WGS metagenome assembly PDWI01 (sample SAMN01162508, study PRJNA174530) | Oral metagenome, whole genome shotgun sequencing project. | biome: Marine environment; feature: Marine mammal; material: Swab sample of the gingival sulcus; isolation source: swab sample of gingival sulcus...
GCAAAATTCAATCCTGAAACAGAAAATCAAAAGAAATTAGGCAGAATTTTAACTCTTTCTGATGCCGCTCACTCTTTCGGAGCAAAATATAAGGGGCAAACTGTGGGGTCAGAACTTGATTTTACAGTGTTTTCATTTCATGCGGTGAAAAATTTAACCACTGCTGAGGGGGGGGCTATCTGTATGAATTTACCAGAACCATTTGATAACGCAGAGGTTTATAAAGAATTAAATACACTGTCATTACATGGGCAAAATAAAGATGCTCTTGCAAAATATCAAATAGGAAATTGGGAGTATGATGTAATTGATGCAGGGTTTAAATGCAATATGACAGATGTGTTATCAGCAATAGGTTTGGTAGAATTTGATCGTTATGAATCTGAAACCTTACCACGTAGAAAGCAAATTTTTGAGAAATATACTAAGGGCTTAAATAAGCACGATTGGGCAATTACGCCTCATTTTATTGATGAAGAAAGAGAAACCTCTTATCATTTATATTTGTTGAGATTAAAAGGCGTAAGTTTAGAACAACGTAATGCAATTATTCAAGAGATTTTTAAACAAGAAGTATCTGTAAATGTGCATTATAAACCATTACCTATGTTGTCATATTATAAAGGTTTAGGCTATGATGTAGATAACTATCCAACAGCAAAATCAATTTGGGAAACTGAAATTTCATTGCCAGTTTACTACGATTTGTCTGATGAAGATGTACAAAAAGTCATTAATGCAGTAGTTAATTCCGTAGAAAAAATATTAAACTAATGAAACGATTATTTGATATTATTGCATCATTTTTTGGCTTGTTGTTGATTTTTCCTATTTTATTAATAGTATCTATTCTAATAAAATTGGACTCAAAAGGTGGCGTTTTTTACAGACAAGTCAGAGTAGGAAAAGGAGGGGTAGATTTTCGTATTTTTAAATTCCGAACTATGCATACTGATGCTGATAAATTAGGCTTAATTACTATCGGAGGTAGGGACCCAAGAGTTACAAAAATAGGTTACTATTTACGAAAATATAAGTTAGATGAGTTACCTCAATTAATTAATGTTTTAGTAGGTGATATGAGTTTCGTAGGACCTCGCCCTGAGGTTCGCAAATACGTAGATTTATATACCGAGGAGCAACGAAAAGTTTTACAAGTACGCCCGGGTATTACCGATTTAGCCTCTATTGAGTTTAGAAACGAGAATGAAATTTTAGAGCAACAACAAAATCCTAATCAATATTATATTGATGTGATTATGCCCCATAAAATAAACATCAATTTAAAATATTTACAAAATAGAAGTTTATTGACTGATATCGGTGTGATTTTCAAAACGTTTCTAGCAATACTTAAATAGTTATGAAAAACATAACAATAGTAGGCGTAGGTTACGTAGGGCTATCAAATGGCTTACTACTAGCAAAAAAGCATAGGGTAATCGCCTTGGATATTGACTCTGACCGTGTTGAAAAATTAAACAAACGTATTTCTCCTATCTCAGCAGATAAAGAAATTCAAGAGTATATTAAACGCCCAGAATTGAATTTTCATGCAACTCTGAATAAAGAGAAGGCATACAAGAATGCAGATTTTGTCATAATAGCAACACCTACCGACTACGATCCTAAAACCAACTATTTCAATACTAGTTCAGTAGAGCAGGTTATCAAGGATATACAGCAGTATAACCCTAAATGTACTATTGTCATCAAATCAACCATTCCTGTTGGATTTACTGAGGAGATTAAAGAAAATTTAAATATTGATAATGTCATTTTCTCCCCTGAATTCTTACGAGAAGGAAAGGCATTGTATGATAATCTATACCCTTCACGTATTATTATTGGTGAGAAAAGTGAACGTGCCAAGGCATTTGCCAAACTTTTACTAGAAGGAGCGTTAGCAAAAGATATTCCTGTATTGTATACCAATTCCACAGAAGCAGAGGCAATTAAGTTGTTTTCAAACACTTATTTAGCAATGCGTGTGGCTTATTTTAATGAACTTGATTCCTATGCTATGAGTAAAGGATTAGATGCTAAGCAGATTATTGATGGGGTATGTTTGGATAATCGCATAGGAAATCATTACAACAATCCATCATTTGGCTATGGAGGGTATTGTTTACCCAAAGATACTAAGCAATTATTGGCTAATTTCGGAAATGTACCTAATAACTTAATCCAAGCCATAGTAGAGGCCAATAGAACTCGTAAAGATGTCATTGCCGAGGATATTTTAGAGAGAAATCCAAATGTAGTAGGCGTATATCGCTTGGTAATGAAATCTAACTCAGACAATTTCAGAACATCTTCAATTCAAGGTATTATGAAACGTATCAAAGCAAAAGGTATTGAAGTTGTGGTATATGAACCTGAACTTAAAGAAGAGCATTTCTTTAATTCACGAAATATTAGAGATTTAGAAGAATTTAAAAAACTAAGTGAAATCATCATCACTAACCGAAATTCAGAGGACTTAAAAGATGTTCAAGATAAAGTCTATACCCGAGATATTTTCGGAAACAATTAGCATAACCGATGAATTTTAGAAGTTAATTTTGTTAAAATATTTATAAAACAAATTAGTCAATAGATATAATTTATAACTATTAAGTTTCAAATCACATAAAAACACTATATTTGCAAGAGTATTAACGATAAAAATATAAAAAAATGGCATTAGAAGTTACAGATTCAACATTTGATGAAATATTAAGTTCAGACAAACCAGTATTAGTAGATTTTTGGGCTCAATGGTGTGGCCCTTGTAAAATGTTATCTCCAATCATTGATGAGTTAGCTACTGAATATGAAGGAAAAGCAGTTATAGTTAAAGCAGATATTGATACTAATGGAGATATGGCTGCTAAATTCGGTGTAAGAAATGTACCTACCGTATTAATCTTCAAAAACGGAGAGGTAGTTGCTAAACAAGTAGGGGCTGCTCAAAAGAAAGTATATGTAGATCACTTAGAGTCTGCAATGTAAAATACGTAGTAGTTGTTATGAAAAAGCGAAGTTAAGGTTTGACCATTAGTCAAACCTTTTTTATGCTCTTCAATCTCTGAAAATACAAAACCAAAACAAACGAACGATAAACGTACGTAAAGCATACAATCAAACCTATTAAAATTTAGAACTTTGTAGTCTAAGCAGATTATCTTATATTTGTACGTTAAATTTTTAGTATAATGAAAAGATTCATAGCAATATTACTTGTGTTGAGTACCTTAACACTATCTGCACAAAAAATTACAAGTAAGAGTTTTAGACTAAGTAATGGACTTACAAAAACACTTAAAATTTACACGCCAAAAGGCTATGAAAACGATACAATTTATAAATACCCTGTATCTATAATCTTAAATGATACTTACCTTTTTGATATGGCTGTCGGTAACGCAAAACTATTTGCACAAGAAGATTTTGCACCAAAACAAATTATTGTCGGAATTCCAACAGATATTAGACCTAATAAAGATGTCTCTATAATCAAACAAAATCTAAGTTTTACAAAAAACTCAAAGGTATTTTACTCATTCATTAAGGATGAGCTTCTAAAATACTTAAAGGCTGAGTACAAGTTGTCCCCTTTCTCTACAATAATTGCCGACAGACAGACAGCAAATTTTGCTATGTATTTCTTTAATGAACCAAAACCTTTGTTTAACGCTTATATCATTCTAGACCCAACAATAGATAATGAGTTTATCAATAGATTTAAGGCTTATGATATGGAAAGACTAAAAAATATTGATAATTCTTACTTCTTATATATGAATAATACAACCCTTGAAGATAAAGGCTATATACGTGATTTTAAAAACTTTAAGTTTTATGCTGAAAGTTTTGAATTAAAGAATTTAAAAGTAAGTATTGAGTTATTTGAAAAACCATTAAACAGTATTTCTTGTATAGGAGAGGGGCTATCTAAGGCATATTCTATGATTTTTGATAAGTATAAACGAATTACTAAAAGAGAATTTGAAGAAAAAATTAAGGATTTAGATCCCCTAACTGCTATTGAATATCTTGAAAATAAATACATTGAAATTGATTATTTATACGGTACAAATCTCAACGTAAGGTTAGAAGATTTCTATGCTATTGAAAACATAGTAATGGATCAACAAAATGGAGATTATCTCAGAGTTCTAGGAGATTTCGCTTTGATAAAACACCCTCAATCTCCATTAGGAGATTATTATATGGGGCGTTTCTACGAAAAAGGAAAAGACTATGAAAGAGCCGATAGTTATTACAAATCTGGCTACGGAAAACTTAAAGCCTCAGACCCTATGGCTGATGCCTTTTATCAAAACATTAAAAGAGTTCAAAATTTATTAAAAAACTCTTCTAAATAAAATAATTAGGTTTTTTATTGTATAGAATATTTATTTTTTTTAAGTTTGCACAGCAATGAATAATAGAATATTAAATACAGGGTGGTGGAGTTCTCATAACGTCGGTTAGTGAGAGTGTATTGCTTTGTTATAAATTTAAAATTAATTAAAAAAGGCCTATCTCACGATAGGTCTTTTTTTGTCGTAAAAAATTACAATTTAAAAATATATATATATAAAATTATGAAGTATCAAGTTAATGAAAAAGGGTTTTATGGTAAATTTGGAGGAGCATTTATACCTCCGATTGTTGAGCCAAACATTAAAGAATTAGAAGATAATTATTTAAAAATAATTGAATCAGAGGCGTTTCAAAAAGAATACAAGGCATTGTTAAAAGATTTCGTAGGGAGACCTTCTCCTCTATATTATGCTAAGAATTTGTCTGAAAAGTATCAAACAAATATTTATTTAAAACGTGAGGATTTAAATCATACAGGGGCTCATAAGATTAACAACAGTCTTGGGCAAATATTGATTGCTAAGCATTTAGGTAAAAAAAGAGTCATTGCCGAAACAGGAGCAGGGCAACACGGTGTAGCAACGGCAACAGTTTGTGCTTTAATGGGATTAGAATGTACAATCATTATGGGGGCTGAAGACATTAAAAGACAAGCACCAAACGTAGCACGTATGAAAATGTTAGGTGCGACAGTAAAACCTGCAACTTCAGGGTCTGCTACATTGAAAGAGGCGGTAGATGAAGCATTAGGCTACTGGGCAGAAGACCCTGAGGCTTATTTTTTAATAGGTTCAGCAGTAGGGCCTCATCCTTATCCTGATATGGTAGCGAGGTTGCAATCGGTTATTTCAGAGGAAATTAAAATGCAACTAAAAGAAAAAACTGGTAAAGAAACTCCTGATACAATTATTGCTTGTGTAGGTGGAGGAAGTAATGCTACGGGGGCTTTTTATCATTTCTTTGAGAATGAAGAAGTAGAATTAGTTGTTGTTGAGGCAGCAGGTTTCGGTATTGATACAGATAAAACGGCTGCAACATTACATCTTGGAAAAGAGGGCGTTTTACATGGTAGTAATACGATTATTATGCAGGATGAAAACGGAGAAGTTATAGAGCCTTATTCTATTTCTGCAGGATTAGATTACCCGGGGGTAGGACCTTTATTTGCTTATTTACACGATATTAAACGTACAAAATTGGTAAATGTAACAGATAAAGAAGCATTAACAGCAGCTTACGAATTAACTCGTACAGAGGGAATTATTCCTGCGATGGAGAGTTCTCATGCTATTGCGGCTCTTAATAAATTGACTTTTAAGAAACAACAAGTTGTAGTTGTAAATTTATCAGGAAGAGGAGATAAGGATTTAGATACTTATATGGCTCATTTAGATAAGTGATTAAAATAAAAAATCCTCAACTATCAAATAGTTGAGGATTTTTTTTAGTTGTATTAGGGTGTTTAATGAGCGTGTCCGTGACCACTCATCTCACCAGAGTTTTTAAGTAATTCACCTTTAAGACAGTGAGCCCCTTGCATAATAATATTAATGTTGTAGTCGTTATGTTCTATACTTTTCAATTCATAATAACCATTGTCGTAGTTTCCTAAAACAACTTCTGTAGCTATGAATTCATTATCACTTTCAGCTTTGAAAATTACTTTTTTACCTTCAAATTCTGTAATAGCCTCTTTTGGAATAGCATAAGCCGATTTACCTTCTCCTAATAATATTTTAGCATTGATAAATGTACCAACTTTTAACAAATGTTGAGGATCTTTAAAATGACCGTGTACATTAATAGTTTTTGTTTGATTATCAACTCCATTACTGATTAATTTAATGTAACCTTCATAGGTTTTTGTAGTGCCATCGGTTTTAAAGATGAAGGTGTTATTAGTTTTAATACGGTCAATATCACTACTAAATACGTTAAGTTCGGCATGCATATGGTCATTATCAATGATTTCCATCATTAATTCATTAGCACTTAAAAACTTTCCTTGATTTAGGTTACTTTTAACGATATATCCCGAAATAGGTGATTGTACATATACATATTGCTGAATACCTTCTCTATCTATTTTCTTAGGAGATAAACCTGCCATTTTAAGTTGGGTGTGATAACTTTGTACTAAACTCTTTGCAGAATTATAAGCACTTTCGGCTAATTGATAGTCTTTTTTTGAGGTAATATCACTATTGAAAAGCATTTCTTTACGCTTAAATTCTTGTTGTGCTACTTTTAATTTATTGATGGCTTCTAAGTAATTGTATTGTAACTTTGTAAAGTTAGGGTGTTGTAAAATGGCAATAGTTTGCCCTTTTCTAACATAATCGCCAAGTAATAATTTAGCTTGATGGACAAAAGCCTCTAATGGTGCATAAATAGTAGCACGGCTTTGTGGAGGTGCTTGTATGCTACCAGTAACATCAAGATGTTCTCTGATTACTCGTTTTTCAATCTTTCCGACTTTGATTTTTGATGATTTTATCTGTTGAGGTGTTAGGTGAATTTCTCCTTCTTTGTGTTGGTGTTCTTCATCTTCATTGTGGTCGTGTTCTTTGTTTTCGTGTTTATGCCCCTTTTCGTGTTGGTGTTCTTCTTGGTGTTTATGCTCTTCGTGTTTTGAATGTTTACAACCTATGATTAAAGCAAGTGCTGTTAGTGTTATTAATATCTTTTTCATTTTTTACTATTTAATTCGTTATCTTTACTATGTTTTTTACTATCTTTATTTTACATAAAACTCATACTCTACAACTGTTTGATTATAAGTGTGTATGAGTGCTAGGTAATTCTGCATTACTTCAAAATAAGTATCAAAACTTTGGCTGTATTGATAAGTTCCGATTTCGCCTGATTTATAGGCGATTGATAGTTTTTTAATGAACTTTTTAGCCTTATCAAAAGTTTTATTAACCGTTTCAATATCAGATTTTAAAGAAATTAATTGCTTAATTAAACTTTGTTTTCTATTCTCAATTTCAATCTGTTTAGATTGATTAGTAAAAGCAATTTCATCTTTTTTAATTTTCTGTTTTTGAATGTTTGCACGTTGGTTTCCGAGAGGTAATGGAATCTGTAAACCTATCATAAACCCAGTGTAGCCTTTTGTGTTATCTACTTTCTGATTAAATAAACCAGCAGAAATAGAAGGGAAATATCCTGATTTTGCGAGTGATACTTCATTATCAGCCACTTTGTTGCGTTTTGTAATAGCCTCACTAAATACCTTTGAGGAATTTTCTGAAAACTTAAAGGCTAATGCTTGTGGATATTCTCTATTAGGAATAATGTTAGAGTTTAATTGTAATATGGCTTTTAATTGATTTTCAACTTCTGAAAATTCTTTATAAATTGTACTTCTTTGCGTTTGAATATTTAAAGATTTTAATGCTGTAATATCTCTTTCTAAGCCACCAATGTCACCTGCTTCATACATTTTTTTAGTAATCTCATTGATATTATTAACATTAGTTTGTTGTTGTTCTAGGAGCGATTTTAGAGCATACAAGTAATGCCATTGTTGGTACAAACTTCTAACGGTTTTAATTACTTGTTTTTTAGAGATTTCTGTATTAATTTTTGCTAGTTCAACTTCTGATTTCGCTAAATTATAACGCTTGATATGTCCTAAAATAGAGCCAAAGTTTTGACTTACAGTGATTTCGTGTTCTTTAATTTTAGGGTCAATTTTGATTTCTTTATACTCTAAGGTTATAGGTTCTAATTCAATAGCACCGTTTATATTGGCTTTTTGTGTTTTAATATTTAGTTTCGCTGAATTTAATTCTACTGATTTTTTTAGAGCCAAATCAATAGCTTCGTTTTCTCTAAGTATTTGTTTTTTTTGGGCATTTATGTTATAAATACTTAGAAAACTTAGTATTGTTATATAAAATTTTAAATCTTTCATTTTTATTTAATTTCTAAATTTTAATTTTTTTGTTATTTTTATAAATTATTATATTCTTAATAAATGTATAGGTCTTTCCTTCGTTTTACCTTCGTTATGTCCATACTCTTAAATGACTAAAATATTTTAATGAATTACCTGTTTTTTTGAGAAATCTAATTCAAATAAATACCTCTAATATTAAAAGCACTTTCAATTTCTTTATGTTCCTTTTTGAAAATATCTAAATCTTCAATAGCTTGTTGCTGACCCTGTTTAGCGGCTTTTTCGCACCATTCAATAGCTTTTAAATACTCTTTTTGAAGGGAATATAAAAATGCTAATTGATATTGCCCATCAGGTAGTCCTTGTTTAGCAGACAACTTAGCCCAATATATTGCTTCATCCATATCATCATAATGTTTATAATACATTACAGCCAAATTACATTGTGCTTGTGCTTCACCTAATTCAGCAGATTTTACAAACCAATAAAATGCTTTTATCTTATTTTTTTTACCACCTTTACCATGGTAATACATAGTTCCTAAGTTTAGTTGGGCATCAGGGTCGCCTTGTTTAGAGGCTTTTTTATACCATTTTTTAGCCTTTTTATAGTCTTTTGGGATTCCTTGTCCATTTTCATACATCCCTGCAAGATTGTATTGAGCATCGCTATATCCTTGTTTGGCTGATTGTAAATACCAATGCATCGCTAATAAGTCATCTTTGATAATAGTGCCGTTGTCATACATAATTGCTAAGTTGTATTGAGATACATCATCGCCGAGTTCAGCCCCTTTTCTATACCAATAAAACGCCTTTTCAAAATCTTTTTCTATGCCTTCGCCATATTCAAAATGTATGGCTAAATTGCGACAAGGCAATGCGTAATTGCAGTCATAATCAATGGCTTTTAAATACCACTTTATCGCCTCTGTATCATTTTGTTTAACACCACGACCTTCGCTATACATTAATCCGATATTGTTCATTGAATAGGCATAGCCCTGTTCAGATGCTTTGAGGTATAAACGCATAGCTTCATCATAATTTTGTTCAATTCCCCAACCTTGTTCATACATCCAAGCTAAACGGTGTAGGGCAGGGGTGTAATTTTGCTCGGCAGATTTTTTATACCAAAATACTGCTTTTTCAAAATTTTGCTCTATGCCATCACCATCTCGGTACATGACACCAAGATTATGTTGAGCCTCTGCATCGCCTTGTTCTGCTTTTAATAGGTGTTTTTCTAATTTAGTCATTGTTTTTTTATTGGTATTTTATACTATTTTTCAGAGGTTTGTTGGAGATTTGTATGTCCTATTTTCTCAAAAAATAAATATAAGATTGGTAATATCAATAGGGTTAAAATAGTGGCTGATATTAAACCTCCGATAACGACAGTGGCTAGAGGTTTTTGTACTTCTGCACCTGCTGATGTTGCTAATGCCATAGGTAAGAAACCAACAGAGGCAACTAAGGCTGTCATTATTACAGGTCGTAATCGTGTGTGTGTACCTTTTTTAATGATTTCTATAATATCATTAAAGCCATCTTTTCTTAGTCGGTTAAATTCTGCAATTAATACAATACCATTTAATACTGCTACACCGAATAAGGCGATAAAGCCAATTCCTGCAGAGATGCTAAATGGCATATCTCTAAGCCATAAGGCAAATATTCCACCTATTGCGGACATCGGAATAGAGGTGAAGATGAGTATACTCTGTTTTACAGAACCAAATGTGATATATAATAGTAAGAATATGAGTAATAAAGCAATAGGTACTGCAACACCTAAACGCTCTTTTGCTTTTTCAAGGTTTTCAAATGTACCACCATAAGTTATATAATATCCTGTGTCAAATTTAATTTTCTCGTTGATTTTAGTTTTTAATTCTTCAACAATACTTGCGACATCACGACCTCTTACGTTAAAACCAACAGTTAAACGGCGTTTGGCATCATCACGTTGAATTTGGTTTGGAGATTTTTTAAATTCTACGCTTGCTACGTTCATCAGTGGAATTTGAGTGCCATCAGGAGTCGTAATGTATAAATTCTTGACATCTGTAATGCTATTTCTATGTTCTTCTTGTAGTTTTACAACCAAGTCAAAACGTTTTTCACCTTCATAAACAAGTCCTGCACTTTGACCAGCAAAGGCCGTGTTAATTACATTATTTACATCTTCAATATGTAATCCATAACGAGCTAATTGTTCACGTTTATAGTTAATTACGATTTGTTTTAATCCACCCACTTTTTCTATGGCGATGTCTGTTGCACCTTTTATGGTTGGAATGATTTTACCTAATTCCTTACCATAATTAGCTAATTTGTCTAAGTCTTCTCCATAAACTTTTAAAACGACATCTTCCTTAGCACCAGTCATTAATTCGTTAAAACGCATCTGTATTGGTTGCTGGAAACCGATAGTCACTCCCACCATATGTTTTTCAAGAGTATGTTGCATTTTATCAGCAAGTTGTTCTTTGGTTTTCGCCTTAGTCCATTTGTTAGGTTCTGAAAGTAAAATCATAATATCTGATGCTTCCATAGGCATAGGGTCAGTTGGGATTTCAGAAGAGCCAATACGTCCAACTACCTGAGTAACTTCATCAGGAAATTCTTTAAGTAAAATTTCGGATGCTTGTGTGGTTGCATCTACGGAATAGGAGATGCTACTTCCTGTTGAGACCATCATTTGTGCTGCAAAATCACCTTCATCTAAGGTAGGGATAAATTCTGCTCCCATTTTTGAGAAGGTGTATAGACTTACTCCAAAAATTAGTAACATACCTATAAGTACTTTTTTAGCGTGTCGTAATCCTAGGGTTAAAATAGGCTCGTAAATTTGATGTAATTTAGTAATGACTTTATCAGAGAATGTTATTTTATCACTTATATTCTTACTTAAAAATAAAGCACTAATCATTGGTACATAAGTTAGAGATAAGATAAATGCTCCTAAAATAGCAAAACTCACTGTCATTGCCATAGGTTTGAACATTTTACCTTCAATACCAACTAAGCCTAATATTGGTAAATAGACTATTAAAATGATAATCTCCCCAAAGGCAGCACTTGTTCTAATTTTTGATGCTGATTCATAGACTTCTGTATCCATTTGGTTTTGAGTTAGTCTCATAGTTTGTTTTCGTAAGCCTAGATGATGTAGGGTAGCCTCTACGATAATCACCGAACCATCTACAATAATACCGAAGTCAATCGCTCCTAAACTCATTAAGTTTCCAGACACACCAAATAAGTTCATTAAACAAATTGCAAATAACATAGATAACGGTATAACCGATGCTACGATTAAACTTGCTCTGAAATTACCGAGTAGTAGGGCTAGGATAAATATTACAATTAACGCTCCTTCAATGAGGTTTTTAGATACTGTATTAATGGCTTTATCAACTAATTTTGTACGATCTAAGAATGGTTCTAGAACCACACCTTCTGGTAAACTCTCTTGTATTTGTATAATACGTTCTTTAACATTTTTAATAACTTTTGAAGCGTTTTCATCTTTTAACATCATTACGATACCACCAACGGCATCGCCATCGGCATTACGTGTCATAGCTCCGTAACGTACGGCACTACCAAATTGTACTTTTGCAATATCACGTATTAAGATAGGAGTACCGTTAGCTGTTGTTTTTACAACGATGGTTTCTATATCTTTGATGTTTTTTATAAGTCCTTCACTGCGAATGAAATAGGCTTTTGGGTTTTTGTCAATATAGGCTCCACCGGTGTTTTGGTTATTTGACTTTAAGGCTTCAAAAACATCTGTAATTGAAATGTTTAAGGCAAGTAAACGCTCGGGTTTTAGGGCAACTTCATATTGTTTTAAGAAACCTCCAAAACTACTTACATCGGCAACACCTTCTAAACCAAGTAACTGACGACGAACTACCCAGTCTTGTAAAGAACGCAATTCCATAGCATTGTATTTGTCTTTATAGCCATCTTTTGCGTAAAGTGTATATTGATAAATTTCTCCAAGCCCAGTGGTTACGGGCATCATTTCAGGTGTGCCGATACCCTCAGGAATTTGTTTTTCTGCTTCAATTAATCGTTCACTGATTTGTTGGCGAGCCCAGTAAATGTCTACGTTTTCTTTAAAAACAATAGTCACCATACTTAACCCAAAGCGTGAGAATGAACGTATCTCCTCAACATTAGGGATATTTGACATAGTCATTTCCACAGGGAAGGTTACTAGTCGCTCAATATCCTCAGCAGATTGTGATGGGGCAGAGGTAATAATTTGCACTTGATTGTTTGTAATATCAGGTAGGGCATCAATAGGTAATTCTTTGGCAGAATATACCCCCCAACCGATTAAAGCAATTACTAATGCCCCGATAATCAACTTGTTGTTGATACTGAATTTAATAATTTTATCTAACATATTTATTTATTATTTTATCTATCTATAATTTTTTAATATTTAGTATAACTATCTTTTTTAACCAAAGTAACATATTGGTAAAATTAAAAGCGATTATAATTATATTTTTTAAATATTTTCATTAATTAAACTTACAACACTGCAAAGTTAATATATAGATACTTTTTGGTTGTGAGTTTGTGAAAGGTTAAGGAATTTTAGAGAATTATACTTAAATAGAAATATTATTTATCTACTGATATTTAAATAGTTATTTTTATTATCTCTAAAATTTAATGTATAGAATTAACACCTTGGAGGTTGAAATATAGAGCCTATAAATCTTGAAGTATGTAATGATTTATAGAAGTTTATTTTAGTATGTTTTGATGAAATAAAACTTTTTATTTCATAATTAATTGTATTGTTTAGAAAAACGGTGATGTTTGAAATCTCCACAGTGCAATGGTGGTGGTGTTTGGTGTGTTTGTCGTGTTCACTATCGTTGTGATGAGTGTCTTTGTGCATATCACCAGAACATAAATGTGTGTCTATATCATCGTAGACAATAGTATCACTATGCACCATTTGAGGTGTCATAATTAGTAATGCTATGATATAGATGATAAATTTTTTCATTTAGGTTTACCTAAAAATTATAAGCAAAGGTATGAAAAAAAATGCAGATACTATATTAGATTAATAAAATAAAAAAGGACTGCCTTTAAAAAGCAGTCCTAAATAGTAATTAAATTATAAAAATATTATTTTTTATAGTCAAATAATTTTTTTTCTTTAATCATTTTAGCGATACCTTCTGGAAGTTTTTCTTCCCAGTCATTACCACCTTCTTTGATAGTTTTTAATACTTCTCTTGAGAAAATGTGTAAAACCTCAGGGTTAAAGTTAGCGATGTCTTCAATACGTCCGTTAGCTTTGAAATGTTTGTACATATCTTCTACTTCTTTATTAACTTTTAAGTTTTCGCTGTTGATAATCTCACCAGTAACTTCATCTTTAAGAGGGTATAAGTAAATCTTCATATCACGGTGGAATAATTTACCAAATCCTTCTAAGATACCACCACTTAACTCTTCGTAG
>PDWI01015363.1_pt1 | contig 13784 bp, 9 predicted proteins | sample 1430891 | NCBI WGS metagenome assembly PDWI01 (sample SAMN01162508, study PRJNA174530) | Oral metagenome, whole genome shotgun sequencing project. | biome: Marine environment; feature: Marine mammal; material: Swab sample of the gingival sulcus; isolation source: swab sample of gingival sulcus...
TTATTTTTCTTTTCATCTCTCTAATTAAACCTTCAATATTTTGTTCATTAAAATTTACAACTATATCAAAATAGATTTTCTTATTGCCTGTATCTATTATTATGCCGTGAATATTTAAAATACTCTGTCTTTGTGGGTGGGCTTATTAATGCCCGCTAACGAATGTATAAAAGCCACCTGAGTTTATTCTACTTATTTACATCTTATCTAAAATAGTTATTCTTGTACTTATTATATCATAGAAAGAATTTAAAATCTTATCACAAATTGCTCACTTGAAAAAAACTAATAAAACTTTTTTCTTATTGTATATTTAAGTCTCTTGGCAAATGTCCTCATCAATATTGCTGGAATATTTACATTTTGTTTTATTCTTACCCTATCATACGAAGCTCTTTAACTTAGAGGTGAAATATCCACCGCCTGATGGGTGGGATTAAGAGAAAAGCGACTATTAGAACGAAGGCTTTATTTGAGCCTGAAGAAGAGTCGCTTTTTTAATTTGACTTTAAAACTAAAATGAATTATAATATATCTATATTATAATATTCTAATTCAATAAAGTTTTAGTGTGATTAAAAAAAGGGGAAGAAGATGGAAAATAAAAATATTAGTCCAGAGTATAGGGATAACATAATGCATAAATCGGATCTTTTAAAGGCCATTGCAAGCCCCGTTAGGCTTTGCATTTTGAATAAGCTTTCGGAGAAGGATGAGATGTGTGTTACAGATATGCAGTGTTGTATAGACGCTTCCCAATCTGCTATTTCACAGCATGTCAGAAAGTTAAAGGATTTGGGGATAGTTAGTTTAAGGAAAGAGGGCACGAGCTCTTATTATTCTTTACAGGATGATATGGTAAGGCAAATTGTTAAGATAGCGATGGATTGGTAGTTTTTTTAGAAAGAACACGAGGAGGAGATTTATGACTAATAAGATAATCATAGTAGGTGGCGTTGCTGGCGGAGCGACTGCAGCCGCTAGATTAAGAAGGCTGGATGAGTCAGCTGAGATTATTATTTTTGAGAAGGGTGGGCACGTTTCTTTTGCTAACTGTGGCTTACCCTATTATATTGGCGGTGTGATAGAAGAGAGAGACATGCTTCTAGTAACTAGCAAAGAGGAAATTGAAGCGAAGTATAATATTAATGTAAGATTATATTCAGAGGTTTTATCTATAGATAAAGAAAATGATAAGGTGTTGGTGAAAAATCATAAGACAGGTGAGGAATATGAAGAGTCTTATGATTCCTTGGTTCTTTCTACTGGCTCAACGCCAATTGTTCCACCACTTGAGGGAATAAACAGTCCAAATGCTTTTACACTATGGAATATGCACGATACCGATAAGGTTTATGATTTTGTAGAGAAAAATAATCCTAAGACAGCTGTCGTAGTTGGTGGTGGTTTTATTGGTGTTGAAATGGCAGAAAACCTTGCAGATAAGGGGATAGAAGTTAGCTTGGTTGAAATGGCTGACCAAGTGATGGCGCCATTTGATAAAGATATGGCGATGAAGCTTGAAAATCATATGCGTGAACATGGCGTTAATTTATACCTAGGTGAAGGATTGGAAAGCATTCAAGATGGCGGAAATATCGTGAAGCTAAATACAGGTAGAGAGATACAAGCGGATTTGATTATGCTTTCAATAGGTGTTAGACCTAATAGCAAATTGGCGAAAGAGGCTGGATTAGAGCTGAATCAGCGTGGTGCTGTAGTGGTTGACGAATATATGAGAACCTCTTATGAAAACATCTATGCTGCAGGTGATATTGTAGAAGTTATAGACTTTAATACCAAGGGAAAGACTGTGGTTCCTCTAGCTGGACCAGCGAACAAGCAGGGTAGACTTTTGGGTGCAAACCTACTGGGAATGAAAAAAGAGACATATAGGGGAACTCAAGGAACTAGTATAGCTAAAGTCTTTGACTTGAACGCAGGCTCAACTGGTTTAAATGAAAAGACCCTAATGAAAAATGGCAAAAAGTACAGGAAAGATTATCTGGTGACAATAATACATTCTAAGTCTCATGCTGGGTACTATCCAGGAGCACTTCAGATGACTTTAAAGCTTATCTATGATTTGGAAGGTAAGGTGTTAGGTGCTCAGATAATTGGTTACAAAGGTGTGGATAAGAGGATAGATGTTATAGCCACAGCGATGAACTTTGGCGCTACAGTTTACGACCTCCAGAAATTAGAATTAGCGTATGCTCCTCCATTCTCATCGGCAAAGGATCCAGTGAATATGCTAGGTTATGTAGCTGCGAATACGCTGGAAGGTTTGACAGAACCTATTACGATTAAAGAATATCATCAAATTCGAGAAGACTTTCCTTCTAAGGTTCAACTTCTAGATATAAGAGAAGAGGATGAGCTCTTAGCTTATAGAATGCCAGATGCTCAGGAAATTCCTTTAACAAAACTTAGAAGCAGATTAGATGAATTAGATAAGGAAAAAACGTATGTGGTTTCTTGTGCTATCGGTTTAAGAGGCTATGTTTCTGAGAGAATCTTAAGTCAAAATGGCTTTAAGGTTAAGAATTTGATGGGTGGCGTCCAGTCATTTAGAGATGCCATAGAAAATGAGACGGTAAAGTGTCATAAAGTACCTGGTGTAGATAAGCCGATTTGTGCAAGTGACTTGGAAGACATTAAGGTAGTAAATGCTTGTGGTTTAAGCTGTCCAGGACCTATCGTTGCCGTTTCTAAGGCGATGGCAGAGAAAAATGAAGGTGAAATGATAAGGGCAATAGCCACAGATCCAGGTTTTACTAGAGACATAGAAGCGTGGGCGAATAATACTGGGAATACGCTAGTTGACAAGTATATAGAAGGAGAAAAACATATAGCCATCCTAAAAAAGGGTAGTGCCCCTGAGGGTGAGGGGCTAGTCCAAAATCACTCTACTGATGTAGCTTCAAGCAAGCCGATTGCTAAAAAGGAAAAAACAATTATTGTTTTTAGTGGAGATTTGGATAAGGCCATAGCCTCATTTATCATAGCTACAGGTGCAGCTGCCATGGGTAACAAGGTAAATATGTTCTTTACTTTCTGGGGGCTTAGCATACTGAGAAAGAAACATTCGCCAAGTGTAGCGAAAGATTTCATGGGTAAGATGTTCTCTCGCATGTTACCGAAGGGTAGTACGAAACTTGGCCTCTCTAAGATGAACTTTATGGGCATGGGTAGCAAGATGATAAGACGAGTGATGAAGAAAAATAATATTGACTCACTTGAACAACTGATTCAGAATGCTATAGATGCAGGTGTTCATATTACAGCTTGTCAGATGTCTATGGATTTAATGGGCATTAAGAGAGAAGAACTTATTGATGAAGTTGAAGTGGGCGGAGTAGCTAAGATGCTAGATGATAATGACAGGTCTAATATGAACCTATTTATCTAGGATAATAAAATTGATTGGTATTGGATTATAGTACATAAGCTAAATCTACTATATACTAAAACGGCAAAAAGAGCTGGGAATTTAATTCTCAGCTCTTTTTCTTGCAGTGATTATTCATTAAGTATGCTATTTATCATTCCTAAGCATATCTACAAAGTCCTCTATTACTGATTCGTCGAATTGGATGCCGGCATTTGCTTCAAGTTCTGCTATTGCATCCAGTTTCGTCATGGCAGCTCGGTACGGTCTATCGGTAGTCATGGCAGAAAAAGCCTCACATACACTTAAAATCTTAGTCATGTAAGGAATATCCATCCCACTTAAGCCCTTAGGATAACCTCTTCCGTCTACCCATTCATGTTGGTAGAGAATGATGTGCGCCACTTTAGAGAATTTAGGGCTACTCTTTAGAATCCTATAGGCGACCTCTGGGTGCTTTCTGATTTCAGCCATATCGTAGCTACTTAAGATGCTAGCCTTATCTAAGGCGCCATTATCATTTACAACCTTTCCGATATTATGCATTCTTCCAGCCATTCCCATAAATTCGACTCTACTATTATCATAGCCTAAATACTTACCCATCTTTTTCATATATTTTGCTACATCTTCTGAATGATTCTTTTCATCGGGGTACTTTTGGTATAATATATCCATGATGGATTCCACAATTTCAGCGCTCATCTCTTCTTCTTTGATTAATTTTTCAGAGTACATTCTGTTTTCAGCTCTGTTCACGATATCGTCCACATCTTCTGTGAGTGAATGTATGGTCTCTGTTCCGAATGAAATTGAAAACTGAATGCCATCTACCCTGAGATTAGAGCAGGCATCTGAAAGCTCGTTCATGATTTTTTTGCTTTCTGAACTCGTGGTATTAGGGAGGAGTATGGCAAATTCATCCCCTCCTACTCTAGCTATAATATGATTAGTATCCAACGCACTTTGCATTAAATCAGCTGCTTTTTTCAGAAGTTCGTCACCCTTAATATGACCAAAGGCATCATTTAACACCTTTAGACCATTGACATCGCCCATGATAATTGAAAATGGTAGGATTCTGTGTTGGTTTATTTGGTAAAGAGTCTTTTCAAAATATCTCCTATTATAGAGTCCTGTTAAATGGTCTCTATAAGTTAGCATATTCATTTTTTCCATACTCCTGTATTGCTTTTCAAAATCAACACAGCTAATTAAATAGTGACCCTTTTGGAAACCAATTTTTTTCCCCATAACCTTCATGCGCAAAGACGTCTTCCCTGCTATAAAATCAGCATCACAGCTGGCTTCATTTATATCAAATAATTCATTTAAAAAGTTAAAAAAATCTCCTTGACTAGTAGTAAATACAAAAGTGGTGATGCTTTTCTTCAACACCTCTCCAAAAACGGCAGTGGCACTTTCATTTGCTTCCACTATCATAGCTTGTTCGTTTATTATTAAATTGGCTATCGGAGAGGACTCGAATAAATCTTGGTAGTCATTTTTTACAATTTCTAAGTTTTCGTTTATTCTTCTTAATTCTTCATTTTGAAGTTCAAGTTCTTCGTGATAAATAGATAACTTTTCTATTAATTCATATTTGTTTGTCTCATCAAATGTTTTAACCTCAGTCTTTAAAATCTTCTCGATTTCTTGCCATTTGCTCATTATTATACTTCCTCATATAGTTTTTTATTTCTGTTGTATCTACAATCGTTCCAATTATTCTGCTTGCTTTTCCATCTTTATATTCCACGACAGTAGCTCGGTTTTGGTGATGTTTATATGTGCCATCTTTGTGTTTAATTCGATAGAATACATTGATTTCACTTCTTTTTCCCTCTGAACATTCAAATATTTGTTTCCTTACTCGGTCAGTGTCATCTGGATGAATCAGTCTCAATGCATCTTTTAACTTATTTGGGAATTCTCCGTCTTCGTATCCAAGCAAGTCGCCATTAAAATCTGAGTAATTTAGATCATCTGTTTCAAGGACGCACTCCCACCACGCTAACTTACTAGATGAAATAGAGTTCTGTAATTTTTTTACTAAATCTGCGTTAAATTGTATCGTTTCCTTAAGGGCGCTTATTTCTACGATAGTTATAATAATTCCCTCTATAGAATTATACTCTGTGCGATAAGGGCGAATGCGTACAAGCCAGAAATTTCCATTTTGGTCTGTTATTTCTCTTTCCACCATCTGTAGGCTTTGCATGACGTGTTCTACATCTGAAATCATCTTAGGATAAGCTTCCATGATCGTTAGATGATTGATAGGTCTTCCTACATCAGATTCTAAAATATTCGTTACCTTAGACATAATAGGGGTAATCTTTCTGATACGCAAATTACTATCCAGATACAAGGCGCCGACTTCGGTATTTTTTAGTAAGTTTGATAAGTCATTTGTGACCTTAGTCAACTCGTCTATTTTTATCTGATATTCGCTATTTACGGTAAAGAGCTCCTCGTTTACAGACTGTAATTCTTCATTTGTACTCTGTAATTCCTCGTTTGACGCAATCAGTTCTTCGTTAGAAGATTGAAGCTCCTCGTTGGATGTCTCTAGTTCTTCTATGGTTGCCTGTAAGCCCTCTCTAGCTAACTGCAATTCATTTTCGAGTTCATGAACCCTAGACTTCACCTCATCAGTCATATTTATTTCAACAATTTCTTTACTATCGTCGATTACATTTTGTTCTAAGAATGAAATAATAAAAAATTCTCTGTGGTCTACTTCCACGACGATACCCTTAATATCTATGCTTATGTCATCAATTTGCATCGTATTTTTTAGGGTAACTCCAGTCCTATCTGATCGAAGTCTTCTGATACAGTTATTCACGAAAAGGGCACATTCTCTAGACATATTATTGTTAAAGTTATTTGAAAAACGTCCTGTTTGCATCTTCATAAACTTGCCTACATCACCCAAAACTTGTATGATATTATCATTCTCATCTATGATAATGGATGGTGCTAAGACCTTTACTAGAGCTGACGCCAATACATTTTCAAATCTAGTATTTTTGCGGTCATATCTGGGCACGTCTTTTCTTTTGCTTAAGGTGCTAAAAAGGTCTACCTTAGTAGCCTTAGGCGGCATAATCTGGGGATTATACACACTGTTATAACGAAAGAATTTCCACTTATTATCTATTACATCAAAGCCCTTTTGCATATCTCCTATCGATTCGCTACTTCCAAGCCATAGAAAACCGTTTGGATATAGAGAATAATAAAAGCTGTTTAAAATATTTTGCTGCTCGTGACTTTTTAAATATATAAATAAATTTCTGCACACTAATAAATCTAACTTAGAAAATGGTGGGTCTTTTAACACATTGTGTTTAGCAAACACAATCATCTTTCGAATTTTATCGTTTATTTGATAACCGTCATTCACTTTATTAAAGTATTTTGAAAGGTACTCTGACTTAACGTCTGTCATCAAACTATCTGGATAATATCCTGCCCCAGCAAATTCTAAAGCTTTATGGTCTATATCTGTTCCAAAAATCTTCACATCGCAGACGATGTCATTTTTTTCTATGTATTCCATCAGCTTTATCGCAACAGAATACACTTCTTCTCCTGTAGAACATCCCGCTGACCAAATCCTAATACACCCCTTTGAAAAGTCTAGTTTTGGAATAATTTCTTCACTTAACACATCGAAAGCTTCTAAATCCCTAAAGAAACTAGTGACGCCTATAAACATCTCATTATATAGGATGTCTTTTTCTTGGTCAGATTCTCTTAATAGTTCTATATAAGATTTTAAGTCATAACAGCGATTGATCTTAATCCTTCTGTCTATTCTTCTGATGATTGTATTCTCTTTATAGGATGAAAAATCGATTCCGCTATACGTTCTTAGAATCAGAATTAACTTTGTAAAGTCGTCTATCGCTTCGTTTGCCTGTAGCTTCTCAGCTAATTGCTTGTGGATAGAAGGAGAGTCAATGTAGTTCATTATTTCTTCAGGCATCTCTTCGGGTCTCAGAATAAAGTCCACCATATTGGTGGCGATGGCGCTCTTAGGCATTCCATCAAATTTGCAGGAATCAAGGGATTGAGCCATCACCATGCCTCCTGCTTCCTTAATTGTTCTTATCCCCTTAGTACCATCACTTCCAGTCCCTGAAAGGATGATACCTATGGCATTCTTTCCTTGGTCTTGTGCCAAAGATTTTAAGAATACGTCTATAGGCATGTTTAAATGATTATGTTTTAGTTGTGCTTGTAAGTATAATTTTGAATGGTAGATTGATAAATCCATGCTTGGTGGAATTAAGTATACATGATTAGGTTTGGTTTCCATGCCGTCTTCGGCTACATGGATAGGCATATTTGTATATCTAGCCAAAAGTTCATCCATCATGCTCTTGTAGTCAGGTGATAAATGTTGTATAACGATATAAACATTATTTGTATTCTCGGGTATTTTTTTGAAAAAAGCTTCTAATGCCTCCAAACCACCTGCGGATGCCCCTATCCCAATATAATAAGTTTCCACATTCTCCTCCAATATATAAGTTACTTCTTTTTGCTTTGAAGTTACTTATTTAAGGCAAACTTTTTTAGAATTATTTATCGTATGTTTATAAGATGAAAAAGCAAATTCAGGTTACAAGCTTGTCACTTGCGGTTAAGAATCCTTATTATTTTAACATGGTTTTTATGTTATAATAATAACTAGTGTATGCGGAGTGCGTATACTAGTGTCAATTCAAATCGTTATCTTGATTTGAATGTGTATGGAAAAAAAGGAGTTTGTTTATGCTAAATAAGAAACTGTTATCATTGTGTTTAGCATTAGCTATGCTAATTTCATTTACGGCTTGTTCTGGGGATGATAAAAAAGATGAAGGAGCAGAAAAACCTGAAAGTGAAGAGACACAAGGAGAAGGGGAAGAAGGTAAAGACGCAGAGAAAGATGACTCTGACGCGAATGAAGAAGAAAAAGATGGAGCTGAAGTAGAAGGAAAAGAGGAAGAGACAGCAGAGGCTGGAGAAGTAAATCTATATACAACTAGGCATTATGAAAGCGATGATGCTTTATATGCGAAGTTTAAAGAAGAGACAGGTATTACGGTTAATGTAGTGAGCGAGAAAAAAGCTGGGGCTTTGATAGAGAAAATTAAAAGTCAAGGAGAAAACGTACAGGCTGATTTATTTATCACAGCGGATGCAGGAAATCTAGCTAAAGCGTCAAAGGAAGGGATACTAGAAGCGGTAGAAAGTGAAGTCTTAATATCTAACATTCCTGAAAAATATCGTGATGTTAATAATGAATGGTTTGGTTTAACAAAAAGAGCTAGAGTCTTTCTTTATTCAACAGAGCGTGTTAGTGAAGAGGATCTAAAGGGAATAAGCTATGATTCTTTAGTAAACGATGAAAGATGGAATAGAAAGGTCTTAGTCCGTGCATCATCTAACATTTATAATCAATCATTGGTGGCTTCTTTTATCGAAATAATGGGTGAAGAAAAGACGGATGAATGGGTAGAAAAATTGGTTTCGTATATGGCTCGTAATCCTGAAGGGAACGATAGAGACCAGGCACTAGCTATAAAAAATGGAGAAGGCGATATAGCGATTTCAAATTCTTACTACTATGGAAAATTAGTGAACGATGATGATCCAGAATCGAAGTATCTTGGGGTTGCAGATGTGGTAGGCATTTACTTCCCTAATGATGATGAAAATGGCGTCCATGTAAATATCAGTGGCGTGGGTTTAATTAAAAACGCTCCAAATAAAGAGAATGCTATTAAGTTGATGGAATTCTTATCGGCGGTAGAGCAACAAGAAGAGTTTTCTGCTGCTAACTACGAATTTCCTGTAAATAAAGATGCTAAAACATCTGACCTAGTTCAGTCTTGGTTAGATAATCAAAATATCACTGAATTGAAAGAGCAAGATATCAACTTGAGTAAATTGGGTGAACATAACGAAAAAGCGATTGAAATTATGACTATAAATAATTGGGAATAGTAAATAAGCGTTAAAAAGGGTATAAAGGGGAGGTAAGGCAGTGATGTCTTACTTCTTCTTTTATTATTTAGGGGTAAAGCAATGTCTAAAAAGATAACGATGCTCAGCATCTTAAAGTTTGTAACCTTGCTACTTAGCGTTTTATTGTTTCTGCCATATTTTAATATCATCATGCTGGCATTAAAACCAAATAGCAAGTACCTAAACTTTATTATCGAGCATAAAATATTATTAAAGTACATATATAACACAGTAGAACTTATCCTAAAAGTAGGTTTTTTTAGTTCTCTTTTAGGCTTCTTTGGCGCTTATTTTATGGCTTTTTATGCTTTTAGATTTAAGAAGATTATTAACCTATTTTTTATTTTGCCCCTCAGTATTCCGATTTATGTAGGTGCCTATGTATATTCTGACCTATATCATAGGATGCCTATCTTAGAACTTATATTTAAGAATGATTTTACGATGAATAGTGCGGTTTTTATTTATGTTATTTTTCTGTATCCTTATGTGTATTTAACTACTTATGCCTACCTGAAAAAGCATATGCAAGAGTATGTTGAAGCGGGTCAAATGTTAAACTTATCCAATCTTAAAATCCTATACAGAATAATTCTGCCATTGACAAAGAGTGTTTTATTCTCTTCCTCATTATTTGTAATCTATGAGAGCCTTTCTGACTTTGCGGTCAGCGAATACTTTGGTATCCAGACCTTGTCTAGAGCCTTTAATGATGCTTGGCGGGTGAGTTCAGACCAATCAACATCCGCAAAGCTGGCCCTTTTTATTATTCTTATCATAGGAATTGCCATCAGTGTGGAAAAACTTTTGAGAAGGCGGGCTAAAGTGGATAGTGAGAATAGTTCTAAAAGTAGGCTTGTAAAAGCGAGGGGTAAAACGAAGGTTTTAATATATACCTTTTTTCTCTTAGTCATCAGCATAGGTTTTATCTTGCCTTTTCAGAGGGTGCTTATTGGGGCAATTAGGAATTCAGAATACTTTTTTAAACGGGATATCATCAATGTCACCATACAGACATTTGTCTTGAGTATGTGGGTGGTTTTAGGCATTTTGATAGTGGCCATGTTTTTGAGCTTTATGCTTAAATACCTTAAAAGTCGACATCAAAAAAAGCTTTCCCTAGTCGCGACCTTAGGCTATATGATGCCTTCAATGATACTGAGCTTGGGCGTATACTCGCTCTTCTTCAAATTAGATGTCCTGATGAATCCTCTAATGAAATCCGTAGGCTTCAAAGAATATCTTCTCACATCAAGTAAGATTGTGTTGATTGCTGGCTTAAGCTTAAAGTTTTTAGCGATAGCCTTTAACAACTTTGAACAGACATACCGGAAGGTAAATCCAAATATTTTTGAAGCCTCACTCACGCTGAAGCAGAACCCAATCAAAACCTTTTTTAAAGTGGATTTATACTTTTTATCCAAAACTAGTATTTTTATTATAATACTGGTGATACTTGACGTTTTTAAAGAGCTGACCTTATCCTTTTCCCTAAGCCCATTCAATTATAGGACGGTTTCAATGGAAATTTATCGTTATATGGCGAATGAAATGCAACAAGTTGCCTATGTTCCCAGCATAATTATCGTTTTTGTATGTATCATTTGTATACTTATTTTAGAAAGAGGGTTAATCAATGATAAAGATAGAGAACTTGAGCTTTAAGTATGATAAAGAACTCGTTTTAAAAGATTTTAACTTAGTGATAAATAAGGGCGAATGCTTGGGTATAAAGGGGAAAAGTGGTTCGGGAAAAACGACTCTCTTAAGGCTTATCGCTGGTTTGGAAGAAATGCAAAAAGGAAAGATTTATATAAATGATGTGGAAGTGAGTAGCGTCCCAGCCTATAAAAGAAACGTGGGTTTTATCTTCCAAAATTTTGCCTTATTTCCCCATCTGACAGTAAGGAAAAATATACTATTTGGCGTTCATCATTTATCAAAGGAAGAGAAAGAAGAAAAGATAAATGAGCTGACGAAACTGTTTGAGATTAACGATTACCTAGACAGGTATCCGCATGAAATTAGTCAGGGTCAAAAACAAAGAGTCGCTGTTTCAAGAGCGTTAATATGCAAACCGAGCGTATTACTTTTTGACGAACCTTTTAGTGCTTTGGATAGTGATATCAAAGAAAAAATGAGGCTAGAAATAAAAAGTATTCTAAAACGATTGTCGATAACTAGCATGATGGTCTCTCATGATGATGAGGATTTAAAGGTAGTTTGTGATAGGCAAATAGATTTTAATAATTAAGTAAATAATGATTGAAACATTGTTTTGAAAATACATATTCAAAGTGATATAATATAAACGGTCGAATAATAATTATTATCCGACCTAAGTGTGAAAGTAAAGGAGTTATAAATGAAACAAGAACAGTTAAAGAGAATGGCAGAAGATAAGGGCTTTATAGCTGCCCTAGACCAGAGTGGTGGGTCTACACCAAAGGCACTAAAAAATTATGGTATAGCAGAAGATGCTTATAGCAGTGAAGAGGAAATGTTTAAGCTAGTTCACGAAATGAGAACTAGAATTATTAAAGCACCTAAGTTTAACAAGGACAGAATTTTAGGGGCTATCCTATTCGAAGTAACGATGAACAGTGACATAGACGGGAAGAAGACACCTGATTATCTATTGGATAAGGGAATACTTCCATTCTATAAGATAGATAAGGGCTTAGCAGATTTAAAAGACGGCGTTCAGTTAATGAAACCTATAGAGGATTTAGAAGCTAAAGTGAAGGATGCTGTCGGTAAAAACATCTTTGGTACTAAGATGCGTTCTGTGATAAAGGAATATAATGAAGAGGGCATTAAGGCTATAGTGGATCAGCAGTTTGACTATGGACTTACTATCTTTAATAATGGATTAGTTCCTATTATAGAGCCTGAGGTGGACATTCACAGTAAAGATAAGGCGAAGTGTGAAGAACTTCTAAAGAAACTGATATTAGAAAAATTAGATTCTTTGGATGAAAATGTAAAAGTGATATTTAAACTTACCTTACCAGAAGAAAATAACTTCTATAAAGAAGTGATTGAGCACCCAAGAACGCTTCGTTTTGTGGCTTTATCTGGCGGTTACTCTAGGGAAGAGTCTAATGAAAGATTGGCTAAGAATAACGGCATCATAGCATCTTTCTCTAGGGCGTTATCAGAGGGCTTAAGCGTGAAGCAAAGTGATGAAGAGTTTAATAAGATGATAGGCGAGAGCATAGACAGTATTTACGAGGCGTCAATAAGCTAAGATGACAAAGATTTCGTATATATATTTAATCATCTCGTGTTCTCTTTGCGCTAAGGTGGCATTAAACTCACCTTATTCCTTTCCTACTAAATTCATCCTATTTGTCGTAATAGTGTTAAATTCTATTATCACAGTAGTGGAGCTACGGGTAGCAGCTAGGAAGAAGAGGAAAAATGTAAAGAAGTTCGTAAAAGAGAGGTTTATTCCTTTGTACCTAGCTATTACTTTGGTTCATGCATTTTATTTTTTATTTTTGCTTAAAGAATACGCATTTGCATATATGTAATATGGAGATAATTTTTCGTGCTGCTAGCGATTACGGAATCTAACTTTTCATATAAAAAGCCGAGAACTTTTTCATTCTCGGCTTTTAGCTTATATATTTTTATGGTGGATAATTAGTCTAGCATAAACTTTGTTAAGTCCATAGGAACGGTATATTCACCATTCTTATACACTCTCATATTTCCTCCACTAACCTCATCTATTAGGATAATTTCATTATCTGATTTACGTCTACCAAACTCCAGTTTGATGTCATAAAGTTCCATATCCTTCTTAGCTATCTCTTCAGCGATAACCTTAGATATGTCCTTTACTCTTTGCTTTAAAATTTCATATTCGTCAGCAGTTAAAACACCTAGCATATCTAGCGCATCTTTGCTAATAGGTGGGTCGTTTCTGTCATCATCCTTAAGAGTTACTTCTACAAAGGCATCTAACTTATCTCCCTCGTTTGTATATTCGCCATAGCGCTTTAAAAAGCTGCCCACAGCTCTAAATCTGCATATTACTTCTAATCCTTTTCCGAAAGTTGTGCAAGGCACTACTTCCATTTCCTGCTTCTCTATGTCGCTACTTACAAAGTGTGATTCAAATCCTGCCTCTTTAATTTTCTCAAAAAAGAACGTGCTCAATCTCAATCCCTCTTTACCTACACCTTCAATAGTAAGTCCAACTTGGTTCGCACCTGGGTCAAATACGCCATCTACACCAGTCACATCATCTTTGAATTTCAGTAGGTAATTTCCATTCTCTAACTCAAAAACGTTCTTTGTCTTTCCTTCGTAAAGTAATTTCATCTTTTATAACTCCTTTCGAAAAGTTTACCACCGA
>PDWI01007102.1_pt1 | contig 13783 bp, 9 predicted proteins | sample 1430891 | NCBI WGS metagenome assembly PDWI01 (sample SAMN01162508, study PRJNA174530) | Oral metagenome, whole genome shotgun sequencing project. | biome: Marine environment; feature: Marine mammal; material: Swab sample of the gingival sulcus; isolation source: swab sample of gingival sulcus...
GCTGTTTGGAATAAAAATTCAGAAAATTGTTTGCCATAATCTTTTCACGAATAGTATATTCCTTATTCATATCATCAAAAAGAAACTGTTTATATCTTTTGGGAGTTATGCTATCATTCCAAGTAAATTTCATGTCAAGCAAACCCAAAGATATTTTTTTGTTTTCAGGCAATTTTTTATTGATTTTGTACAAACCATAAAGCAACTGATAATGGTTATACTTATCCCAAAATACCGATTCCCAACCTTCAATTAACTGCAATTCAGCAAATTTTTTATCAAATTCTTTTTTGTCAAATTCGCCCTGTATTAACTCATTTGCCTGTTTTGTAACATTTACAACTCCTATTTCAATATACAAATAGCCAATATTGTCAATAAATCGTTTGTCCGACAAAATATCTAAAATTAAATTATACTGCGTAGTATCACGGTGGTCTCTTTCGCCCAATACAATAATGTCAGACTGTTCCCAAAGCTTAAACAGATACTCTTTGGGCGTTTCCTGTTTTTTCAAGAAATCAACATAATTCTGTATATCATTCTGCCCATGTAAAAAATTATAAATTATGACAATTAGCAAACATAAAAATATTTTTTTCATATCCTTAGTCCCTGAGATGGTAAAAACTATATGCTACAATTTGAGGATTATTTTCTCTTCTTCGTTGCAAGTTTAAATTTATACCTATGCTCAAATTTGCCTTTCGATATAGCTTGTAGCTTACTCTTTATCAATCTTTTACGAATTGGCGAAACTTTATCTGTAAAAAGTACCCCTTCGATATGGTCAAATTCATGTTGAATTACTCTTGCCGAAAAACCACTATATTGTTCGCGATGAAATTGGAAATTTTCGTCGTAATACTCAATGGTAATTCCCACGGGGCGTTTCACATCTTCATTAAGTCCGGGAATACTCAAACAGCCTTCCGACATCGTGTCCGTATCCTCCGAATATTCGGTGATATTGGCATTAATAAACACCTTTTTAAAATCTTTCAGCGTGGGGTCATCATCAGCCAAAGTGCTTGCATCTATTACCAATAATCTAATAGACTTGCCAATTTGTGGTGCAGCCAAACCAATGCCGTCCGACTCATACATGGTTTCCCACATATCTTCAATTAATTTGTCTAAATTAGGATAATTTTCGTCTATTTCTACTGCTTTTTGCCTTAAAACACTCGTCCCTATAATGTAAATCGGATAAATCATAATTTTTATTTTTTGAAATCAATTTTCTGATAGAACTAATTTAATTCTTTCTATCAAGATACGACCTTAGAATTATACTTGCACTTATTTTGTCAATCATAGCCTTATTTTGTCTTTGTTTTTTTTTCAAACCTCCGTCTATCATTGCTTGAAATGCCATTTTTGATGTAAAATGTTCATCTTCTAATTCTACCGGTATATCGGGATATTTCTTTTTTAATTTTTCAATAAATTTTTCAATAATTGGCAATGAATGTGCCGGTTTCGTGTTGTCATAAAGCGTGGGGAAACCAACTACAAAACATTCAACCTCTTCTTTTTCAAGATAATCGGCAATGAAAGTGAATATTGATTTTGTATCTACGGTTGTTAAACCCGATGCAATAATCTGCAAAGGGTCGGTAACGGCAATTCCCGTTCTTTTTTTACCATAATCAAATGCTAATATTCTGCTCATTGCCGATTAAATTAATCTAATTTTAAAACTGCAAGAAATGCTTTTTGTGGAACTTCAACATTTCCTACTTGCTTCATTCGTTTTTTACCTTTTTTCTGTTTTTCCAATAATTTTCGTTTTCGGGTAATATCTCCGCCGTAACATTTTGCCGTAACGTCCTTTCTTACAGCCTTCACCGTTTGTCGCGAAATAATTTTTGACCCAATAGCCGCCTGAATTGCCACGTCAAATTGCTGACGAGGTATCAGTTCTTTTAGCTTTTCGCAAATGCCCTTTCCAAACTTATACGCATTATCCACATGTATAAGTGCCGAAAGTGCATCAACGGTTTCGCCATTTAGCAAAATATCTAATTTTACCAATTTTGCAGGTTTATAACCCGATTGAAAATAATCAAACGAAGCATATCCTTTTGAAATGCTTTTTAATTTGTCATAAAAATCGAAAACAATTTCACTGAGCGGCATTTCAAAGGTCATTTCTACACGCTCGGAGTTCAAATAATGCTGCTTTTTTAACTCGCCGCGTTTGTCGAGGCACAGCGTCATTATTGAACCGAAATATTCTGATTTAGTAATAATTTGTGCCGTAATATACGGTTCTTCAATGGTTTTTATATATTTTGGGTCGGGCAATCCGGCAGGATTATGCACCTCTACATCCTCGCCTTTTGTTGTTAAAACTTTAAACGAAACGTTGGGAACGGTAGTAATCACATTCATATTAAACTCACGGTCGAGACGCTCCTGCACTATTTCCATGTGCAATAGTCCCAAAAATCCACATCTAAAACCAAAGCCCAACGCCATCGACGATTCCGGTTCAAATGTGAGCGAAGCATCATTCAATTGCAATTTCTCCATCGAGCTGCGCAATTCCTCGTAATCATCTGCATCAATGGGATATACACCGGCAAAAACCATTGGCTTTACTTCTTCAAAACCTTCAATTGCTGCCTCGCAAGGGCTTTCTACCGTAGTAATGGTGTCGCCAACTTTTACTTCTTTCGATGTTTTTATTCCCGAAATTATGTAGCCCACATCTCCGGCTTTTAGTTCGCTGCGAGCTTCCGGAGTCAATCGCAACACTCCTACTTCATCGGCTTCATATTCTTTTCCGGTATTCACAAATTTCACTTTGTCTCCTTTCTTAATTTTGCCGTTTACTATTTTAAAATAGGCAATAATTCCACGATATGAATTGAAAACAGAATCGAAAATTAATGCTTGCAGTGGCGCATCAACATTTCCTGTGGGCGAGGGAATTTTCTCAACAATAGTCTCTAATATTTTCTCAACACCTTCTCCTGTTTTTCCGCTTGCTTCTAATATTTCTTCCCTATCGCAACCTATTAAATCGACTATTTGGTCTTTCACCTCGTCAGGCATTGCCGATGGCATATCCATTTTATTCAAAACAGGAATTATCTCCAAATCGTTTTCAATAGCAAGATACAAATTTGAAATTGTCTGAGCCTGAATGCCTTGCGTTGCATCTATTACCAACAAAGCACCTTCGCAAGCCGCTATCGAACGCGACACTTCATACGAAAAATCTACATGTCCGGGTGTGTCTATTAGATTCAAAACGTAATCTTGCCCATCTTGTTTATAATTCATTTGTATGGCATGACTTTTTATGGTAATGCCTCTTTCTCGTTCCAAATCCATATCATCAAGCAACTGCTCTTGCAAATCCCTGTCGGAAACCGTGTTGGTTGCCTGCAACAATCTATCAGCTAATGTGCTTTTGCCATGATCAATATGCGCTATTATACAAAAATTTCTTATATTCTCCATTTCATATTTTTGTAATTCACTTCTAATTAAATTATAACACAAAATTTAATAAATAATGAAAGTAAAATCTTCAAACACTTCACTCTTTATACTTTTGTAAAAATTTTTATTTATCGGTGAATTTAAAATTATCACTCTTATTTTAAAAGCTGCAAAGATATAGTTTTTTACTCAATTTCTACAATTTTATGAATACGTTTATCGCTATAATACTCATTAACAGATACTTGAACTTTAAATTGTAAATATACAATTCTAATAATTAAGTACATTTTTACCATTTCGTTTCGTCATATTCAACCAAATAGGTAGAAATTTTTACACCGTTGATTATTTCATTGTTTTCTTGCACAGTCTCAGGATAAGGCACACCTTTGGGACAAAAAACGATATAAATACCTGCTTTTAACCCCAAACTGTCGCAATAATACGCAAGTTGTGTTTTGCCTTTTAGAAACTGCTTTTCATAATAATAAACCTTAGTCTCTATTAAATATTCCTCCGAATTTACATTGATTATTAAGTCGCTCTTGCCTAAACCGGTGTCTGCCTCGCGATAACTTTTGCCCTCTACCACTTGAAGAAAGGCTTGTATATAAGTTTCAAAACTATAAATCAATGCACTTTCGGGTATAGAATTATACTGTCCTTGTTCATTTTTAGTCAAAAATACTTTTAAACTCCTTAGTTTTACGTAGTCTTTGTAACCTTTTATGATAGGCAAAAATTGCAATCGTCCCTTATCATCAAAAAGATTTTTAAGTACAAAGGTGCGCATCATATCTCGCTTTTCGCCATTTGTGTAGGGATAAAAAGCATCATAAAGGCGTTTTTTATAAAACGGAACCCAAAATTCTACATTTCCATCGCTGTCTTTCTTTATTAAACCGTTTGTATGTAAAAGTTTAATGCTTTCACGGTCTATCTTAAAAGGAATTTTATCTTCGGTAAATAAAAGACGTTCTACGAATGCTCGGTTGTCTTTTGCTTTATTTAAAATATTTGAAAAATTTTTATCTATGGCTTCAGTTAAATACCAATCTTCGACTTTTAGGTAATCATCATAATTAATATTTCTATCTTTGACGCGTTTTATGAGTTCCTGCGCAAAACCATTGACCAAGCCGGGCTGATTAGCTGTTATTTCTGATATTTTTCGCTTTACTTCATCATCAAACAACTGACCGGTTTCGCTTTCATGTTGCCCCAGAAGTTCGTAAACTTCCTCATTAGTAAAATATGGTACATTCAGATTATCAGCTATATTAAATGGGCTGGCATTGTCGCTTACCACGCCTACAATATTGGATACGCCTACAAGAATTACACTTTTTAGGCAATGTTCTTCGCGCGTATGGTAAGCATTCCGTATAGAATGTAAAAAAGTGCCAAAATATTCAGGATTTATACCTTCAACCTCGTCTATTATTAATACACATTTACGGTCATTTTGTGATTGTATTAACTCAAAAATATGAGATAAATCTTTTTCATTGGCATAATCTCCTCCCCATTTATTATTCATATATCTTGTTAGAGTATATAAAAAACTATCAAGGGAGGCATCTTTATAATTTTCAAAATTAATATACGCCACCTTATATCCTTGCTTTTCCAACTCAACTGCAAGCTGTCTAAAATAAGTACTTTTGCCTGTTTGACGAGGTGCCCAAATGGTAAAATATCGCGCCTGTTCTACCAATTTTATACCTTCCTCAATTAAATCGGTTCGCTGTATAGTATAATGTTCTGCGGCTATGTTCGGACCTGATGTGTTGAAATACCTCATTTATATAGTTTATAATTATTTTGCAAAGGTAACAATTTTGTTAATATAAAAAAAGCGAGATGCCGAAACATCCCGCCTTTTATTAACATTATATATAAAGGACTATAATGCCATATTGTACATTAATAACCTTTATTTTGTACCATATTTGCGTTAGCATCCATCTCATGCTGAGGTATTGGCCATGCTAATCTGTAATCACCATAAGGTACTGCAGTCATATTATCTCCAATTGTTCCTGAACTATATATTCCCATACCATTACGAACTAAATCATTGAATCTAAATCCTTCAAATATTAATTCCCTATGACGCTCATCTAATATAAGATTTTTATCAATAGCAGTATATGCCTCAAGACCTCTGTTCGTGGCAATTTTGTTTAATTCTACCAAAGCTTCAGCCGTCTTACCTTGCTCAAATAAAGCTTCAGCATAAGTCAAAACAACTTCTTCTATTCTAATAAGTGGAACATTATCTTCACCCTGCATATTAGGATACTTAACCAAATTGATAGTTCTAACAACTTTTTTTGTCTTCTGTTTTGATAAACATTTCAATCTAACGTCTTTATCAGAATAAATTTGAGCCACCTTGTCAAATGCAGAAACGTCTCCATAACCAGTAGATGGAGATGACCCTAAGGGACGCCTGTATATATAAGCCAATCCGTTAATACCTCTGTTATCTGTTGCATTAAACGCAAGTTCAAAGATAGAATTTGCATTACGTTTCTTATACCAAGACCCAATAAATTCATCAGCACCTACTATCTTGTACTCTTCTGAATCAATAACAACTTTGGCGGCAGCAGCTGCTTTATCCCACATTTTAAAATACAAAGCAATCCTTGCTTCTAAGGCTTTCGCTGCATATCTTGAAAAGACCTCTTTATCAGAAACATTATCAAATTCAATAGCATCACTTGCAGACATTAAGCTATAAGCCTTATCTAAATCACTAAAAACTAATTTACGAACTTCACTTACAGTATTTCGTTTAGGTTGAAAGTCTGCTTCTGGAGAATCCTTTGTTGTTACCTTAGTCATACAAGGCACACCTAAATCACCTCCTACGTGCTGTTGTCCATACATTGCTAATAAATCAAAATGGGCAAGAGCTCTAATTATATAAGCCTGACCTTGTAAGTTTTTAGCCCAAGCCTTATCTCCTTTCAATTTGCTTAAATCAACATTAATAATCAAGTTAGCAGATTGAATAACAGAATAAGCGTCATTCCACATAAATCCAGTATTACTGTTGTACTTGAGTTCTGAAGCAGTTGTAAACCTACCCGATTTTCCATTAGCATAACAGTTGTCTGTTCTAACCTCACAATTAATAATCATATCTCTACCATAGTATCCAGATGCAGTCATACGACTATAAGCACCATATAGCAAATTTTTAACATTATCAACATTTACTATTGCTTTATCAAGCTCCTTTTCATAATCCAGAGTTGGATCCAAATCATCAGTAGTACAACTCGGTATAGCAAACATTGCTAATAATACTAAGGCTACCTCTATTATTATATAATTTATTTTTCTCATAATTTTCTAAAATTTAAGATTAATACCAAAAATTATCGACTTAACCGGTGGAGTTGTTAAACCTGTTTCACCATAAGCATTAACAACTTCAGGGTCATAAACCAACCATTCATCTTTAACCCAAGTAAACATATTTGTTCCTCTTGCAAAAACTCTCAAACCGGTAACTTTGATTGATTTAAGCAAAGTAGATGGTAAATCATAACCAATAGTAACATCCTTAAGTCTTATAAAATCGCCATCGTGAAGATACTTGGTGTGTCGCTGCCAAGGTACAGTTCCCCATTCCATTTTCTTAAATCTGGCAACATCACCCGGTTTTTGCCAACGGTCTAAAATGGTATTAATACCATTCATATACATTGAAGAATAGATAGTAGTGTTATTAATATATCTGTGCCATCCTTCATAAATCTTATGACCTCCTGCGTAATAAGCACTTACATCTAAGAATATACCTTTATAATCAACATGTAAATTTAGACCTGCTGTTACAGTAGGTAGTGCACTTCCGCCATTCCAAACCTGGTCTGCGTCATTAAAATTGGTAGTAAGTTTATCACTTTTTTCGCGATTAACGTACCACTCATCTTCTCCTGTATCAGGATTTACTCTTGCCCATTCAGGCATATACCAACCATACACAGGATGTCCTACAGCTACTTTTCGAGTACTGCTAGTTATTTCAATATCGTTACCTTTAAGATCTTTTGCTAATTCTAATACTTCATTCTGGTTGAATGCAACATTACCTCCAATAGTAACATTAAAGTCGTTTGTTCTTACAATATCAAAACTAACATTAGCTTCAATACCTTTATTCTCCATTCTACCTATGTTTCTAGCTTGCTTAGAGAAACCTGTAGTATATGACAATGGTACTTCCAGTAATAAATCTTGTGACTCTCTGCGATAGTATGCAACAGTACCTGTTATTCTATCTTTAAAGAAACCAAAATCAAGACCTAAATCAAGAGTTTTTGAAATCTCCCAACTCAAATCATTATTACCTAAAGTTTTAAGATATGATGCACCTTTTTCTTTGTAGTTAGCATCGTAAGCCACTTTGGTTTGGTATTTATTTAAACCTACACCAGCGTTACCAGTAACACCATAAGAAGCTCTTAATTTCAAAGTACTAATGAAAGTAGCATTTTCTAAAAACGCTTCCTTGTAGATATTCCATGCAGCACCTAAAGCCCAAAACTTACCCCAACGATTATCACTAATAAACCTTGAGTTACCTTCCAATCTAAAAGTTGCATCAAATACATACTTAGCATCAAACAATGAATAGTGAGCCATACCTAAGTAAGAAGCAACCATCCAATCATAAGCTTCTGAAGATGCGGTTGTTGGCTTAGCTGAAGTTCTCATATTAGTTAGTCCAACTTCAACGAATTCTTTTGACTCTGCCTCCAAGAAATAAGACTGATTCTTTTGATATTCTTGCAACAATTTTAAGTCTAAAGTACCGATATCACCTGTATTGAAAGAATAATCTACTGAGTTTTGTATAACAAAGTTTGTTCTATAAGCGGCTGTTTGATAAGCACTACCATTAGAATCTTCACCATCACCGTGTTTCATGTTACGGTACTGTATAAATCTCATATTTTGGTGGTCTAAGTTAACTCTTAACGTGTACTTTAGATTCTCAACAGGAGTATCCCAAGTTAGTACATCATTAGTAAGAACTCTAACATACTTAGAGTCGTCTAAGTTATGCGCTGCAATATAAAGAGGGTTTGGCATACCTGTGTTTAGGTTGATAGAACCATCTTTATTGTAAGGTAAATCACTTGCAGGAATAAAGAATTTAGCAGTCCTTGGCGAAGAATAGTAAGCACTTTGCTCTAACAAACCATCTTGATATGTGTAAGATGCTGTATTGTTGGTGGTGAAAGTAAATCCTCCTCCCAAATCTTTGGTAAAATTAACCTTACCACTTACTCTATCAAAACTTGCACCTATAACAGTTCCCTCTTGACTAAAATAGCCCAAAGAAACATAATACCTTGACTTTTCATTACCTCCTGATACTGATAAGTCGTAAGATTGAGTTGGTGCATTTTTGTTAGTAATAACGTCGCCCCAGTGTGGCTCAGGTCTTCCATTCTTCTCCCACTGAATGTATTTATCTCCAAAGTTATCTGCAAAAACCTGTGCAACATTCTCTTTGCTAATACCAAAAGAGTTCATAAGAGCTTCGTAATTCAATGTCATTTGCTCTTCGTTAGTTAAAACTTCAGGACCATCAATTGCATCATTTTGCCATCCATAGTATGCTGAAAAATTAAATTTAGCTTTTCCAGACTTACCACTCTTTGTTGTTATTACAATAACCCCATTAGCACCACGTGCACCGTAAGCAGCAGTTGCAGAAGCATCTTTCAATATTGTCATACTTTCAATATCAGAACTATTTATAGTACTAAGAATTGATAATGATGAGTTTGCACTTGATGCCGATACATTACCTTCAATAACAGGAACACCATCAATAACATACAATGGCGAGTTGTCAGAAGTGATAGAACTGATACCCCTTACTCTCAACTTTTGTGTAGATCCGGGAGTACCTGAGCTTGTTGATACAGTAAGACCTGCAACCTTTCCCTGCAATGCCTGATCAACAGAAGAAACAGGTATCGACTCAATAGCCTCATTGTCAACGCTTACAGCTGCTCCTGTTACCTCGTTTTTATTATGGGATACATAACCCATTACTACAACTTCATCTAAGTTCTCGCTACTTGCCTTTAGTGTAACATTTATAGATGTTCTTCCACCAATGGCTTCTTCTTTTTTCTCTAATCCTACGAAAGAGAATATTAAAGTAGTGGCATCTGCCGGAACTTTTAAGGTGTATTTACCGTCGATGTCAGTAATAGTTCCCGCACCGGAAACACCCTTTACCATAACGTTTACTCCGGGTATAGCTTCGCCGCCTTCGTCGGTAACTACACCTGTAACAGTTGTTTGAGCAAACACTTGCAACATGGTAAACATTGCCGCAAGCAATAATAATAATTTTCTCATAAACTAAAATTTTTGGTTAATAATAAAATTTAATCGGGGCAAAGATAAAGTATTAATATGGATACTACAAAACTATTTCACAATAAATTTACTTTTTTTTTCACATATTTTTACACAAAATCTAATAATAAAAAATTAAATACTTGTTTACTAATGCTATAACACTTTTAATTGGCAAATAAAAAATGTTAAAATTTGTTAATTTTTTTAGTGTAAGTTAATTTTAGAGAATTTAAATGTGGAAATTTGCATAATTTCGGAAGTTCTTAAAACTGAAATAAAAAATACATTAATAATCATAAATTACTGATTGACAACACTATATAAAACTATAAAATATGTTGTATATTATATTATGCAATTTATTATTTGTGGAACTCGTTTAATTAATGTATATTTGCGAGCCTATTTCAGAGATGGTCTATTGCAATAACAGAAAAGGAACAAAATAAAATTATTATGGAAAGTCAATCTTTAGCATACGGATTATTTTGTGATACACAACAAGATAACTTAGAATATATTTACAGAGGTGAATTTAATATTAACGTAACGGACAACATTTTAAATCTTGCTGAAGATGGTTTAATGCTTTCAGAACATAAAACAACCATAAAAAAACGTGTTTACTTCATATTGGTAGAAGGATTACAAAATGTAACAAGACACCAAAAACCGGAGCTTAAAACATTAGATATGGAACCGGGCTTGTTCGTATTGCAAAAACGAGAAAATAGTTATTTTGTAACAACCGGTAACGTTATTAGTAATGAAGATGTAGATGATTTAAAACATCAGCTCGACGTACTGAATAGTTTAGATGCAAAAGAATTGAAAAAATATTCAAAAACATGCTTAACTGATGGAAATATATCAGAAAAAGGTGGAGCAGGATTGGGATTGATTGAAATTGCACGTAAATCTAACGGTTTTTTATCATACAATTTTACAAAAATTTCTGACGAATGTTCATATTTTTATTTATTAATTGAAATAAGTTTTGGCAAAAACAAACAGAAATATTCCCATAACGAGGGGCAGTTAGCTTTAATGACAGTGAAATCGCTTCATTCCATTCTGCAAAAGGAAAATATCACCTTAAATTACAGTGGTATCTTTTACCATAAAAATATGGTTAATTTGCTCAATATTGTAAAAATACAGTTGTGCAACGATACGCATGGAATAATGAAAATATTTAACATTGTAGTAGAAATGTTGGAAAACTTAGTGCAACATGCTGACAACTACAAATTATGTGATACCATCGGAAAGTACGGAATATTTTTCGTTATACATGAAAATGAGCGTTATTTATTAACAACAGGAAACTATATACAGAAAAGTAAAATACAACAACTTAAAACACGCATAGAATATGTTAACTCGTTAGATAATAAAGAGTTAAAAGAAAAATACGATATTAATTCTAACTCAACTGAAAACCAAGAAAATCCTCAATTGGGTATAATGGAAATGAGATTAATAAGTGAAAATAAATTGATATACTACTTTACTGATATTGATGATGATTTTTCATTTTTCACACTTAGTGTGTCTATTTCAACAAAAGATATTAAGAATAAAGCGTTAAAATAAGATAGAATACACAATTGGCTGTTAATTTTTATTATTTTAACAAAAAAATCGTTCTTAATTTTCAAATTTTAATTCTTAATCCTCATATTTATTAAAATGAATAGATATTTTTCGAATTTTGAAATAGAAAAAGTTGATAAAATTTTCAAAAATTCAAATACTGAAACACAACAAACTGCCATAATCACCTTATTTGACGACAAAGGCGAAAGTTTGAAAATTGAAAAAGGTGTGATTACCGCTGAAACGCTCTATGATAAAATAGATAATAATCAATCGTTGATTTTTGATGGTGTATTGATTGAAAATTTCAACCTAACTAAATATAAGGAAAGTAGAAATTTAGAAACTAAGCAGCACGTAAAACTGAAAGATGTAGTTTTAACTAACTCATTTTTTGTTTCCTATGAGCAAGATACAGATTTTAGTACAGCCGAGTTTTTAGGTGAACAAACAAGTTTTAAACACAGCGTATTTGTAGGACATAAATCGGTATCATTTGCAAACTGCATTTTTCACAGCGATGTATATTTTGAGTATAGCGTTTTTCATTTTGTAGATGTTTATTTCCATCACTCACAGTTCAATAAAGAAATTGTATCGTTTAAAAGTTCTTTATTCAAGGGAAAAAGTGTAAAAAAATTTAACAATACTGTTTTTGATTGCAATAATGTGTCGTTTATAAATACTGAATTTGGCACTGGCGATGTATATTTTGGCGATTCAACTTTTAACGATAGTCTAATTTCCTTTAAAGTTGCACGTTTTGGCAAAGGAAAAGTTGATTTTGGACATACCAACTTTGGCAATAAATTAACATCTTTTGAAAAGGTAGAGTTTGGCGATGGTAGTGTGAATTTCAGAGCTGCTGAATTTGGAACAGGAAATGTCGATTTCATAAGATGTATATTTGGCAAAGGCGATATTTCGTTTGTAGCGGCAAATTTCAATGATGGCGATGTGGTGTTTACCGGCACTGAATTTGGCGATGGCAAGTTCTCGTTTAAACATGCTCAATTCGGACAGGGAAAATTCGACTTGCATTATACGCATTTTGGAACGGGCGATTTGGTGTTTGAGCGCACTAATTTTATGGACGGAAATGTCGATTTTAGGGCAGCCAATTTTGGAACGGGCAAAATAACATTTCATAAAGCCAATTTTGGAATGGGCGAAGTGATTTTTGAAGCAAGTGAGCTACAAAATGGCAAAATTTCGTTTAGAAAAACTACTTTTGGTGCAGGAATTTTTAATTTTGAAATGGCTAATTTTGAAAGTTCCGACATTATTTTAGATGATATTAATTTCGGACAAGGAAAAATATCGTTCAAACAATCAAGAGTTAAATCGCTGTCGTTGCAATCGTCTCAAATTAATAATTATTTCGACCTTAGATTAGAGGAATGCAAAAGTCTTGACCTCTCGAACACCATAGTAAAAGACATTATCGACATTGATGCCGCCGATTTTGCATCAAACATCGAAGCCTTAGATTTAAGCGGAATTAGGGTTTTGGGCAGAATTTATATTGATTGGCGTAAATATAAGGTTAAAGATTTAATATTAAACCAAAAAACATCGTGGGCAAATAAAGCATCGCAATTTAGATTGCTAAAAGAAAATTATAACACAATAGGACAATATGATTATGAAGATGAGGCATACGTAGAATTTAAACGAGCGGAAGCTAAAAGTCTGTTAGAAAGTTCTAATAATAAGGATTTTAAGTCGAGATTGAGAGCTAAAATAAAATATTGGTTTCAACTGTTGGTTTTCGACAAAGTGGGCTTGTATGCCACCGACCCAATTCGTGTATTGTTCAGCATGTCGGTAATATTCCTTATATTTACGGCAATTTTTATATTGCTGCAATACATAACATTGGATTCAGCCATTATGTCGTCGCTTTTTGAGGCGGGCGATGTTCGCAATTTGTCGCTAATAGAAAAAGCATTTTACCATAGTGCCATCACATTTTTGACCATCGGATATGGCGATTATTATCCTACGGGCATCAGTCGAGGAATATCGGCACTCGAAGGTTTTTTGGGCTTGTTCCTGATGTCGTATTTTACGGTGGCATTTGTGCGCAGAATTTTACGGTAAAAATTTATCAAAAAATAATAAAGACACGAAAACAAGGGAGCATGCTCCCTTGTTAAATGAATAGATTATCACATTAACGAATTAACTAATTATAAGCAAATGAAGAATTTACTTGTTGAAAAAACATTAGAAGCAATAAAAAATTTATACCAAACAGAAGTAAAAGAAAACTTAGTACAAATACAAAATACACGCAAAGATTTTAGTGGCGACTACA
>PDWI01009340.1_pt1 | contig 13780 bp, 9 predicted proteins | sample 1430891 | NCBI WGS metagenome assembly PDWI01 (sample SAMN01162508, study PRJNA174530) | Oral metagenome, whole genome shotgun sequencing project. | biome: Marine environment; feature: Marine mammal; material: Swab sample of the gingival sulcus; isolation source: swab sample of gingival sulcus...
GCAAATGTAGTGCCTGAGGACGATATAAGTCAGGAAGAATTTAACGCATTGGTTAAAAAGTATAAGATTGATAAAATACGATTATTGGAAGCGGCAATGTATAATCTAAATTTTATAACTTACGTTGAAAATCATTTGAAAATAAAAGGATTAACAAAAGCTGCTTATTTCTTTAAAGCACACATGAACGAAAGTTTAAATGATGAAGAAAAGAAGATAATACGTCGTTATTCCGACCTTGGTTTTGCCGAATTTGAAAACGGACAAATGGATATTAATTGGTTTAAAGAATCTTATGCCGAATTAGGTAAAAAGAACTTCGCACTTGTTTACGATGCTGCAAAATACATAACAGACGGCGGCAAACATAAGCGCGCGCAATATTTTACCGATGCCGTACTTGGCAAGCTCAAAATAAGAGAAGTTGAAAGTCGAATAAACGACAAGCGTAATCAGGATATGATTTTGGCTTACGGATTATTGCCGCTTAGAGGCAACAAAGATAATGCAGCATTGAAACGTTACAAACGCTTGCAATTATTTTTGAAACAATCTAAGGAATACGGTGCGCAAAGGCAACAATCGGAAGCACTGAAAGTGTCTATTGCACTGAATAATCTTGCCCGCAACTACGGCATAAGCTCCGACCAATTTACATGGATGATGGAAGCGAAATTAATTGACAAATTACAGGCTTTTTTCACACCAAAAAAAGTTGCGGATATTACCGTGCATCTTGATTTAAGCAATGTTGAAAATCCCGACATTATAGTTATAAAAAATGAGAAACAGCTAAAATCAATACCTGCCAAACTTAATAAAAATGCTTACATAAAAGAGTTGAAAAACGTTAAAAAGCAGTTGAAAGACCAATATAAGCGCGCTCGCAACACCTTAGAACAGGCAATGATAAATTCCGATGAGTATTCTTACGAGCAACTTTTGGAAATCAACAATCACCCCGTAATACAAGGCATATTAAAAGACTTGTTGTTTTACAGCGACGGCAAAGTAGGATTTTTCAGAGACGACAAACTTATTTCGCTTACCGAAAACTACTCGTTATCCGACCAAGACAGTGTTTTACGCATTGCTCACCCCGCAGATTTATTAAATAATAATTGGGTTGAATGGCAGAACCATATTATGCAACACAGCATAAAACAACCGTTTAAGCAAGTGTTCCGCGAGCTTTACACAATGACCAAAGAGGAGCAGGAGAACGATGGTTATACAAATCGTTTTGCAGGTTATCAGATAGAGGGCAGGCGTATGCTTGGCATTATGAAGTCAAGAGGCTGGATGATAAACGATTACGAGGGTTTTGAGAAAATCAATCACAAGTCGAATTTGCGTATAGATTTATATTCTTATGCCGATTGGTTCACGCCTAACGATGTGGAGCAACCAACCATCGAAAAGGTAGTGTTTATCGACAACAAAACCAATAAGTCGATGAATATGAAAGAACTTAGTCCAATTTTGTTTAGCGAAACCATGCGCGATATTGATTTAGTGGTTTCTGTGGCTTACGTAGGAGGTGTAGACCCTGTATATCAGCACACTACCATTGAAATGCGCAGGCGAATATTGGAGTATAATCTTTCATTGTTTAAGGTTGATAATTATTCTATCGATAACAATCACGTAGTCATAAACGGCAAGTTAGGTAATTATTCCATTCATTTGGGAAGCGGCATAATACACATGGAAAATAAGGGCATGTTACCTGTATTTCCTGTTCATTCGCAGCAGCGCGGTCATATCTTCTTACCGTTTGTAGACCAAGACCCGAAAACTGCCGAAATAATCAGCAAAGTTTTAATGCTTGCCAAAGATAATGAAATTAAAGACCCGAGTGTTTTAATTCATTTGCGTTAGTATTTAAAGAGACTGTCCAAAAGCACAAAAATAGGTTATTGTGATAAATTTACAAATTCACAATAACCTATTAATCAGTATTTTAAATTTAAAAAATTATAGAGCAATAACTCTTAGTTATTACTTTTTGTACAGTCTCTACAATGAGCTTAAATAGTCATAATATCTTTCTCTTTAACATCTAACAATTCTTGAACCTTATCGTAATACTTTTCCGTTAAATTCTGCACCTTATCCTCCATACGCTTTTCCAAATCCTCTGACAAACCGTTCTTTTTCATTTGCTTTAACTCATCATTGGCATCTCGCCTTGCACCTCTGATACTCACTTTCGTATCCTCGCCCTCTGACTTCACTTGCTTAACCAACAATGCTCTACGCTCTTCCGTAAGCATGGGAATATTAATGCGAATAATCTCGCCGTTGTTTTCCGGATTAAAACCCAAATTGGCAACCATAATAGCCTTTTCAATCTTGGCAATCATTTGTTTTTCCCAAGGTTGAATAACAATGGTGCGAGCATCGGAAGTACCAACGTTGGCAACCTGATTTAAAGGAGTATTAACACCGTAATAATCCACAAAAATATCGTTCAACATAGACGGATTTGCCTTACCCGCCCTTATTTTTAGAAGCGCCTTTTGTAAATGCTCAATGGCATTGTTCATTTTTTCTTCCGTTAATTCCAGTAGTAATTCTAATTCTTCATTCATAATATTATGTTTTTAATTAATAATAATAAACTTAATAATCAGCTCATTAATAAAAAATGGTAATTGAAAACACTAATCACCAAGATTAGCCATGCAAATATACATGGTAATTGTTAAATCGTGCACACAAAAATAAAAATAATCGGTTAAAATTCCAACTTTACATTACAATAGTTTTTGTAACTAAATACAACACTTCTTTAAAATGAATAATTAATAATCAGAATTAAGAACAGTCAAGAATTATCCATAACAATATATATTTCTAATAATCAGTGATTTATAACAATACTTTGCTGTGTTTGTGTAAGGTCGCAAAGTATTGCGCAAAAAACGGAAATTTTTCACCTTTAAATCTTAGTTAAATTTATAACTATTTTTTACAATTTGTCCCCTTTTTGATATTATTGCAATCTTTAATGTAACAACTCCGTAACATAAATCAGAAAGCCAATATTTAAAAACGATTTTTGATTTTAAATTTACAAGAACAATTAGTAACTTTGCCACATTTAACTAAACAAAATTAATTTAATTATGAGAAAAATTTTTACTGTACTGTTGATAGCGGCTCTATTTGCCTGCAACAATCAACAAAAAGACTCTAAGGTTATGGTATCGAAGTATCCTGAAACTAAAAAAGTGGACACCATTGACAAATATTTTGGTGTTGAAGTAGCCGACCCTTACAGATGGTTGGAAGATGATTTATCGGCGGAAACGGCAGAATGGGTAAAAGCTCAAAACAAGGTAACTTTTGATTATCTGGGCAAGTTGCCATACAGAAAGGAGATTAAAAACAGCATAGAAAAGTTGTGGAACTATGCAAAAGAAACTTCTCCGAGAAAACACGGCGATTATTACTATTTTTCAAAAAATGACGGTTTGCAAAATCAATACGTCATATACAGAAAAAAAGATTTGATTTCAAAAGATGCAGAAGTATTTATTAATCCGAATACATTTTCTAAGGACGGAACAGTGTCTTTAACAGGCATTAGTTTTACCAAAGACGGCAGTCTTTTGGCATATCAAATTTCAGAAGGAGGTTCAGATTGGAACAAAATTATAGTAATGAAGTCAGAAAACAAAGAAATTATAGGTGATACATTAATTGATGTTAAATTCAGCGGTGTGGCATGGAAAGGCAACGAAGGCTTTTATTACAGCAGCTACGATAAACCGAAAGAAAAGAGCGAATTGTCGGCAAAAACGCAGTATCACAAATTGTATTACCACAAATTAGGCACTGTTCAGAGCAAAGACGAATTGATATTCGGAGGCGAGAAAAAAGCACGACGCTACATCAGTTGCGGTTTAACCGACGACCAAAAATATCTTGTAATTTCCGCCGCCAACAGCACCTACGGCAACGAGTTGTACATACAAGATTTATCATCTCCCAATAATAAGATTAAACCCATAATTACGGGTTTTGATAATGAATATTATGTTGTTGATAATGAAGATAAACGCTTTTTAATACACACCGATTACAAAGCTCCTAACAATCGTTTGGTTGAGATGAATTTCGATAAGCCTGAAAGGGAAAATTGGAAAGACGTAATACCTGAAACTGAAAACGTAATGAACGTTTCAACGGCAGGAGGAAATTTATTTGCATCTTACATGGTTGATGTTAAAACTGAGGTTTATCAATTTGATTATCAAGGTAAGAAAATAAGAAAAGTTAAGTTGCCCTCAATAGGAACTGCGGGAGGATTTGGTGCAGAAAAAACAGATTCCGTTCTTTATTATGTTTTCACTTCTTTCACCTATCCGGGAACAATTTTCAAATATAATATTGCAACAGGAAATTCGGAATTATACTGGAAACCTGCAATTGATTTTAATCCTGATGATTACGTTACCGAGCAAGTATTCTACAAAAGTAAAGACGGTACAAAAATACCTATGTTCATAGTATATAAAAAGGGTTTGGTGAAAACAGGTAAAAATCCCACTTATTTGTATGCTTACGGAGGTTTCAGCATTAGTTTGCGTCCCGGATTTAGAGTATCTCGTTTGGCATGGCTCAACATGGGCGGTGTTTATGCACAACCTAATCTTAGAGGCGGCGGCGAATACGGCGAAAAATGGCACAACGCAGGTACTAAAATGCAAAAGCAAAATGTGTTTGATGATTTTATAGCTGCTGCCGAATACTTGAAAGCCGAAAGATATACTTCCACTGATTATCTTGCAATTTCCGGAGGTTCAAACGGCGGTTTATTGATTGGCGCAACCATTACACAACGTCCCGATTTGGCAAAAGTTGCTTTTCCACAAGTTGGCGTTCTTGATATGTTGAGGTTTCACAAATTCACTGCGGGCGCAGGTTGGACAAGCGATTACGGTAATTCCGACCAATCCAAAGAAATGTTTGAGTACTTGAAAGGCTACTCTCCTTTACACAACGTAAAAGAGGCAAACTATCCTGCAACCATGATTATGACTGCCGACCATGACGACCGTGTTGTTCCTGCTCATTCGTTTAAGTTTGCTGCCGAATTGCAAAGCAAACAAAAAGGCAATAATCCTACAATCATAAGAATAGAAACAAATGCGGGACACGGTGCGGGAACTCCGACATCAAAGCAAATTGAACAACTTGTTGACCAATATTCTTTTGCTTTTTATAATATGGGTTTTAAACCTAATTTTAAAAGTGCCAAATAAACACAGGTAAAATGTAAATGTAAAAAAAGCTGCCCTTTTGGGACAGCTTTTTTTTAAGACTAAAAAACAATTACTTTTTAAGCCATTTATCAAGCCAAGCAAAAAACTCGCGTTGCCATAAAACACCGTTTTGCGCCTGCAAAACCCAATGATTTTCTTCCGGAAAATGCAACAATTTGGCAGGTATTCCACGCATAACGGCAGCATTAAAAGCACTCATACCTTGCGAATCCAATATGCGATAATCTTTCTGACCGTGAATAACCATTATCGGAGTGTCCCACTTATCAACAAATCTGTGAGGCGAGTTGGCATAACTCCTTTGAGCAATCTTATTAGACTTGTCCCAGAAAGGACCACCCAAATCCCAATCAACAAACCACATTTCTTCGGTTTCAAGATACATTGATTCAAAATTAAACATGCCGTCGTGAGCAATAAATGCCTTAAAACGCTTGTCGTGATGACCCGCAAGCCAATATATTGAAAAACCTCCGTAACTTGCACCAACCGCACCAAGCCTGTTTTCATCAACATAAGGCTCTTTTGCCAAAGCATCAATCGCACTCAAATAATCTTTCATGTTCTGACCTCCGTAATCGCCGCTTATTTGCTCGTTCCAAGCCTGACCGAAACTCGGCAAACCTCGCCTGTTGGGAGCTACCACTATATAACCGTTTGCCGCCATCATTTGAAAGTTCCAACGATACGAAAAAAACTGACTAACAGATGATTGGGGGCCACCTTGACAATAAAGCAATGCAGGATATTTCTTATTCGGGTCGAAATTAGGAGGATAAATTACCCAAACCAACATATCCTTATTGTCGGTTGTTTTAACCCAACGTTCTTCAACTTTGCCCATTTTCAGTTGGTCTAAAATCTCTTTGTTTTCAAAAGAAAGTTGAGTTTCTTTACCCGTTTTTTTGTCAATCGAAAAAATTTCGTTGGGCATGCTCATGGAACATTTTACACCTACAAGTTTATCGCCCGTTTCGGCAACCGAATTGTAATTGTGTACACCTTTTGTTACGGCATCTATCTTGCCGCTTGAAAGTTCTAATTTGTATATCTGAAAACGTGCATGATAATCGGAAGTGAAATAAATATTTTTTCCGTCAGCTGACCATGTAAGACCACTTGCGTTTTGGTCAAAATCTAAACTGTAATTTTTCTTCTCTTTGGTGGCAAAATCGTAAACAAACAATCTGTTTTTATCAGCTTCGTATCCGTCGCGCTCCATACTTTCCCAAGCTATTTTTTTGCCGTCGGGCGAATAAACCGCAGCAACATCATAACCTAACATACCTTTTGTTAAGTTTGTGGTTTTCTTACTCGCAACATCATAAATATAAATATCGGAATTAGTTGAAAATGAGTATTCTTTACCTCTTTTTTTGCGCGAAGTATAAGCAATTTGCTTGCTGTCGGGACTCCAATTAACTTGCTCCATGCCGCCAAAAGGCTTTAACGGCGCATTCCATTTTTCGCCCTCCATAATGTCCATTACATTGCTTACGGAATGTCCGTTGTAATCGGCAATGAATACATGAGAATAAGTTTTTACCCACTCGTCCCAATGTCTGTACATTAAATCGGTAACTATATTGGCATTGGCTTTGTCAAGGTCGGGATACTTATCTTTTACGCTTTCGTCAAGTTTAACCTCTTTTGAGAACAATATTTTCGACATATCGGGCGAATATTTAAAACCCGTTATACCACCCTCAATATCAGTGATTTGCTCGGCTGAACCACCGTCAATGTTCATTTCCCACATTTGCATACTGCCGCTTTTTGTGCACATAAAAGCTATTTTTTTGCCGTCGGGTTTCCAAATTGCGTTATACTCTCCATAAGGCGTTTTGCTTATTTGCTTCTTATCGCTGCCGTCTGCATTCATAACAAAAAGCTCACGGTTGCCTTTGTTTGCCGGCACACTGTAATAACTCACTCCGTACAGAATTTTTTTGCCGTCGGGCGATACCTCAACGCCACCCAAACGACCAAACGACCATAAAACCTCAGGTGTCATAATTTCACTTTTCAGCTGCAAATTATGCTTACCTATTAATTTCTCATCATCTTTTTTAATGTCTTTGTGATGCGAACCTCCGCAATAAACAAAAAAAGCAAACAAGCTACTCAAAATAAAAATTTTCTTCATTTGTTAATAATTTTGTTAAGTTAATAATTGAGTTGGAAGAAAGAAGTATGCAGTTGAAATTACCACAAGATTCTTTCTGTTTTTTTGCAAGCATAAAGATAAGAATAATTCAGTTATTAAAAAAATAAGTTCATAAGATATGTTCTTATTTGGCAGTGCAGTGCATTTACATTCATATAAAAAATACTGATATACAAATATTTGCATAAAAAACTTTCATTCAAGTTGCTGTTAAATTATTTTAGGCTTTTTATTTTTGCAGTATATTTGCTAAATTCTTATCTTTGTGCCTAAATTGATTTACAAAAAGTTAATAAATATCGAATAAAATTACAATTGGCTTTTAGCCGAATAAAAATATTTTAGTTTTTAATAATTAAATTTAATGAAAGTAATACAAAGTAAATTAAAGGGTTTATACGTTATTGAACCCGATGTTTTTAAAGATACAAGAGGTTATTTTTTGGAAACTTACAGTGAAAAACGATATTTGGAACATAATTTGAATGCAAAATTTGTTCAAGATAATGAATCTTTGTCAAGCTATGGAGTTGTAAGAGGTTTGCATTTTCAACTTGCACCTTATGCGCAAACCAAATTATTGCGAGTTGTCTATGGTAAAATTCTCGACATTGCTCTTGACATCAGACAGGGTTCGGAAACTTACGGGCAATATTATGCCGTTGAATTATCTGCCGAAAACAAAAAGCAATTTTACATTCCGAGAGGTTTTGCTCATGGTTTTGCGGTGTTGAGTGAAACGGCAATCGTTAATTATAAATGCGACAATTTCTATAATAAGGACGCTGAACGAGGCATATATCCTCTTGACAAAACTCTGAATATAGATTGGAAAATTCAACAAAAGGATATGATTATAAGTGAAAAAGACATGAATTGGTCAGGTTTTGCAGCAAAACGGTAAAATGAGGAAATATTTTTTATCAAATAAAAACAATGTTTAATCAAGACATTTAAGCATTTTATCATCAAAAAAGCGTGTTTCGTCAAATACGAAGATTTAAACAGTAATAAAAAAAATTACGTATCGTTATAAATTTGTAATGCAAATCGTTATATTTGCATCGTTAAATCAAAAAAATAAATGCAACATGAAAACAAAACACATTTCAATTTTACTGGCATTTTTTATGATGCTTTCTTTTTCTGCATTGGGGCAAGAAGAAGATGAGGAAGTACAAGTATATTCGTTTAGCGGTTCAAGAGGATTAATGTCAAAAAATATTCACGACTTTGGAACTATTAAAGAAGTAAGCAGCTTCACAATTGAACTGCAAAATACGGGTGATACAAAAATGCAAATCGGAGACATCTCAATACCTACGGGAGTAGGAGTAACCGTAATTAAAAAGATAATTAATCCGGGTGAAAAAAGCGGCATAATAGTTACCGTAAATCCCCAATATATGGGAAAGGGCAGGTTTAACAAAAAACTTATAATTTCTACTATTACCAAAAATTCAAAAGGAACAGTTATCAAAAAAACAGCTGCTTATCATATTAAAGGAAATATTTTGTAATAGTTGATAGTTGACAGTTGATAATTGATAGTGGATAGTTGATAATTAATAGTGGATAGTTGGTGATTTGTTTGGTATTAACATAAATCGCTAATTACCAAGAATGTAACAAACTAAAATAAGGATTTCGTAATTCGTAATTTTTAATTCGTAATTCTAAACCCGTAATTCGTAATTTTTTAATAAGAATCATCTTGTATATATTATAATGGACTTTCAAAAGGTTGCTTAAACACATTGTGTTAGTAAAAGCAACCTTTGTTTTTTTTTGCATAAAATACTGATTATTAGTCGAATAGCGTTATTTGTCAGTAAAATGTTTTGCAAATACTTCTTGAACATTTTCAGGCATTCTTACAGGTTTTCGTTCTTTGGCATCAACAAAAACAAGCACAGTCTCACCGGTGTTCAACAACTCATTATCCTGATTATAAACCTCATAATTAAACACAATCTTTATTGACGGCATAGTCTTGATGTAAGCCACAATGGTTAATTCATCATCGTAAAATGCAGGTTTTCTGTAATTTATATTTAAAGAAACAACAGGAAGCAAAATACCGTCCTCTTCCAGCTTTCTGTAAGGATAGCCCAAACTTCTGACAAGTTCAGTTCTTGCAACTTCATAATACTCGGCATAAGTTCCATAATAACAATATCCCATTTTATCCGTTTCTCCGTATCTTACTCTAAGTTTTGTTTGATGTTTTATCATTTTATTTATTTTTAATCTTCATTAAAATTTATAACACACTTCACTTCGTAATTCACAACTCGTAATTAGGAGTGTTCAGAAAAATTTATTTAGACTTATATTTAACCGCAAGGAACGCTAAGTTTTTCGCAAAGAACGCAAAGATTTAATCTTTTTTGCGTTCTTTGCGATACTTTCTTTGCGAACTTTGCGGTTCAAAAAATTTCTCTGAACAGCCCTAACTCGTAATTTGTAATTTTTAATTCGTAATTCGTAATTCTCCCCCTTCCTCAATCAGCAGTCTGTACAAACAGTAAAGAGCATAGGAAGACGACCGCCTTATGTTAATTTCTCTGTTATGATTAAAATGCAATTTCTTGGTTCTTGTTGTGTTTTTTCCTACAACCGCAATCCAAACCGTACCCACAGGCTTATCGGCAGTTCCGCCACCCGGTCCGGCTATGCCCGATGTGGCAACGGCATAATCAACGCCAAACAACGATTTTGCAGAAACAGCCATCTGTCTTACAACCTCCTCGCTTACTGCTCCATGCGCTTTTATCAAACCCATATCCACATTTAAAACCTTATTTTTTATATCATTTGAATATGCGGTTATTGAACCTTTAAAATATCGAGAACTACCTGATATAGAAGTTATTAGTCGTGAAATATTACCTCCTGTGCAACTTTCGGCTGTTGCAAGAGTTGCGTTTTTCTCAATTAGCAATTCACCAACACGCTCTTCTAATCTTTGCTTGCCTTTGCCAAATATATTTTCGGAAATATAAGAGTTTAGTTTTTCTTCTTGCTCATCTAATTGCAACTCGGCTTCACGGCGAGTTTGACTTTTTATACTAAGCCGAAGTCGCAAATGTTCGGGCGAAGGCAAATATGCCAATTTTATATGTTTAGGCAAATTATTTTCCCAATTCTTTATCTTTTCTGCCAAAAAAGATTCGCCTAATCCCGCCGTTAAAATTGTGCGATGAACAATAACAGGCAAATTAAACCGCTTTTTTATAATCGGAAGTATAGATTGCCTCATCATATCTTTCATTTCAAAAGGAACTCCGGGCATACTGACATAAATCACATTGTTCTTTTCAAACCACATTCCCGATGCCGTTCCACTGAAATTTGGTATTATTCTGCACATTTCAGGCAAATACGCCTGACGCTTGTTACTTTCAAGTTGCAAGAGGTTTGATTTCTTAAAACGTTCGGATATTCTTTTATAAACCTCATCGTTATAAACCAATTTGGTATCAAAATATTCACAAAGAGTAGATTTTGTAATATCGTCTTTCGTAGGACCTAATCCTCCCGTTATTAATACAACATCGGCACGCAACGACGCTTCGGTCAAAGCAACCTTTATATGCTCATAATTATCTGATATTGAGCTTATTTGCTTTACTTTTATTCCCGTTAAATTAAGTTGCTCTGCTATCCATGCCGAGTTGCTGTCTATAACTTGACCAATGAGCAATTCATCTCCTATTGTTATTATCTCCGCTTGCATTTTTTTGGTTGACTTCTAACTTCTAACTCCTAACTTCCAACTTCCAACTTCCAACTTCCAACTTCCAACTTCCAACTTCCAACTTCCAACTTCCAAATAAAATTTTTTATTCGAGAAATAAAATACAATTCCTGTTTATCCGCCAAATATCGTCAATTATCAGTTATCAACTGTCAATTATTGATTATAAAAAAAGGGATAAGTGAAATTTTTTTTTATAAGCTAACAATAAATCCTTACATTTGCGCAATATAAAAAATTAAAAATTCATTAAAAAAACAGAGAGACTATGAAGAAATTTATGTTAGTGCTTTTAGTTGGGATTTTATCCTTTAACACAATAAAAGCAGATGAAGGAATGTGGTTTTTGGCATTTATAAACAAAAACTACGCACAAATGAAAGCAATGGGCTTTAAACTAACGCCCAAAGACATTTACGACATCAATCATGCAAGTATGAAAGATGCGGTTGTAACGCTTGACGGCGGAAGCTGTACGGGAGAATTAATATCTCCGAAAGGTTTGTTGCTAACCAATCATCATTGCGGTTACGGCGAAATTCAAGCTCACAGTACGGTTGAACACGATTATTTAACCAATGGTTTTTGGGCTAAGAAAATGTCGGAAGAATTACCAAATCCGGACAAAACGGTTACTTTTTTGGTAAGAATGGAAGATGTAAGTGCTCGCGTAAATGCAAAATTGAACGACAAAATGTCGGAAACGGAACGCAAAAAAGCAATTGCAGAAGTATCGAAAGAAATTGAAAAGGAAGCAATAGGCAAAACTCATTATGAGGCACAAGTACGTTCGTTTTTTAAAGGCAACAACTTCTATTTGTTTGTTTATGAGACTTTTCTTGACATCAGATTAGTAGGAGCGCCACCATCGGCAATAGGTAAATTCGGCGGCGATACCGACAACTGGATGTGGCCTCGTCATACAGGCGATTTTTCCATGTTCAGAATATATTGCGGAAAAGACGGAAAACCTGCAAAATATTCAAAAGACAACGTTCCTTATACTCCCAAACACTATTTTCCAATATCGTTGAAAGGTATTAAAGAAGGTGATTTTGCAATGATTATGGGTTATCCCGGAACTACAACTCGTTATCTTACATCTTGGGGACTTGAAGATGTTATGAAAAATGAAAATGCCATAAGAATAAAGTTGAGAGGCGAAAAGCAAAGAATTATGAAAAAATACATGAACAAAAGTGATAAAACACGCATTCAGTATGCCTCAAAATACTCACGTTCAGCTAATTATTGGAAATATTCAATAGGACAAAACAAGGCTTTAAAGCAATTGAACGTAGTAGCTGAAAAACAAGGTATTGAAAGAGAATTTAGTAATTGGGTTAATAAAAAAGCCGACAGACAAATGAAATACGGCAATGCTCTTACATTGATAGAAAATGCTTACAAAAATAATGATGAAGCTGAAAAGGTAACTAATTATTGGTTTGAGGCATTGTATCGCGGTCCTGAAATTTTCAGCTCGGGATTAAAGATGAGAGGAATATTTGAATCTTTAAAATCCAACAATAATGAGCAAATTAAAGAAAGGGTTAAAAAGGCGAAAGAAAGCGTTAAAGAATTTTTTAAAGATTATAATGCTGATTTGGACAAAGAAATATTTGTTTCAATGCTGAAAATGTATAAGGAAAATGTACCGCAAGAATATTTGCCCTTGTTCTATGCGTCTGAAATAGACAAAAAATTTGGCGGCGATATTCAAAAATTTGCTGATGATGTATATTCAAAAACCATATTGGTAAACGAAAAGAAGATGAATGAGTTTTTGGCAGCTCCAACAATGGATCAATTGGTTTCGGATATAGGTTTTTCAACATCTATACAAGTTTTACAGGTTTATTTTGCGATAGGTGCAAAAAGTGAAGCCAATGTGCAAAACCTAAAAAAGGGTATGCGTAAATTTGTTGCGGGTTGGATTGAAATGGAAGAGGAAAAGGATAAGGACAAGTTATACTATCCTGATGCCAATTCAACCATACGACTTACATACGGTAAAGTAGGCGGTTATCAGGTGGACGACAGAGTTTACGAATATACTACTGATTTAAAAGGTGTTATGGACAAAGAGGACAAGAACAATCCTGAATTTACCGTTCCTGCACGACTTAAAAAGTTATATAAGAAAAAGAAATTCGGCAAATATGGTGTTAAGGGTAAAATGCCTGTTTGTTTCTTAACCAACAACGACATAACAGGTGGAAACTCAGGAAGTCCCGTATTGAATGCCAATGGTCAATTAATAGGTTGTGCTTTCGACGGCAATTGGGAAGCTATGAGCGGTGATATTTATTTCGACAAAAAATTGCAAAAAACAATTTGCGTTTATCATCGATAAATACGCAAAAGCTAAAAACTTGATAAAAGAAATGACTATTATTAAATAGTTGAAAATTGACAATTGAAATGTTAGAAGACCAACAAACTCTTGTTGGTCTTCTGTTTTGTATGTCGGGCATGATAATAATCTAGCAGGGTGTAAGTCCCTGTATGTGCCGAGTTGATAGGAAACATTAGTGATTGGCAAGGGTGTTGCGGGCG
>PDWI01007104.1_pt1 | contig 13779 bp, 8 predicted proteins | sample 1430891 | NCBI WGS metagenome assembly PDWI01 (sample SAMN01162508, study PRJNA174530) | Oral metagenome, whole genome shotgun sequencing project. | biome: Marine environment; feature: Marine mammal; material: Swab sample of the gingival sulcus; isolation source: swab sample of gingival sulcus...
ATTCAAAGGTCGCACTCTTCTTTTTTGACGATTTACTTTTGCCAAAATTTGATGATTTCCATTTGCGAAAATTTGATGATTGCAAGTTACTGCTTACATGTGATTTCCTTTCAAGTATTGTATTTTTGGAGATGAGTCTCAACGCTTCCTTGATCAGTGGGCACTACGTTACTGTTGTGATTTCCTTTCAAGTATTGTATTTTTGGAGATGAGTCTCAACGCCTCCATTATACGGATGAACTCCGGGGGCGTTGTGATTTCCTTTCAAGTATTGTATTTTTGGAGATGAGTCTCAACTCAAACGACAGAAGGAAAAACTCACGGATCGTTGTGATTTCCTTTCAAGTATTGTATTTTTGGAGATGAGTCTCAACGCATCCGCAAGGGTTTTGACTTCTTCGGGAGTTGTGATTTCCTTTCAAGTATTGTATTTTTGGAGATGAGTCTCAACCTTTTTCTTTTTTTGAGAGGCGAGAGTATAGTTGTGATTTCCTTTCAAGTATTGTATTTTTGGAGATGAGTCTCAACTCTGCGGAAATTCTTTTGAAAATCGGGCAAGTTGTGATTTCCTTTCAAGTATTGTATTTTTGGAGATGAGTCTCAACGTTGGAGGAATTGACAAAAAAGATTTCTTTGTTGTGATTTCCTTTCAAGTATTGTATTTTTGGAGATGAGTCTCAACAATGGAATCAAAGAGAATGACGGAATTGGTGTTGTGATTTCCTTTCAAGTATTGTATTTTTGGAGATGAGTCTCAACCTTATCAGATCGTAAAGATAGTCTAGGTTGGTTGTGATTTCCTTTCAAGTATTGTATTTTTGGAGATGAGTCTCAACTTTCTCTTTTGCCGCTATTCTTTGCAGCACGTTGTGATTTCCTTTCAAGTATTGTATTTTTGGAGATGAGTCTCAACCTAAATCTAAAAGTATCTGATCATCAGATACTTTTAGATTTCCTTAGAGAGACAATTTTTAAAACAATTCCAGCTGCTGAACCGTCTTGGGCTTCGCTATTTCTTTCCTGCAATCAAAGATCTCTATCTGCCCAAATTGCCGATCGGTAATCTCAAAGATGCAGACTTTGCCGTAGGAGGGCAACATTCCCCGAACCCGCTTCTTGTGCACTTCAGCATTCTCCCGACTGGGGCAATGCCGCAGATAGATGGAAAATTGAAACATGGTAAAACCATCGTCCAACAAGCTTTTCCGAAACTTCGTGGCCGCTTTTCGGTCGGCCTTGGTCTCCGTCGGAAGGTCGAAAAGTACGAGAATCCACATAATTCGATAAGCATTATAACGGTCTTGCAGCATCATTTTTAACATTAGGTAATCACAAGCGGATAGAGAATGGTGCGCCGCTCCCCCGTAAAGCATTTGTAAAGACTGGCAGTAGTGGTACTCACAGCCACCATCAGAGGGCGCACCTTATGGTCGATAAACACATCTTGCGTGGCAATCTGTAACAGATACCCCTTCTCTTGGGTGGAGAGCTCCATCTCCGGGGTGTGTTCCTCCAAGTACGCCATAATCAACTGATCCACAAAGGGGCGGTAAGGTTCCATCACATCATCCGCCAAACAGTAGGGATTGTATTTATTTTTATGGAACAGGCCTTGAGCCGGAAGCAATCCGCTACTGACCAAAGCCCGGGCCACAATGCTACGAAGGATGGCATACCCAAAATTGAAATAGTTGTTGGGGGGATGCCCAAAGCGGTGCCGTTGAAAATTCTCAAACAGCTGTTTCCAATAGTGGTTAGCCGCTTTCCCCTCCATATTCTCTTCATCCCCCGAAGTGGTGCGAGCCATATATTGCTCCATGGGAGCAGTCGCCCCGCCATAGCGTTGTAGGATCCGTTTTTGATTCTCTATTTTGGCCAGCACCGTCTGTTTCCAAAGTTGTTTCTTTAAGGGCATGGAGGCGCCAAGCTGCACATTCCAGCGTTGGGTAAGCTCCGAGTGCCCCACCAATGGAAGAAGCAGACCATTGGGAAGGTGATGGGTATCACAATGGACAACCCCTACCCCATGGCTCATCAACCGATCAATTAGTAATGAAGAGAGGGTGATCTGTGGATGGTCCAGCAGCAATAACGCCATATCCTCTATGGGCACCGTTCCCCGAACATCCTTGGTCTCCGGGTTGACAATTACCAGCTGCTTATGCTTCAGCTTTAGGTAAGAAGGATTCCCAATATAGATCGTACGTTTTAGCATCGGTTTATCGTTTTTAATACTCCCCCACCTGAACAATACGCCCCAAATGGTCAATACGAACTTTTTTAATGCTTCTTAACGATTCCGTATTTTGGAGAAAATAATAAGAATGCCTGAAAAGCATTTTTCTATGTTTGAGATCATCGCTACCAATAGCTTTTGTCTCCAGGTGATGAGTAAACATATAATTCTTAGTAGATATTTTCTGCACCCTAAACAGATGTTTACTAATCAATCGTGCATTATCTTGATCCAAAAAGTCTATGTGCTGAATATCAAAATCATCATTGGGAAAGACAAACATCTCATTTTGTTTCATGGTAAATAAAAACTTCCACCCTTTGTCTTTATTGAAGGCCTTATCGATCACCGGCAATCCCTCATTGATACGTGCTACGGCCTCATAAAAAGAGATCACCTTCTCTTGTAGTTTTCCCTCGCTATCTTCATAAATAGCCACGTGATGATTATTTCCGGTACTGACAAAATCCGCCGCTTGAGGATGGCCTTTCTCATCCAGTACCACACGCCCCAAATGATCTTTTTTGTGGTGTAGCGCTTCCGCATTACTAACCCCTGTTATGGTCACGCGCTTAATGGCTATTCCCTTCTCTTTATTTAACCAAATGGGGTTTTGCTCTAAGTCAGAAAAGGCTTTTTTAGCATCGCCACCAAACTCAGCTAAGCGCTTTTGCAGAATAGCCTTGACCTTTTCATCGATTACCTTTTCAATCTTTAAACCGGGACTGACCTCCTTTCTAATGGTAAAGATCTCTTCATAGCAGAGTACCTCTTTCAAGATCGCCCCCTGATACATGAGGGGCATTTTCTTGATAGATTTACGATCAAATGCGATATCCGGATTATTCGAAAACTTATTTAGATGACTTATAACCAACTCTTTTTGAAGAGGATTTGCAATCAAAGAAGCTTGCGCTAACGTAAACCCTTTGTTCAGTTTTGTGGGCTTTTTCATCAAACGTTTACTCCTACCATACACGGTCTCTTTATGCAACTGTCCCCTTGGTGTTAGTTGTTCTTTGATATGATACTTATCTTTCCCGGCTTTTCTACTTTTGTTACTATTTTTAGTAACAACCTTATTCTTGGTCTTTATGGAAATCAAAATAGCTTCAATATGTTTTTTTGCCTCCCCTCGAAAGTCCTCCATTGGCGGGATAAACTTGCGTTTCCCCTTTCCATTCTTCTGCTCATAGGTTTCTGTAATTTTCTGCTCAATACCCATAATGTTGGCATATTCACTATGGTGTTGATCTCTACGGGCATTTAGAAAATTCAAATACTGAATATGGCTATGTGTAGTAAAGGCAACGGTTAGTGCATCCATGGCATGATGACGATGGTCGTTACGTTTTGTCCAATCTTTAATCACCTCATGTTTAACCAGCTCTCCTGTTTGCTTGTTAAGGCGTTGTTCAAACTCGGTTAAGCCTAACGCTCTGTATTTGGGCATATTCAACTCTTTCATCACATTGATTAAATCCCAATCTTCACGTAGTCTATCGGTAATTGTTCCCGATGTCGCAACAACAGGGTTGCGAACCAACGCTTGTAAAATATCTTTCGCTTTCTTGGCAATATACTGGCTGTTACGCAAGTCGCGTTCAATAAACCCATCGGGTAAATCTTCTTGACACATTAATAGTTTGTTGCGTTTAGCTTTGCTAATACTCCCCTTTCCATTATCGTACAGCATTTCAACTCGCGACTTGAAATCCTCCAAATCAGAAAGATAATCCTGCGTAATAAAATCTATGGCTGTTCTGTCAGCTTTTTGCAGGTTGACCTGTTTAAAAGCCAGTGTTTTATTGGAGAAAGAGTCATCAAAGCGCAATGCTTTGGGTATAATATGTTCTATTTCAATAAGGCCTGTAAACAAATCTTTAGGGCTAATCTCTTTTCCTCTAAAGAGGTCTTTATGAGCATTCATGGCTAACTCATCCCATAAGCGCCAACGAACAACATCACTCTTTGTGGGGTTGGGGATACCAAATTCTTTGGTAATTTTCTTCTTAATCTCTTCATTTCTACGGGTGGCCTCGTTAATTTGCTTGGTCATATCCCCTCGCTCTTTGGCATTTTTCTTTAGCTCACGCGCCAACTCTATACGGATTTCATCGGGTTTACCATATTCATCCACTACCTGATTTACCAAATTGATCATTTGATTAAGAATCTTCTCAACCACGGGGTTTCGCATGCTATTTTTGGGAAGCAATTCCAATCTTTCTACCAAGTCTCGAGCTTCATTTTCCTCTTTTGTTAAACTCTTGGAATGGTTGTATCCTGCCAATTGACAAGCCTCATAATAGTTATGTCCCTCTTGCAAATAGGGAATAATCTTGCGAATCGCCTTACTTGATAAATGGCCATAATCTTGTGGCAAAGCTACGCCAGATAGTAGTTTGGCATAATCCGGCTTGAAACCAAATTTCTCAACCAACTTTTTCTTTAGCACAACCTGAGAGTTCCCATACAGCAACCTATCCTCTTCCGTAATCTTCTCATCTTCTTCGGTAGCGTACAACAGGTGCCACAAGGCATAAGCAGGTTGTTTATCAAACTCCTCCCCCTCCACATTCGCATCAAAATCCAGTATTGCGGCATTGATTCCTGTAGCAGAGAAAATAGCTTTTAACTCTTCTTTGATTTCGTTGGCTGATTTTCTTGCCCAATCAAAGCCATACCCCTCTTGTTCTGCTATACTCTGATATACCTCATACAACGCCTGATTAGTTCTATTACCCTCTAACCCTTCGGGATAATTGGTTTTCCACTCTTTTGATGATAAACCCAATACTTTCAACACCTGCTTTTCACTAAACTTTCCCCTTAAATTGAGTTCTTCAAACAATAATGTTCGCTCCACATTCCCTAAGATGTAAGAACCTTCCCCATCCTGATTACCTAAACCTCTCTTTTTTACGGAATCCTTTCGTTGAAACGCTAAGTTATTGATCGCTTGCCAAATTTTAAATTCTTGAAACAAGGGCGACGATTTAGGAACCACACGCCTTCCAATACGCTGTTTTTTGGGTTGCCCGGTAAGCTTATTAATAATCCTATTTCCCGCTTTATCCCTTTTGTCCACTTCCCAACTTTCAAATTGACAAAATGCAAGCAAGCCCTTTTGTGATTTTAACTTTCGTTGATAGAAGATAATCACATCCCGAATCTCCTCTTTAAGGTCATCGGTTAACTCCTTATGATAGGAAGCCTGTGTGTTCCATATTTGCTCAAATTCATCCAAATAATCCTGACGATAAAAGACCTGATTCTTCAAAGAGGTATGGCGATCCTCTTTTACCTGCTTCCACAAATACTCACCTACCGTCTCTTTACGAAAATACAACTCCTTACTTCTATCGGAAATAGCTCCTAAATAACCGCTTGATTGATTAAGGTTATTGTTAATTTCTTGCAGAACAATCGCTAACAATTCCAAATCCAATAACTCAGAAAGTCCTTTAGAACGCAATTCATAATGCTTCTTTTTTAAGTCACCCCCTTTTAATTCCTTTCCATTCTCCTTGATTTTAATCCCTACTAACTGAAATGGCTCTTTACAAATGGCCCAAGTTTGGGTTTTATTTTTCCCCTGTAAACGTTCATACAAGGCATCGGTTAGCGTATCGGCATAAAACTGTCGTTGGAATCTCCATATTTTATCAAATTCATTCTGTAAATCAGAGCGGTAAAAATCAGGAATATATTTTTTATGCTGGCTCAGCAATTGAAATACATATTGCCCCGGTGTTAAATCTTCATCATATAACTCTTTGGCCACAGCCATCCCATCAATCGATTGTCCCTCGTCTTCACTCTTCGCCTTTCGACTACTTTTATACCCCCGTTTCTTGTTAATCAAAAGAAGAATCTTAGCTAAATCTTCCAACGAAACTTGTTCTCTAGCCGATTTAGCCCTCAACGCTAAGGTTTGATGCGTCGTATTTTTCCCTATTTCCGTTAAAGGCGTTGTATCGGTAATCAACCCATTCTCCTTTAAAATTTCAATCAATGCCGCTCGCCTTAACTTATAACGTTGTAAGTTTCTTCTTGCCCCACGTTTTTGCGTTCTTTCCGCATTTGTAGAGAGGGGTTCTCCTTTTTCAAATTTGTTCTTTTCATCCACCGTTAAGGGATTTACCCTTACTCCTAACTTTACAATTCCTGACTGCTCCCCATGATTTTCTGCCTCTTCTACCAATGCCCAACCAATACTGTTGGTCCCCAAATCCAATCCTAATATCCTTTTCATATGACCTCCTGTTTTATGATTTTCCTCTTAGCTTTTATAAAACATCCCCACAAATATAGGATTTATTCCCCTGTTTATCAAACGAATTCAGACGGTTCTTCCGCACCTTATGGAGAAACTACGTTTGTAAAAAGTCAGCTTTTGCTTTATCACCCAAAAAAGTGTACCTTTGTGACACAATACTTGAAGGAACTCACAATAAGGATTATTCCGTTGTGAAAACATTGAAAGCGGCAACCAAGCGTTGTCGCTTTACTTTTTCCCGAGAAGAGAACGAGCTACCCAAGACAAAATATCCCTATCTTTGTCAGGGAAACAGGGGGTGTTGTTTCCGCTGTAACAATCCGCAACAATTGATAAAGCCCATGAGTGAAACATATTCAAATGAGAGCATAAAGACCTTAGAGTGGAACGAGCATATTCGGCTCCGCCCCGGGATGTATATTGGCAAACTGGGCGACGGAGCTTCACAGGATGATGGCATCTATGTGCTGATCAAAGAGATCCTCGACAACTCCATCGATGAGTTTATGATGGGCTATGGCAAGGAGATCACCCTGAACATTGAAAATAACCAGGTCACCATCAGGGATTATGGCCGCGGCATCCCACTGGGGAAGCTGGCTGCCTGTGTGAGCCGGATCAATACCGGAGCCAAGTACGACTCCAAGGTCTTTAAAAAATCGGTGGGCCTCAACGGGGTAGGCTCCAAAGCCGTGAATGCCCTCTCCTCCTATTTCAAAGCACAATCGGTTCGCGATGGGGAGACTTGCACCGTCGCCTATGCCCAGGGAAACCTCACCCAGGAGGAGACCATTACCCTCTCACCCGAGCCCAACGGCACATGCATCACCTTCGTTCCCGACCAGGAGATCTTTGGAGAGTACCGCTTTATCCCCGAATATATTGAGAAACTACTTTGGAACTACTGCTACCTCAACACCGGGCTGACCATCACCTTCAACGGAAAGAAATTCCACAGCAAAAATGGCCTTTACGACCTGCTCTCCAACAATATCACCGAAAGCGAAGCCCTCTACCCCATCATTCACATCATAGAGGATGATTTTGAATTTGCCCTTACCCACTCCTCCCGGCAATATGGAGAAGAGTATTACTCCTTCGTCAACGGACAGCACACCACCTCCGGGGGCACCCACCTCTCCGCCTTTAAGGAGGCCTTTGCCCGAACCGTAAAGGATTTCTATAAAAAGGATTTTGACACCCACGATATCCGACAGTCACTGATTGCCGTCATCAGTATCAAGGTGTCGGAACCGGTTTTTGAGTCCCAAACCAAAACAAAGTTGGGCTCTCTCCATATGGAGCCCAAAGGACAAACCATCCGCAGCTATGTGGGCGCTTTAGTACAAAAACACCTAGACAACTACCTGCATATCAACCAAGAGACCGCAGAGATCCTCCAAAAGAAGATTGTCCAATCGGAGAAAGAGCGCAAAGAGATTGCCGGCATCAAAAAACTGGCCAAGGAGAGCGTAAAAAAGGCCAGCCTGCACAACAAGAAACTTCGTGACTGCCGGGTTCACTACCACACCAACCATGAGAAACGGCTCGAATCCACCCTCTTTATCACCGAGGGAGACTCCGCCTCCGGTTCCATCACCAAGTCGAGGGATGTCAATACCCAAGCCGTCTTCAGCCTTAAGGGGAAACCCCTAAACAGTTACGGAAAGTCCAAGAAGATTGTCTATCAAAACGATGAGTTCAACCTGCTTCAGACAGCTCTCAACATCGAGGAGGGGTTGGACAACCTGCGCTACAACAACATTATCATCGCCACCGATGCCGATGTAGACGGCATGCATATCCGACTTCTTCTGCTCACCTTCTTCCTCGAATTTTACCCTGACCTGGTCAAAAGTGGGCACATCTATATCTTACAAACACCCCTATTCCGGGTACGAAACAAAAAAGAGACACGCTACTGTTACTCTGAGAAAGAGCGTATTGAAGCGATCTCAAAGCTAGGGAAAAATCCGGAAATCACCCGTTTTAAAGGATTGGGAGAGATCTCTCCCGGAGAGTTCAAGCACTTTATAGGCCCCAAGATGCGGTTAGAACCTGTACTGTTACAATCTTCTTCCCAGATTTCAGAAATTCTGGCCTTCTATATGGGGAAAAATACGCCTGAGCGACAACTCTTTATCATTGATAACCTCCGGGTAGAGGAGAATCAACTGGAGGAAGCCATCCCTCTTTAGCCGCTAGCCCCCTACAACGAGAAACGGTTTGCAAAGCGTTGAGGCCGATAGTCTCACAAAATAATTGCGAACATCCCTCTCGCTAAAATTTCACGCCATCCCTTCCTTCTGGGGTAACCCGGTGTCGAAGTCAGAGTGGCATAGCCCATCTATTGATCGGTAATCTAAAAGGGTTTGCCCAAAAGTTCCGAGACGGTAAATTGAGGAAACCCCTACCCTATTTCGACATTTTTTATAGCTTTGTAGCACGTGAAATATTGATCAATTGCATAAATACTAAAGGACTAAAATATGAAAAAACATCTCTCTTTATTGACAATTCTTGTGGCAGGTTTATGGATAAATAGCTTGGCCTGTACCAACTTCCTCGTTACCAAAGGAGCCTCTGCCGACGGCTCTACCATGATCTCCTATGCGGCTGATAGCCACGTATTGTATGGGGAACTTTACTACTGGCCAGCAGCAGACTGGGCCCCCAACACCATGCTCGACATTTGGGAGTGGGATACCGGGAAATACATGGGACAGATTCCGCAAGTATCCCACACCTACAATGTGGTGGGCAACATGAACGAACATCAACTTGCCATTGGTGAAACCACCTATGGGGGGCGCAAAGAGCTGGGCTCTCAGAAAGGAGCGATCATGGACTACGGCTCCCTGATATACGTTACGTTGCAACGTGCTAAGAATGCCCGTGAAGCCATCAAGGTAATGGCAGAGTTAATGGAGACCTACGGTTATGCCAGCTCCGGCGAATCCTTCTCCATTGCCGACCCCAATGAGGTTTGGATTATGGAGGTCATTGGCAAAGGGAATGGCCATAAAGGAGCCGTATGGGTTGCACGAATGATCCCCGACGGAATGGTCTCTGGACATGCCAACCAGGCACGCATCACCACCTTCCCCCTCGACAACAACAAAAGTTCCCTCTCCTCAAAGAATATTCAGGATATCTTCAACAAAGGTATCACTACCGTATACGCAGACGATGTGATCTCCTTTGCCCGTGAAATGAAATACTTCAATGGAAAAGACAGAAAGTTTAGTTTCAGCGACACCTATGCTCCTGTGGATTTTGGAGGAGCTCGTTTCTGCGAAGCACGCGTATGGAGTATGTTCCGGAAGGTCAACAAGAAAATGGAGAAATATGAGGATTATGCCACCGGCCATAACCTAAAAAAACGGATGCCCCTCTGGATCGAACCGGATCACAAGATCACCGTGGAGGAGATGATGGACTTTATGCGCGACCATTTTGAAGGAACCGTATTGGATATGACCAAAGACCTTGGTGCCGGTCCCTTTGAGAACCCCTACCGTTGGAGACCTTTAACATGGAAAGTGAACGGAACCACCTACTGCAACGAACGGGCCGTAGCTACACAACAGTCTGGATTTGTTTTTGTAACACAAAGCCGCAACTGGTTACCCAACCCCATTGGAGGAATCTTTTGGTTCGGTGTGGATGATGCTGCTACCACCGTCTTTACCCCCATGTACTGCGGAATCACCAAGGTACCGCACGTCTATGAGGTGGGCAATGGAAGCATCATGGAGTGGAGCGACGATGCTGCCTTCTGGGTCTTCAACCAGGTTTCCAACTTAGCCTATACACGCTATAACACCATCTTCCCCGAGATACAAAAGGCACAAAAGAGCCTTGAGCACAAATATATCGACTATACAAAGACCATCGACAAAGCTGCTACGGCTCTTTACAACACCCACAAAGAGATGGGAATCGATTATCTTACGGACTACAGCAATGAGGTAGCAGTTCACACCTTTGACACATGGAAGACCCTTTACCGAGAGCTTTTTGTAAAGTATATGGATGGAAACATCAAGGTTCGAAAGGAGTTACCAAAGAATCACAAATACGTAGCGCCCAGCGTGTCTCAACCGGGATATGGAGAAGCATGGTACAAGCGAATTGTTGAGGAGACCGATGACCACTTTAAGATGGAGGGTGGCGGCCACTAAATCTTATCGAACCATGAGAACCCTTTTTTTACTAAGCATTACCCTGCTATGGAGTGTTGGGAGCTATGCCTGTACCAACTTTATTGTTACACCGGGAGCTTCCGCTAATGGGAGCACCCTTTTGGTCTATACCAACGATGGAGAGTGGCTCTATACTCCGGAGATCACACCTGCCATGGATCACCTACCGGGCGACTCTTTAACCTTTGTCGCCCGTAGCGGTGCTGAAGGAAAGATCCACCAGGTTCCCCACACCTACAAGGTGATCGGCTTTCAAATGAACGAACACCAGGTGGCGGTGGGAGAAACCACCTTTATGGGGAGAGAAGAGTTGTGGAACCACAGCAAATATTTAGAGTATTGGCACTTGATGAAGTTGGCCCTGCTCCGTGCTCGCACTGCTCGCGAAGCCATCACGGTGATGACCTCCCTGGCCGAGCAGTATGGATATGGCGCCGAAGGGGAATCTTTCTCTATTATTGATAAACACGAGGCCTGGATTTTGGAGATGGTCGGCACGGGCGATGGTGGCGAAGGGGCCATCTGGGTTGCCGTACGGATTCCCGATGGTATGATCTCAGCCCACGCCAATATGGCTCGTATCGGCGAGTTTCCCCTTGATGATCCGGAAAACTGCCTCTATTCCGACAATGTAATCTCTTTCGCCATTGAAAAAGGCTACTACGACCCCCAATCGGGAGAGCCATTCCGTTTTAATGAAGCCTATAATCCCGTAGGAGCGGATGAATTAAAATACTGTGCCACACGCGTATGGCACCTATTTAGCGAATCTGCACCCTCCCAACACTTCTCTCCGGAATATCACCGTGGAAAGCCGGGAGCTAAGCGCTACCCCCTCTGTATCAAACCCGATCACAAGCTTACCCTCAGGGAGGTGATGCAGATGGTGCGCGACCACTATGAGGAGACCCCTTGGGATATGACCAAAGGAATTGCTGCCGGAGATTTTGGAAGTCCCAACCGTTGCCCTCCTCTGGTACTTAAAACCGATAGTGCAACCTACAGTTGGGAGCGCCCCATCTCCACCTACAATAGCGCCTTTTCCATTCTGGCTGAAGCCAATGCCGAACTTCCCGATGACATGGGCACCCTCTGGTTTGGCGAAGACGACACCTACTTCACCTGTTACGTACCCTTTTTTATGGGAGTCACCAAACTCCCGAAACCATACGTTACAGGGGATATCAATCGATACGACAGAAGATCGGCTTGGTGGGCCTTTAACTTTGTAGCCAACTTCGCCAACATCAAGTATGAACGGATGAAGCAGGATATCCAGAAGGTTCAAAATGAACTTGAACAATCCATCGTTGACAAAGTAGTCATTCTCCGGAATATCTATAAGGATATTCCAACAACACATCGCACGGAACTGCTTACCAGTCTCTCCTCTCAGATAGGCGAGAAAGTGCATAAAAGCTATGTGGAGTTGGGTGACTTTTTGGTAATGAAGTACAACGACGGATATGAGAAAGATGAGAATTACCGCATCAAAGCTCCCGGATATCCCCAGGAATATCTTGATTACATCTTACGAAACGAAGGTGACAAAATGCGTATTCGTGATTAAGAGAAAGCAAAAGAACTATGAAAACCCATCTACTCTACCTACTGGTACTCACAAGCCTCTTTTTAGGAGCCTGTAGTAGCGGAAGATCAGCCCTCAAGAAGGGCAACTACTATGAAGCCACGCTACAAGCCACCAAGAGGCTACGACAAGCGCCGGAGCACGAGAAGGCCAGCAACGTCTTAAAAGAGGCTTACCCCTTGGCCATCGATGATCTTAAAAAAAGTATTGAGCGCACAAAGGCCTCCTCCGCCATTCAGAAGTGGAATACCATTTACGATTACATGATACAGGCCAACCACCTGGCTCATGAGATCCTGCATTGTCCCGGAGCCAGGAAACTAATTCCAACCCCCTTTGAGTATAGTGTCTCGACCTTGGAGAACATAAAGGAAGAAGCGGTGAAAGAGCGCTACCAGAATGCCCTATCCCTCTACCAATCTGGAGGACGTAAAAATGCCAAAAGAGCCATTGAGGAATTGGAAAAACTTCTGGAAATGGCACCTCAACATCAAGCGGCAAAAAAGTTACTCAATGACGCAGAGAAAGTAGCCATGCTCCATATTGTGGTAGAGATGCTCCCCTACAAACATAAGAGCTACGAACTATCCGACGAGGCATTTCGCAGTAACATCAATCGCCATATAAGATCGTTGGACAAAAAGTATAAATACATCAAGGTCTATACCCCGGAACAAGCGGAGAGACTCCCCTTCAACCCTGACCAAGTAATCACAGTGGACTGGAAAAGCTTCACGGTAGGCAACACCCGTCAAAAACAGATTGAGCGGGAAGTTACTAGTCAGGATAGTGTAAAAATTGGAGAAACAACCATTGAGGGGATCATCTATCCGGTATATGATAAGGTAAAAGCTCAACTCAATATCAATATTATGGAAATCATTTCCACAGGCACCATGATTATTGAGGCAAAAGATTTTAGCGATTACCATGTGTTAGATTCCCATAGCCCTTCCGGAAGTTATACCTGGCACTACGAATGGGGTAGTTTCAACGGAGATGAAAGAGCCCTATCGGAAGAGGAGCTTGTGCTATGCAAAAACAAGCCCCCCATCATGCCCTCACCGCAATTTCTCTTCACAGAGCTCACCAAACCACTCTATAAACAAACGGAGCGGTGGTTTGACCGATACTTCAGAAAGTGTCAGTAAGAGGAGAACCCTTTGATTAAAAAAACCAAAGGCAGAGGTGTTGTCATAACGTCTCTGCCTTTGCTCTTATGATCGCACCATTTCCCACTCCGGAAGGGCAGAAAATTCTTGCGGACACAACGGAAGAAGTAGGGTCTAATTTTCTCCTGAAGGGCCATTATAAGTGGCATTACCAAAGCCCAATATGGGGTAGAATACTATCGGTAATAAGATTAACCGATAGTGTTTCAAAAAGTGTGTCTGAATAGGGAATAAAAAGGTCTTCTTAAATTAGTTTTGCATGAATAACAACAAACATGTTTAACCAAAATAAAAAG
>PDWI01007106.1_pt1 | contig 13776 bp, 12 predicted proteins | sample 1430891 | NCBI WGS metagenome assembly PDWI01 (sample SAMN01162508, study PRJNA174530) | Oral metagenome, whole genome shotgun sequencing project. | biome: Marine environment; feature: Marine mammal; material: Swab sample of the gingival sulcus; isolation source: swab sample of gingival sulcus...
AAGATTTTCGACCTCATCAGGAGAAGCCCCAGGATAGACAGTTAACACAGTAACTACATCCAAACTAACCTCTGGAAAAGCTTCTCGATTTAGATTAACGACCGAAATAGCTCCCGCAAGTAAAGCAAAGGTTACAGCAAGCATGATTATAAGTTTTTCTTTAATAAAGAAATCTATCGCTTTTTTCATCATTTTATCTCCTCCAATATTTTATCAATATCAACCTTGTATTTTGTTAACAAAGAGTTCGTTACCAAATCTAATTGAATTAAAGCCATATTATATTTTGACAGAACTTCTGCCCAAGCTTCATGTGCCCCAACACGCATATCTACAGCATCTTTGAGCTCTACAGTGCTAATCCGTCCTTGTTTTACTTTAGCCAATAATGTGTCTAAATACTGCTGAGCATTGTCTACCATGATTTGAGATTGTTCTAAAGCTTCATAGGCAGAAGCAATAGCTGTTAAGGAATTATCTACATCTACTTCAACCTGTTTCTCTACTGCTACTAGCTTAAGTTTAGCTTGTTCTAGTTGATACTTAGCATCTCTAACAGATATTTTTGCCTGTTTGTCATTAAGTATTTTAGATATTTCCAACTTCGCTTCCCAGTTATTATATTTATCTTTCATTGCCTCCTCATAGGTCTCCTGATAATCTTTTCCCGTAGCAAACTTGGCTGCTTGGTAAGACAAGGTCGCTTCTGGTAGCTTTTTATTTCGTAATATTGCTAGGTATTTTTCAGCAGAGTCGACCGCAAGCCTAGCATTGATAACATCTGCCCGCTGCTTTAAAGCAACCCTCAAGACTTGGCTACGATCAAAAACGATCCTGTTAGTTGTCAGGCTTACCAAATCAATTTCTTGGTCATCTTGTTTAAGATTAAGATCATTTAGTAGTTTTAGTTTTGACTGCTTGTAGCTGGTTTCATTCATCGCTATTTTCATTTTAGAAGAGGCAATCAGGGCATTAAACTGATTTAGATAGTGGTCTTCAAATAACCCAATCGCTACATTTTTCTTAACAGCTTTATAAATCTGCTCATACGCATACAGCTGACCTTGTGCAGCATGGAGTTTCTCTTGAGCCTGTCCCAAAGAAAGATAATCAATGGCTCCACTAGTCAAAAGTCCAGCTATCTGATACTCAGCTAAACGGCGATTGGATGTTTCCATATTCACCAAAATATCCTGTTGCCTACGATCATTGTACCCAAAGCTATTTTTTAGAAGTTTTTGCTGCAACATAATAAATAAAGTTGGATTTTGTAAGGTAGTAATCCGCCCTGTCATTAGAGGAGATGGCTCCAAGATATCCATATACTCATTTTTATACCCAGCAACAACCAATGTCCCTGTTCGAAAATTCTTTCCTAATTTAAGGCCCAATTCATTTTCATCAACCCTTGTCCCATAAAGAGCATCTAAACTATCTCTATCTAATTTAGACTGCGACTTGCTGCCCTTTGCGGAAATAAAAGGTGAGAACTTCGTTTGGAATTTCTGTAAATTAGAATCACTTTTTAGTACCTCGTACTTCATCATCTGGATGCTTAGGTTGTTGTCTAACAATCTATTTAAAGCAGTCCCCAAAGTAATTTCTTTACCTTTAGGAATATCTCCTTCAAAAGTAAAGTTTTTCAACGGTGCCGCCCAGAGACCACCTATAATAATTAAACAGATAAGTACATTTTTTTTGTTTATCATTGTCTTCTCCTCCTTACTTCTTTTTCTGCTAGGGCATTAATAATGCGCTCATGGATAGTTTCCATATTCTTTACAGAAAAACCCAGAATTTTTTTAATTGCCCGCTTGTGGGTTTTAATTACTCTACTTAACTTTTCTTTTCTTACTTTCTTATTTTTTTCATCAAAAATGATGATTGAAACCTTTTCTAGCATACCTAGATCTATCTGCAAAATTAGCTCTACAGTTTCTTCGGCATAAACCTTGTCAAAAACCCCTTCCTTGATTCCCTGCTTAATCAAGTGAGTTAAATCTGGTTTAAATACTTCAAGAATATTGCGCTTGAGCTTATTTCTGAATAATAGATTTGAGTCTTTATAAAATATCTCTAAAATTACAGAAAACCAATCATCCTTGTCCCTAGTAGTATCTTCTGCAAAATAAGCTAACTTTCCCATCTTTTCCAATAAGGTCAAAGAATTATCCTCAAAAATAGGTTTCATCGCAGCCATGCGTTCTGCCCTATAAATATGCATCAACTCATCCAAAATATCTTCTTTACTCCTGAAATAATGGTAGAGAGTTCCTTTGGCAATCCCCACGCTGTCAATAATCTCACTTACAGAAACATTACTGAATCCTTTTTTCAGAAAAAGATCTCTGGCTGCATCTAAGATTTCTTGTTTACGCGTATCGTGGTCTTTTACTTCTCTGGTCACAACTGCCTCCTTACTTATCGACCGACCGTCGGTCGATAATATAAACCATTATACCCAAAATTGCAACACCTTATGCAAACACTTTTTTAAGTTAAACTTTTAAGAGATTTTAGTAAACGTTTCCTGAAATAATCCCAATGGATTGAACTTTAATCTGAGGAATAACTTCATTGTAAGACAAAACTGCCAAGCCTGGATACTGACGTTCTGTAAATTTCTTAAAGTGTGGGCGCAGACGTGGAGAACACAAAGTAACTTGGGGTCGGCCCATTTTCTTAAAGGTTTCTTTGTATTCAGAGATTTGATCAAGAACCTTTTCTCCAAGAGACGGATCTAAGGCCAAAAAGGAGCCATACTCAGATTGATGCAAAGAACCTATCATAGTTTCCTCCAAACGAGGATCAATAGTTAGCACAGTTAAGACATTGTCTTTGTCTGCATAATCGGCACAAACTTGCCTAGCCAGAGATTGGCGCACATACTCGGCCAAAAGACCAGTATCCCGAGAAACATGAGCATAATCTGCCAAACGTTCTAAGATAGTCGAGAGGTCTCTAATAGAAACTCTTTCACGCACCAACAGCTGCAAAACCTTATGAACCTGCCCTAAAGACAACATGTCAGGAATAAGTTCCCGTACAATAGCGGCATTAGTATTTTTAACAAGCTCTAATAGTGACTGAACATTTTGTCGCGTCATAATTTCATCTGAGTATCGCTTGATAACTTCTGTAAAGTGATTGGCAATAAAATCAACTGGAGAGATTGCCGTGAAACCTGCTGATTGGACATTAGGAAGCTGTTCATCAGTTACCCAAACGCCCGCGGTACCAGTAACATAATCTTCAGCATCTTCTCCGGAAATCCCTTTAGCAGAAAGCTCTGTGGGAGGATTGTTTACAAAATGGTAATTAACTAAGGCTACCCCAGCGGCCACCTTTGTGCCACGGATTTCCACAACATATTCATTTGGAGGCAAGGAAAGGTCATCCATAACTCTAACTCCGGGAATTACAAAACCTAGTTCTTGGCCAATATGATAACGAACCAAGGTAATACGCTCTAACAAAGGCCCATCCTGACTAGGATCAATTAAAGGTACTAAATTTCGCCCTGTTTTCAAACTAATAGGATCAAGGGCCAAGGTTCCCAAAAGATTTTCGGGCTTTTTAAGAGCCTCTTTAGCCGCCTCACTATCTGTCAGAGAGGCTCCCAAATCTTCCATCTCCCCAACAGCCTGTTTGCGAAAAAGCAGCCAAGAGCCAACACCAGAAACAACAGACATTAACATAAAAGGAACTGTAGGTAATCCAGGGATAATACCAAAGGCGGCAAGAATTAGCGAAGTAAAGGCAAAAGCTCTTGGTTGATTCCCCAACTGAGACATAATATCTGTACCCATAGAACTATCAGACGCAGATTTAGTAACAACCAAACCTGTCGCAATAGAAATAAGGAGGGCCGGGATTTGGCCTACAAGACCATCACCAATAGTAAGCTTGAAATAAACATCCATGGCCTCTCTAATCGGCATACCCTGCTGAGCCATACCAATAATTAAGCCACCGATCAGATTGATAAAAACAATAACTATTCCAGCAATGGCGTCTCCACGGACAAATTTATTGGCACCATCCATAGCTCCAAAGAAAGTAGATTCTTTTTGCAAATCTTCACGTCGCGCCTTAGCTGCATCACCATCTATTAAGCCCGCATTTAAATCTGCATCTATCGACATCTGTTTGCCGGGCATAGCATCCAAGGTGAACCGAGCGGCTACTTCAGCAACACGTTCCGCACCCTTGGTGATAACAATAAAGTTTACCAAGGTAATAATGGCAAAGATAACGCCACCAACGACAAAGTTCCCGGCCGTTACAAACTCAGCAAACGCCAAGACAACTGCGCCATCAAAAGACGAACCTAAAGACAAAATTAATCTGGTTGAAGAAATATTTAAGGCTAAACGATACAAAGTCAAAACTAAAAGAATTGAAGGATAGGCTAAAAAGTCGAGAGCTTTTTGCACAAACATAGCCAAAAGCAAAATAGCTACACCAGAAGAAATAGAAAAGACCATCAAGATATCCAACAAAGAGGTCGGCAATGGCACAATCATCATCGAAAAGATAATAATTAAGACTGCAGCAACAGCTAAGTCCGAGCCTGAAAAAACCTCTTTTAATGTTGGCATACCACTATTTTTAGCGATGATTTTCCCCCCATCGTTATTACTACTATTCTATAATAAAAGTTCCCTTTTGAAAAACAATCATATAAAAAAGATTAGCCCTCCGCCTCAAACAAATTCGGTTGGTAAAAAATATAAAACCGCAATGAGGGAAAGAAGGACAACAAAGCCCTTTTTACTTTTTTAAATAAAGTTACAAATTAAAAAGCATCTGCGCATAAGATGGGACGGGCCATAATTCAACATCTATCATAAATTCTAAGGCATCAATATCTTCACGAAGAGCCGTCATTGCCATGAAAACTTTTTCACGATAAGCAACCCCCTGGGCTTCCAGATCTGTCATTGCCTGCGCCGTTTCTAAGTTTGCCTCTAAAATAGAAAGCTTCTTATCAGCAGCTTCTAGTAAGCCAGAGATTTTCGTTAGAAGTTTTTCTTGAACAACAAAAGAAGCTCCAACTGCCTTTAGTTTAGCAATAGATTCTGCCAAAAAATTAGTTTGTTCCATAATCACAGGCAAGTACTGTTTCTTAACCATATCAATCGCCGTTAAGGCCTCTATATTTATCTGCATGATATATTGTTCAAGATAGATCTCATAACGAGATTTCAACTCTTCTGGCGAAAGAACCCCATAGCTTTCAAAAAGGGTACTGGCTTTCTCGGTGGTATATGCCTTCAGGGCTTCCACAGTAGCCGCAACATTTGGCAACCCTCTTCTAGCAGCCTCTTCAACCCATTCTGCAGAATAACCGTTCCCATTAAAAATAATTCTCCCGTGCTTCTCCATCACATCTTTTACGATTGCTTGAGCTTCAGCGTTAATATCGCTGGCCTTTTCCAAACGAGTAGCAAATTCATCAAGAGCTTCTGCAACAATAGTATTTATCACTACATTAGGTCCAGAGATAGAGGCCGAAGAGGCAACCATTCTAAATTCAAATTTATTACCAGTGAAGGCAAAAGGAGAGGTACGATTACGGTCTGTATTATCTTTTGGCAAGGCAGGCAACGTGTCTACCCCAACCGTGATGAAACTTTTATCTTTGTTTGTATTTGCTTTTCCTCTCGCAATATTTTCTAGAATCTCTGTTAACTCTGTTCCCATGAAAATAGAAATAATTGCAGGAGGCGCTTCATTGGCTCCCAAGCGGTGATCGTTTCCAGAATTTGCAGCAGCAGCTCTCAAAAGGTCAGCATGCTTATCCACAGACTGGATTAAGGCAGCTAAGAAAATAAGAAATTGCTCATTTTCAGCAGGGGTACTGCCTGGCTCTAAAAGATTTTGCCCATCATTAGCAGAAAGAGACCAGTTATTGTGCTTGCCAGAGCCATTTACTCCCGCATACGGTTTTTCATGCAGTAAACACACAAGGTCATGTCTCAAAGCAACTTTTTGCATTGTTTCCATAGTTAGCTGATTGTGATCAGTAGAAATATTTGTCGTAGAAAAAATAGGGGCCATTTCAAATTGAGAAGGCGCAACTTCATTATGCTTAGTTTTAGAAGTGATTCCTAGTTTCCAAAGCTCTAAATCTAACTCTTTCATAAAATCTGCGACTCTATCCTTGATTGCCCCAAAATAATGATCATCTAACTCCTGGCCTTTTGGAGATGGTGCCCCAAAAAGAGTTCTACCGGTGGCGATTAAATCAAGCCGTTTTTCATAATACTCTCTATCAATAAGGAAGTATTCTTGTTCAGCCCCAACAGTAGAAGTAACTCTAGTGGCAGTTGTGTTGCCAAGCACCCGCAAGACCCGAAGGGCTTGCTCAGAAACAACTTTCATAGAACGAAGTAGCGGAGTCTTTTTATCAAGAGCCTCTGAGGTGTAAGAACAAAAAGCTGTTGGGATACAAAGGGTTACATCTCCCGCGGAATCTTCTTTAAGAAACGTTGGCGAAGTTGCATCCCAAGCTGTATAACCACGAGCTTCGAAGGTAGCTCTTAAGCCACCATTTGGGAAAGAGGAAGCATCTGGCTCCCCTTGGATAAGCTGCTTGCCCGAAAATTTCATTATCACCGAGCCATCATCAGCCGGCTCAATAAATGAATCATGTTTTTCAGCAGTACTCCCAGTTAAGGGTTGAAACCAGTGAGTATAGTGAGTTGCCCCCTTCTCAATGGCCCAATCTTTCATTGCACTCGCCACGATATCGGCGACTTCCGGAGCTAGCGGTTCACCACTATCAACAGTTTTTTTCAAGGCCTTATAAGTATCATTTGGTAATCTTTCCTTCATGACTTTGTCATTAAACGAATTTATCCCAAAAACTTTTGTCACATCCATGTCTTCCTCCTTAAAACATTGCCATTCTTTCTCTTAGATTTTCAACAAAATAACTACTACTCCACAATAAATACATCTCCTTTCATGCCAAAATATTTTTTATCTTAAATAAAGGAAATTTTTTAAAGAAAGCTCTTTTTCTCTACAATATATTACAAAAATGTAGTATATTTGCATAAGAAATTACATTTTTGTATTTTATCTAAAATCTTTGTAATTTAACCCAAACTGCTTCATCTTGTAGCCAATAATTCTCACCGTAGTTTGCAGCAGGGTAGCAGAGTTGCTTATATTGCCTTTAGAAGCCTTCAGCGCATCTACAATAAGTTCCTTTTCAAATTGATTTACTCGCTCTTCAAAGCTTTGATCACTGGAAGAACGTTCTTCCCCAGCAACCTGTAGCGTAGGAGGCAAATGATAACTATGAATTGTCTCATCTTCACATATCAAGACAGCTCGCTCAATACAGTTTTCCAATTCACGCACATTCCCTGGCCAATGGTAAGAGATCATCATATCGATAGCAGGGGTGGAAATCCTAGAAATTTTCTTATCATTTTCTTTATTGTATTTTTCTAAAAAATGTTCCGCTAAAAGCAAAATATCTGTTTTTCTTTCACGTAAAGAGGGCAAGTATATAGAAAAAACATTGAGTCGATAGTAGAGATCTTCACGAAATGTCCCCTTGGAAATCATTTCTTCTAAGTTTCTATTTGTTGCAGACAGCAGACGAAAATTTGCCTTAACAGTTTTGGTACCACCAACTCGCTCAAATTCCTTCTCTTGCAAAACTCTCAACAACTTTATCTGAGTCGCCGGAGAAAGATCTCCAACCTCATCTAAAAAAATGGTCCCGCCATCCGCCTGTTCAAACCTACCTATTTTACGTTGATGGGCATCCGTAAAAGATCCTTTTTCATGCCCAAAAAGCTCAGATTCAATAAGCTCAGCAGGAATTGCCGCACAATTCACCTTCACAAAAGGCTTGTCTACACGCAAAGAATTATAGTGGATGGCACTGGCGACTAGCTCTTTGCCTGTTCCCGATTCTCCACGAACCATTATCGCTGCATTGCTTTTAGCAGATTGTACAATCTGAAGATATACTCCCTGCATCGCCGAACTATTGCCCACAATATTAGAAACATTGAATCTCTCAGACAACTGCTTACGTAAGCTATTAGCTTCACTTTTTAGCTGCTCTTTTTCTCGAGAGATATCACGACTAAGTCGAACCGTTTGGGCAATCATTGAAGAAATAACCGTTAGTAATTCTAAATCTTGTTTGAGGTTATGTCCTTTTCCCAACTTATCCACGCTAATAGTTCCAATGGTTTTTTTGGCAATCTTAATTGGAGCACAAATAAAGGCAACATCTTTGCGCCCTGCTTTAGTCCTATTAAGGAAACGTGGCTCACTGGAGGTATCAGGAACAAACATAGCCTTACCCGTTTCCGCAACCCTACCAGTAATACCTTCCCCTAAATGGTATCTCCCTCTTTCAACCTCTTCCTCTGAAAGACCATAGGCAGCCTCTATAACCAAATCTCTCGTAGCTTCATCTAAAAGAGTCAAGGCACAGCGAGAAACTTTCATTTTATCTACAAAAATCTTCATCAAATGATTAAAGCTTTCTTTTAGGTCCATAGAAGAATGTATTACTTCACTAATTTCGAACAGAATCTGCATTGTCTCAATATTTTGCTTATTTGTATCCATATACAACAACTATAGATATTTTTTACATTTTTGTAAATAAATTATTGCCCCAGACAATTAGCTTTTATTGCTTTTGAAAGCAAAAGCCACAAGCTTAATTGGCTCCAAGAGTTTTTAAAGAGAGCATAAGGCCTTTTATTTAGTTCTAGCACGGCTATTATTTTAAGTTCACCCCCTGTATAATCAGCCCATGTATGAAGATGTTGAATTAGAGATTATCGACATAAACTCTGAGGGACAGGGAGTTGCCAAGCTATCTGGCAAAGTCATCTTTGTTCCAGGGGCAATTACTGGAGATAAAATATCTGCAAGAATTGTTGGTGAAAAAAAGAATTTCTCAACAGCAAAAATGACTGGCATCATCAAGGCTTCACCAGATAGAATAAATCCCATCTGCTCCCATTTTGGGAAATGTGGCAGCTGCCAGCTACAACATTTAAAATACGAGGCTCAGTTAAAATATAAACAACAGTTGGTAACGAAAAATCTACAGCGCGTGGGAAAATTTGATATTACAGCTCTCCCCCTTAACCCCATCGAGGCTTCTGATAAGCAATTTGGCTATCGCAACAAAGCTCAACTACCCTTTGGCCATCAGCATAAAGTTCCAGTCCTTGGCTACTTTCATGCAAGAAGTCATGAGATAGTAAATGTTCACCAATGCCACCTTCATCATCCTGATTTCACAGAAATAGTTTTATCAGTTAGACAGGCGGTTATCGATAATAAAATCCCTATTTACTTGCCTGAAAAACATGTCGGACTTTTGAGACATTTGATCATCCGAGAAAGCAGCTTCACCAAGGAGCTACAGATTTGTTTGGTTATCAATAGCTACACCTTCCCTTACTCCCAGCTGTTTTCCAAAAATTTTGAGGCCTTAAACTCAAGGTTGTCTGAATATCAAATAACCTCGGCTCTCACCAATACCAACATGGCCAAGACTCCTCATATTTTTGGAGACAAAAATAAAAAATTTTGGGGAAATGAATTTATTTCTGAAAAAATTGGGGACCATTTTTTTCGAGTAGCACCAAATACCTTCATGCAGGTAAACCTTTCTCCAGCTATCAAGCTCTATAACCATCTAAAAGAAAAAATTCCCGATAACTGTCAAACAATCCTTGATCTCTATTGTGGAATTGGGACAATATCTCTTTTTATAGCGGACAAGGCCCAACAGGTTATTGGCGTTGAAGCCAACAAACAAGCAGTAAAAGATGCCAAAAACAATGCACTTAACAATGTCCAAACAAATTGCAAATTCATACATGGCAAAGCAGAGGATATCCATAACCAATATTCCCCAGAAGTCATCATCGTAGACCCGCCTCGAAAAGGCTTAGAAACAAAGGTTCTTCGGAGTATAAAAATTTTTTCACCTAAACTGCTCTTTTACATTTCTTGCAATCCCGCCACTCTTGCTCGAGACCTAAGGGATCTTACAGCAAATTGTGGCTACAAAATTACAGAAATTACACCTTTTGACCTATTTCCCCAAACCACTCATGTAGAATGTTTCGTTGCTCTCTCCAAGCAGTAAAAGCCCTATTTAAGGGATAAATTCTCTGTTTCCAAAGAAATATCTTCTATATTGTTTCTCAAAATATCAAGTATATCACCGTCAACGTCAGCAAAAGAAATTCTAAGATCCCAAGGAAGATCTTTTTGTCCTTGCTCAAGCTCTGACGCCGGGGCAAAATTTCCTGAAAAGAATTTTTTTCCACCTGCAGTTAAGCTATAGTTTAAACCCTCCAAAAAAACAGAAAAAGCATTTGGATTTATAACCTTTGTTTTAATCCTTAAATCAATTCCTGTAAAATCTATTTTTCTTACCTCAATCTCTTTTAAAGAAACCTGTGGAAGCTCTGGTAAAGAAATCTCTCCCACAGCCTTCAACGGAACCATTAATGGGATATTGATTAGCCCAGCAGCTACAACAAACTCCAAGTCTCCTGTCAATAAATACTCCACCTCTTTTTGCCCAGACGAAATATTAGAAATAAGATTTCCAAGACTTTTAAAAGCAGAGACTAACGGGACGGCTGTTTGAATTAATAATTCGCTTTCATCAGCAGCAGCTAACTCAACTCGGGGAATGATCCCATCAACAAGATGTTTGTCATCAAGCTGCAAAGAATAGCTTGCCTTTCCAACTAAAGGCAGAGGGTTAGGGTTTGTTATCCTAAACTTACTTATTACCATTGCTTCGGTAAATGATTTTAAAGAAACTTCACTCCCTATTAAAGAAAGTTGTGGGGGTGCGGGCTGTTTGCAGCCTCCTAAAAAAAGTGCACTTGCTAAAACAACTACCGAACAGAGGTTGCGCTTACAGAGCATGGTTGTTTTGACGAAACCGAATGTACAAGACATACGCCCCTGTCCCGATGTAGATCAGCGCAAAACTTATAAAAGCAATTGCAAAAGAGAATGTAGACAAAACTTTTAAGCCCAACATATTGTATTTTACAGAAAAAATTAAAAAAATCACTGAAGTAATTATTGCAAAAACTTTGAAAAAGAAACCAGTCAAAACACTGACTCCGGCAACAATCATCAAGATAAGCAAAGAGAGCCCTAGTGTTTTAAAAGGAAGTCCACTGCCAAACATACTTAACATGCCCCCCGCATTCGCCCAGACTTTTTCTCCTCCAAAAACCTTTGGTAAACTATACCCCAGTAAGGCAATTGCCAAACCAATTCTGATAAGCAATACTCCAAAATTTATTTTCCTTGAAAGACTCATTTTTACCAACTCCTTTTATTTTTCTTCTAATTCCAAAAGATATTCGATTAGTTCATTTTCAAGAACCGCTTTTGTCGCCGCGCCTGTATGCTTCCACAGGACTTTCCCTGTATCATCCAACAAAAACATTGTTGGAATAGCCCTAAATTTGGGCAAAGCTTTTTGAGCTTCTGTACTCATCATTGCTACTGGATACGGGAGATCTTTTTTTTCAACAAAGTTCATAACCTCCTTAGGGGATCTGTCCACTGAAAGTCCTAAAACCATCACGCCTTTTTTAGCATACTCCTTATGAAAAAGGCTAAGTTCTGGAACAGAAAAGACACAAGGAGGACACCAAGTTGCCCAAGCGTCTACCAGATAATATTTGCTATCATACTTAATTTCCTTACCAAAGAGATCCCTATCAGGTAAGCTCTTTAGTATATTTGAGGGTTCATTTTCTCCTGCAGAAAAAAGAACTCCAAAAGCAATAACGATTACAGCCAAAAGACTTAGGCCCCACTTTTTAAGGTGCTTCTTCATATATTATTCCTCCTCGTATTTTTCAAATTTTACCAGTAAAAATTGTTTAATCAAAATTATGCACAAACCATTGATTGGGGTCAACTCGCACATTGTTAACAGAGAGGCCATAATGCAAATGCGAACCTGTAGAGAGACCCGTATTTCCTACTCGCCCAATGCATTGTCCTTTTTTCACAAACTGTCTAGGATGAACAAACCGTTGGGAAAGGTGATTGAAAATAGAAACAACGCCTTGTCCGTGATCAATCACTATTGTCTTGCCATGCACCTGCATAGACTTAGAAACCAAAACTTTTCCTGAACAAGGAGCAAAAACAGGAGTTCCCAAGTAAGCCGAAAAGTCTATTCCCTTATGGCGCCATTGCCGCACAATTTCTTCACTCTCAGCATACTTATAATCTCTACGAGCTCCGTAAGGGGTTGAAATCCTTAGATAGCTCTTAACTGGAACTAAAAACTTTTCCTGCCAAAACTTTTTAACAGACTGGGTACGGTACGCTTTGCCTAGAATTTTATTTTCGCCCCATAAAGCAGAGCGGTCTGTGACACCTTGTTTCTTTTTCTCTTTGGAAATTCTGACCACTGATTTACGAAAGAACTTTTCTTTTACTAGCAATTTTTTTGAAGAACTACTTTGATTCGTTATCATCAAAGATACAGAATACTCGCCAGCAGGAACATTGAAATCCGTAGGAATAATTGCTACATAGTTTTGAGAATTATGCCGATATAAAGGATATTTTTTCTCTCTAAAAATAATTTTTGCCTGTGAAAGATCTTCAAGGCTAGTTATGGAAACTCGGGAGCATTCTCCTTGAAAAAGAACTTTTGGCGCCAGGCTCATTTCTAGAGCAAAGCAAGTACTCATTAGTAAGAAAAGACCAAAAAAAATTTTTTTCAACTCTTCCACTCCCCCAGACAGCTGTTTATAAAATTAAATCACTTTATTCTCTAAACTTCCAATGCCTTCTATTTCCACTCTAACGCTATCACCCTTTTTCATTTCTCCTATGCCAGAAGGTGTCCCTGTCAAAATGATATCTCCTGGATTAAGAGTCATAATCTTCGAGATAAAAGCAAGTAATTGCTCTACCGGGAAAATAAAATCCTTTGTCGAAGAATCTTGCCTAAGATCTCCATTCAAAAAAGTTTTGATACTAAGGTTATTTGGATTGCTAACCTGAGTAACCCTTGGTAATAAAGGACAAAAAGTGTCAAAACTCTTAGCCCTCGTCCATTGCCCATCTCTTCGTTGTAAACATCTTGCCGTCACATCATTTGCAATTGTGAAACCTTCAACTACCGCCAAACTATCTGCTACCGAAAGATTTTTGGCCTGTTTCCCAATAATTACAGCAAGCTCTCCTTCATAATCAAGCTGTACTACTTCTGGGGGATAAATAATGTTTTGTTTGTCATAGATAATAGAAGACAGTGGTTTCATAAAAATAATAGGCTCAGAAGGAAGATCCATGGCAAGTTCTTCAGCATGTTTGCGATAATTAAGACCCACACAGACTATTTTGGTAGGATTAAGCATAAACTAAGTATATCACAGAATGCCTATCTCCTTCTAAAAAGATGGACACCAACCTCGCCCTCCAAAGAAGAGTTATAGCCTAAAAGCTCTCTTATTCGTGCAAGGGTAAAGTTTAGCAATTGTCCTCTGCTGACATAGATAGGATTTACTCCCTGCAAGGGATCAGTCTGTCTCTGTCCCCCATTGCCTAATAACCTCATAGACAACTATTCCCACTGACGTAGCCAAATTGAGAGAACGCACATTGGTTTTATTCATGGGAATAGTAATTGGAATACCTTTGTCACTTTTTATCAGTTCTTCCGGAAGCCCTTTGGTTTCTTTTCCAAAAAGCAAAAAAGCATCTTTTGGATAC
>PDWI01007107.1_pt1 | contig 13775 bp, 13 predicted proteins | sample 1430891 | NCBI WGS metagenome assembly PDWI01 (sample SAMN01162508, study PRJNA174530) | Oral metagenome, whole genome shotgun sequencing project. | biome: Marine environment; feature: Marine mammal; material: Swab sample of the gingival sulcus; isolation source: swab sample of gingival sulcus...
TAAATTTTTATAATCTTGATGTAAATGTTTATTGTCTAAATCGTTTAAACTATTATAGAACTTTGCATATTCTTGTAATGCTTTTGTTCTATATTCGCTTGTTGTTAAATTTTCTTTGATTGTTAATGCTTTTTTCTTAATTTTTTTATCTTTCCAAATTCTAAATATAAATTTATTGTTATGTTGTTTATGTCTGTAAATATTTTGTGATATTTTCTTGTAATCTTTTAAATTTATTGCCATTGCATTAGCCTTTTTATACCTTATTTTTAATAGGGTATAGTTTGGGGTATAGTTTTAAAGCATAATATTAGCAATTTTAAAATTATAAACCCCTTAGAATAAGGCTTTTAAAATAATATTGTGAAGGTTCGATTCCTCCACCTTCTCGCCGTTGATTTGTGCTTTATTTAAGTTTTATTTGATATAATAATTTTATATTTTAAAAGGGATTACGATAAGTTGCGTTTAGCTTACCCGTGGAGGTTTAAAACTTATCGCCCCTTTTTCTACAAAAGTGCATAAAAAGTTACTACTAACTCATTTTCATTTTCACGTCTTAAAACTAATTTGTGATTAAAACGCTCACTTATATAGTGTAAGACCTTATTTTTGGGATTTGAAACACCTACTTTTTGTAGCTCGATGCCATGTTGTGCCACTAGGTCTATGTTTAAAATATCACTTAAAGTAAGCTCACCATCACAGCCTTTACAATAGTGTTTTTCTAATATATGCTTAAAACCAGCCCCTTTTCCACTCTTGCCATCACTCCAACCTTTTTTTAAAACTATCTTCATATCTTTTATAAAAAATGTAGCATTTGGCGTAACACCATTGATAAAATCTATCATAACGAGTTGATTTGCGGTAAATTTCTTGCGTTTTTTCTTTCTTTTTTTAACCTCTTCGCTAAGTTCTTTTTTTAGCCTTGTTAGCCTTTGATGATATAGAGAGTTCATTTATTGTATTTTCTTCACAAAACCCTCAAGGCTTTTTGCTTTCTTTCACACACAATGCCAACTATCTCGGCTCTCTCATCCCCGTTTTGTTGTATCTGCTTTAAAGCTTGATCCGCTTGACTTGCATCGAGGGCTACTAGTAAGCCTCCTGAGGTTTGGGCATCGCATAAAAGCATATTTGGTTTATCTTTGCAAGAAGGGCTTATGAAGTCAAGATTTTTATACGACCCAGCTGGGATCAGTCCCATATTTGCAAGACGTTTTGCTGAGTTTAAAAGAGGTAGCTTATCTTCGTAAAATTCTAAACTTACGCTTTGTCCTGCCATTTCTTGTGCGTGTCCTAGTAAGCCAAAACCAGTTATATCTGTACAAGCGCTTACATCGAAGTTTTTAAGCACTTCGTAAGCATATCGGTTAAGCCTACTCATATAAAAACTTACTTCTTTTATGTCTTCTTTTTCAGCCATATCGCCTTTTATAGCTGTTGCTACAACGCCTGTGCCAAGTGGTTTTGTGAGGATAAGTGCATCACCAACACGAGGGGTATTGTTTCGCCAGATTTTTTGCGGAGCGACAAAGCCACTCACACTTAAGCCGTAGTACATTTGCTCTGTTTCGATGGTATGTCCGCCTGTTAAAACAGCCCCGCTTTCTTTTATCTTTTCCAATCCACCTGCTAAAATCTCGCTCAAGATCTCCTTGTTTAAGTTGCAAGTATCAAAGCCGACTAGATTTAAAGCAGCAAACGGCTCTGCACCCATAGCGTAAATATCACTTAGTGAATTTGCAGCTGCGATCTGACCGTAAATAAAAGGATCATCCACAACAGGGGTTATAAAATCCACGCTTTGAACTAGCGCTTTGTTTGCATCGAGCGCATAAACACTAGCATCGTCATTGCTTTTTATGCCAACAAGGACTTTTTCATGCTCAAAATGTAAGTTGCCAATGCTTTGTGAAAGCTCCAACGGAGCTAATTTGGCAGCTCAACCTGATGAGCGGACATATTTTGTTAGTTTTATACTCATTTATATACTTACTACCTCGTGATTTTCCAATAGATTAAAAGCTACATCATAGGCGTTTCCAACCTTACCAACCTTAACATCTAAGCCAAAATGCTCCAAACAAACTCCACACGAATAAATCTCAACTCCGTGAAGATTTTTCAAAGCCTCGATTGCCTCTTTATTTTCACAAGCAAGCTTAACGGCTGAGTTTACCAAAAATATCTTCTTAGGCTTATTTTCAAGCTCACTTAGTGTGCTTAAAAAACCAAGCATAAGCTTTTTGCCAAGCTCTCCATCGCCGATGCCATCGCTTTTTATAAAAAATATTTTTCCACTTGCGTTTGCGTTTTCTAGCTCACACCTAAAACCTTTTGTGATCGATATAAAAATATCGCTAGTATCTTCAGCATACTGAGCTTGACATTCTTGCGATGCAGCAAATCTTAGTATATTTTCTTTTGCTGCTTGATTATTTACAACAACTTCTAAAATGCCCTCTTCGCCTAAACTATCAAGTGCTTTTTTTGTCCTTATCACTGGCTCTGGGCACTCTAAATCTCTACAATCAATCTTCATTCATTTCCTTTACAAAATATTGTGCAGTTTTACTGCCTCGTCCATCCATGAGCTAAGCTCATCCCATTTTTCTTCTTCTATAAGCTTTTTTGACTGCTCTAGCTCTTCAGAAAACCTTTCTAGCGAGCCTAAAAGGTTATCTTTATTTTGCTTAAAAATATCACTCCACATCTTAGGAGAACTTTTTGCAATACGACTCATGCTTTTAAAACCGCCTCCAGCTAAAAGCAAGATACTTTTTGGATCTTCTTGCGCCATGACAGAGCGTGCAAGTGCGTATGAGAGTGCGTGAGGCAAGTGCGAGATGTAAGCGGCGTGTTTGTCGTGATTGTGAGCGTCCATAAAAAAGACTTTCATACCTATATGAGAAAAAAGCTGTATGGCACGCTGTTTTTGCACATCTCCAGATCCATCGAGATCACAAAAAACCATCACCGCTCCATCATAAAGTCCTTCTATGGCTGCGCTTGGTCCAAACTTTTCCGTTCCGCTCATAGGGTGACCTGCTACGAAATTTTGCCTTATCTTTTTAGGGCACGAGGCGAGAATCTTTTCTTTTGTACTTCCAAGATCGATGATGGTCGTATCCTCGCTTACATCTTCTAAGTTTTTTAAACTTTCTATAATGCCCTCAACAGGTATGGCAAGGACGATAACATCGCATGTTTTGATATCTTCAAAGCTTACTATCTCGTCGACAAGTTTAAGCTCAAGTGCCTCTTCGCAGTGTGAGAGATCATAATCGTATCCGTATATTTTTGAAACTAGCTTGGTATGTTTTAGTGCAAGACCTAAAGAGCCTCCCATCAGTCCTAAGCCCACAATGCCGATTTTCATTTTATAACCTTTTAAAAAAAATCTCACATTTACTATAAATTAAATATGAAAATGGTATTATATCAGTTTTTTAATAAAATTTAATTAGGATATAACAAATATGAAAAAACTTTTACTTTTTTTGAGCTTTCTAAGTGCTAGCTTCTCTTTTGAGATACGTTCAATAGAATTTTTAGGGCTTTTACACCTTTCTCCTGAGATAGCAAAGGAGATAAGCGGACTAAAAGTAGGCGAAGAGTACGATCCAGCTCTTGGCGATAAAGCCATCAAAAAACTGTTTAAGCAAGGATATTTTGAAGATATATGGATAAGCGAAGAAGGTGGCAATCTACGCATCCATCTAAAAGAAAAGCCAACGATTGCTAAGATAGAATACGAAGGCATTAGCGAAGATGATGAAAAAAACATAGGAACCATTATAGGTGTTAGCAAGGGCATGGTTTATGATAAAGAAAGCATGAAGCAGGCTAAAACTCGTATAGTGCAGTATTTTGAGGCTAAGGGCTATTTTGACACCATAGTTGAAGAAAGTTTCGAGCCACTCGAAGAGATCTCAAGTATCAAACTGCTTTTTACCATCAACAGAGGCGAAAGTGTAACCATACAAAAAATAACACTTGCTAACTCAAAAAGCCTAGACTATGACGACATCGAGCCAGCTATCATAAACAAACAAAGAGAGTTTTTGGGCTGGTTTTGGGGTTTTAACGACGGAAAGCTCATGACAGCTGCCTTGCCATCAGATAGTGGGCGCATAAAAGATGAGTACTTAACTCACGGCTTTTTAGACGCAAATGTATCAAATGCATTTTTAGAGTTAAACTACGATAACTACGATGCTAAGATACTTTATGACATCGAAGAAGGCGAGCAGTATAAGGTGGGCAAGATAAGCATAAGTCAAAGTGAAAATGTTATAGACGAAGAAGATCTGCTTGATGATCTTATCTTAGAAAGCGATGATGTTTTTAATGTTAAAAAACTTAGGCGTGATCTTGCTAATATGGAAATAAAAGTAGCTGACCTTGGCTATGCGTATGTGCGAGTTTACCCTCAAACAACGCAGGATAAAGAGAAAAAAATCGTAAATATAAACTATGTGATCTACCCAGGACAAAAAGTATATATAAACAAAGTCATCATAGGCGGAAACACTAAAACGGCTGACCACGTCATACGAAGAGATGTCTTTTTGGGTCCAGGCGAACTTTACAACAGAACACAGCTAAAAGAAAGTAGAAATTCACTAAAAAGAACTGGATATTTTGAAGATGCGAACATACAAGAAAAGCGCGTTTCGGCTGATAAACTAGACCTTTACGTTAGCGTAAAAGAAGGCTCAACTGGCTCTATCACAGGTGGCATAGGTTACGGCTCAACTCAAGGGATCATCTTTGATCTTGGCTTTTCAGATAAAAACATACTCGGCTCAGGCATGCACGGCTCGATAAAGGCAAACCGAAGCGATGATGATATCTACGGAAGTATCAACCTTACAAATCCTCGCATCTTTGACTCTCTTTACAGTCTTGGCGGAAGTTTATACGCGCGCGATAGCCAGTATAGCTCTTATGATGAAAAAGTTTACGGTGCCTCTTTGACGCTAGGAAGACAGTTTTTAACCCACTTTCATGGCTCACTAAACTATACGCTTGAACAAACTAAGATAAGCAACCTAAGTAAAGGTTTGCGCGAGATCGGTTACAGAGATGGTACTAACATAAAAAGCGCCATCACTCCAGCCCTTGGCTTTGACAACACAGACGATTACTACTTGCCAAGAAGCGGTTTTATAGCTAGAACTTCTTTGGAGTTTGCTGGCATTGGAGGCGATGAAAAGTTTACTAAAAGCATATCAAATTTTAAGATATTTTATGGACTTAGAGATATGATAGATTATGATCTTATCTTGAGATATAAGGCTAGATTTCGCGCTGTTAAAGATAACGGCTACCTGCCTATCAACGAAAGGCTGTACCTTGGAGGCATAACAAGTTTACGTGGCTACGACGCTCGCTCCATCGGACCAAAAAACTCCGATGGATATGAATACGGAGGTAAGATATCTTTTAACAACTCTGTTGAGGCTAGCATACCTTTGATCAACCGTATCAACATGAGAGCTGCTGTTTTTTATGATTATGGTATGATAGGCATAGAAAAACTTGATGAATACAAGCGCCAGTCAACCGGACTTGCCATCGAATGGCTTTCGCCATTGGGTGCGATCAACCTCATCTTCGCACGAGCTATCAAACCAAAGCCAGGCGATGATACGTCTAACTTTGAGTTTTCCATCGGAAGACAGTTTTAATCACTCATCTTCCCGATGGCACATGAGACAAAACTCTTAGCCGTTGTCGTAACTTTTTCAAATCCACTTAACTCATCGCTGACTAGCGGATAACCTAGTGAGCGAAGTTTAAGCTTAAGTGTCTCTTGTTGCTCATCAGCAATCTCAAGTGTAATCACACGAGGCTCCTTCTCCAAATCAACCTCAACCTCACCAAACTCTTCTTTAAGAGCTTTTTTAAGAGTATTTGCACAGCCTCCACATTTTACATTGTGCACTTCAAAACTTTGTTTCATGATTTTTCCTTTTTTGTTTTAGGGCATTATAGCATAAATTTTTCTATAGTTTCCAGTTAAATTTACTAAGCTGATTTGTTATTTTGGTATCAACAGTTTTTATGCTGATCTTATCATCTATCTTTTCCAAAATTACCATAGCCCCAGCGTCCAAAACGCCACTTTTACCAAACTCAGCCTCTTTTACCTTAACAGATCGAGTTATGCCATTTGCATCCAAGCTTTGCGAAAACTCCTCGCCTGTGTGTCCGTAAAAATGATACTCAAATATCACATTATCAAGCAAATTCCTAATTTCACTCATCCCGTAACCCCTCGCACTCTCACTTGCCTTATCATGCGTTATAAGCACATCAAACATTTCATCTGACTTGATGAGTTTTTTTATCTTATGCCTCTCATACTCTTGTATAAACTGCTTATGAGTTCGCCCTTTTCTATCCCCAATACGCCCGATGCCCACAAAACTCAAACTTTCATTTTGTGCTTTTAAGCTCTGTATCTCGCCAGATTTGCATACAAAAACCCTTTTATAAGCATCGATAGCAAACCTAGCCTCACTTGATGCACACTCCAGCTCGTCCAAATACTCGTGATCTTCATGGTTTCCACGAACACAGATCATGTCAATACCAAGACCATCCAAAAACGCCCTTATATGCGGGTCTTCCTTTACAAACCCATCATAAAACCCAAGCTCATCCCTATCAACCTTAGCATGTTTCAAAGTAGCCTTATCAAGCCTCTTTAAATCAGGATAACACCCCATATCCCCACACTGAAGTATAAAATCAATCCTCTCGCCCGTTTGCTTTTGGTATAAATCAACCAATTTAAAAGGCAGTAAAAATTTTCCATGAATATCAGCAAAGATGGCTAGTTTCATAATGTTTATTAAAAATTACTTCCCAAATTCTCTAGCAACCAACTCCCCAACCACTTTCGGATTTGCCTTACCACCGCTTAACTTCAAAACCTGCCCTACAAAAAATCCTAAAAGTTTATCATTTCCATTTCTAACTTGTTCTACTTTATCAGGGTTTGCTTTTGTAACCTCTTCCATAAAGCCTTTTATTGTTTCGGGGTCGCTTATTTGTGTTAAGCCTTTTTTCTCTACTATTTCTTTTGGGTTGCCTCCGTTTTGTTCTATCTGCTCATAGACTTGTTTGCCGATTTTGGATGAGATAAGACCTTCATCTATCATTTTGGCAAGTGAGCTGATGTGTTCTGCTTTGATGTGCTCGTTTTGTTCGTTTTTGTAGCTTTTAGCTACCTCGTTGGCTACTAGGTTTGCTAGCGTGTTTGGTTTATCGTAAAAGTTTAAAGCCTCTTCAAAAAATTTGCTCAAAACTTCATCTCTAGCGATTGTATTTGCTACTTCGGCGTTTAGTTTTAATCTTAGATACTTTTCATATAAAGCTTTTTGACTTTCATTCATAGCAGCCACTTCGCCTTGAACGAACTCTTTTTTCTCTTTTTGTTTTGCTTGAGGGTTTTTAGCACTTTTGTTCCAGCTATCTTTTAAGCCTACGGTTTTATTAAAAACTGGTCTTTCCACTGTAAAATCCATCGGATCTTTGAAAAAATATCCCTGCCTTTCAAACTGAAATCTCTCCTCCTCAAGCTCAAGCACAGCAGGCTCGATAAGGGCATTTTTTATGACTTTTAGTGAGTTTCCGTTTAGATCTTCCATGCTCTCAGGCTCTTCACATTTATACAGCCTATCGTACAACCTAATCTCAGCTTTTTTGGCGTGTTTCGCACTTACCCACTGTATGGCTGAGCGAACTTTTATACCGCTGACATCAGATCCGCTTTTTGAGTTTGGATAATACTGCGCTTTTATCTCAAGCACCTTGCCGTTTTCATCTTTGATAACTTCTTTACAAGCGATTATATATCCGTGCTTTAAACGCACAGCTTGGTCTGGCGTTAGACGAAAATACCCCTTTGGAGGATCAAAACAAAAATCTTCCCTCTCTATATAAATCTCACTCGAAAATGGTAGCTTTCTACTTCCTTTTTTTGCCACATCCGATGGATACAAAGACGCCTCAAGTTCTTCTTCTCCATCGAAATTGACTATACTAACCTTAATCGGATCAAGTACCGCCATCACACGAGGAGCTTTTTGATTAAGGTCATCTCTTATGCAGTATTCAAGTTGGGCTAGATCGACAACAGAGTTTGCTTTAGCGATGCCGATTTGCTCGCAAAAAACTCTTATACTCTCGCTCGTATAGCCACGGCGACGAAGTCCAGCTATGGTTGGAAGTCTTGGGTCATCCCAGCCTGAAACTTTTTTTTCATTTACAAGTTCAAGTAGTTTTCGTTTACTCATAACGGTATAGTTAATATTAAGACGAGCAAATTCGTACTGATACGGACGAGGTTTTGGTAAGTTTAAAGTATCTAAAATCCAATCATAAATCTCGCGATTGTTTTCAAACTCAAGCGTACAAATAGAATGCGTTATCCCCTCAATGTAGTCGCTCAAACAGTGCGCAAAATCATACATCGGATAAATATGCCACTTATCCCCTGTTCTAAAATGGCTTGCATTGCGTATGCGATATAAAAGCGGATCGCGCATTTTCATATTTGCGTTACTCATGTCTATTTTAGCACGTAAAACGTGAGCTCCATCGGCGTAATCTCCATTTTTCATTTTTTCAAAAAGGCTTAGATTTTCTTCGATACTTCTACTTGCAAACTCACTTCTTTTTCCTGCACTTTTTACAGTTCCGCGAAGTTCTCTCATCTGCTCTTCATCCACGCTATCAACGTAAGCTTTGCCCATTTTGATAAGATCAATCGCGTACCCATAAAGCTTGTCAAAATAATCCGAACTATGCCTAACTTCGCCATCCCACTCAAATCCAAGCCAAGAAACCGCATCTTTTAGCGCCTCAGCGTATTTGCTATCTTCAGTTGTTGGGTTTGTATCATCCATTCTAAGGTTGCAAACTCCGTTAAAATCTTTTGCGATACCAAAGTTTATATGTATGCTTTTAGCATGTCCTATGTGAGGAAAACCGTTTGGCTCAGGGGGGAAACGAGTTACAACGCTTTTGTATTTGCCCTCATCCAAATCTTTTTGTACTATGCTACGTAAAAAATCCTTGCCCTTTTTTTCTTTCATCTTATGCCTTATCCGTTTTTCTTTGCAAATTCTTCCATAAAATCATTTAAACTTTTAACATTATCTAAGCTTACTGCGTTATAGATAGAGGCTCTTAATCCTCCTATGATGCGATGCCCCTTTAAGCCTATCATTCCTCGCTCATTTGCCTCTTGCAAAAACTTTTTCTCTAATTCAACGTTGCCATTGCCGATAGTAAAGCTTACGTTCATATTTGATCTATGCCCTTTTTGCGCATGAGCTTTGTAAAAACCTGCATCGATGGTTTCATATAAAAGTTTAGCTTTTTTCTCATTGACCTTTTCTATAGCCTCAACTCCACCTTGGTTTTTTAGCCATTTCATAGTAAGCCCTAAAAGATAGATAGAAAAAGTTGGAGGGGTGTTAAACATAGAGTTTGAGTCTGCATAGTTTTTATACCTTAACATGCTCGGTACATTTTCCCCTGCTAAGTCTAGCAAATCTTCACGTACGATAGCTATGGTAACTCCAGCCGGACCAGCGTTTTTTTGAGCGCCTGCAAAGACCAAACCCACCTTACTCCAATCAAGCGGATACGAAAAAATATCGCTCGAGGCGTCTATAACTAGGTTTTTACATTCTGGCAAAGACTTATACTGTGTGCCGTAGATGGTGTTATTTGAGGTTATGTAGCCATAGTCTGCATCTTCTGTGAACTTGATATGCTCAGGGATGCGGTCGTATTTTGTATCCTCACTTGATGCGACAACTTGCACCTCAAGCCCTTGGATACGAGCCTCTTTTATAGCCTTGCTTGACCAAACTCCTGTATCAACAAACTGCGCTTTTTTATTTGGCGCAAGGTTAAATGGCACAAAAGCAAACTGCATAGATGCGCCACCTTGAATAAAAAGCACTTTAAAATTTTGTGGTATTTTGTAAAGTTCTCGCATAAGTGCTATAGCCTCATTATGCACATCTTCAAACATAGCAACTCTATGAGAGCTTTCCATAATAGAAAGTCCATTGCCTTTAAAATCGAGTAGATTTAACTGTGCTTCTTTTAAAACTTCCAAAGGAATTGCCGATGGACCTGCGCTAAAATTTAATACTCTTTTCATAAAAAACCTCGTTTAAAAAAATAGTATTTATATTATCACATTATAGGTTTAAAAGTGGTTAAAAGTGAAAATTTTTCTTATACTTGCTTGTTTTTATTTGCAAAAATAGCCAAAATCAAAAAGCTTAATACAACAAAGACAAAAGCATAAAGTGGCGATAAGGCTCCTATGAATGAGCTTAGCTTTTTGCTCAAAAAGAATGATAAAAAGCCATACCCAAAGACACAAAGAGCTACAAAGGCTAAAAATCGTATCAAGATATTGTATGGTTTTAGCCCACGCCTTACGATGGAGTTAATACTTTCCCCAAAAACAACTAAAGCGGTCGCTGTTAGTGCAAAGGCTATGGCAAAATGATTTGCTATTAGCCACGATCCAAAATCTCCAATAAGTGAAATAAAAAAACTCATATCTATCCTTTATCTGTTTTTATATAATCTTATTCCTGCGATAATAGCGAGCAAAATAATAGGCGCTATGATGGCAAGTTCAGGCAAGATAACCTTAGTCTCAGCAAACTTACTCAAAGCGTATATACAACCCCAAGTACAAAGACTTACAAAAATAAGCAATGAACTTAAAAGAGCTGTGTTAAAAAATCTAGCCGTAGGAGGCATGAAAAAAAACAAAATCGCCACCATAAATGGAGCGAAAAATGGAAAAAAGGTTAAGCTATAAAAAATAGACCTCATCGCCGTACTATCAGCATCTTGTGAGCTTAAAAAAACGATAGCCTCATAAGCATCTAGGACACTTAAGCTGATCTTTGCATCTGCGATGGAATCTATAATATTAGGTTTAAATCCATCGAGTAATGAAACCTCGCTAAGACTAAGTCTTTTAAAGCCATCAGCACCTAATATTTTTAGCTTGGGCATGACTAGTTTACTAGCTTTTTTAGTAAACCAAGAGTCGTTTTGAAAGTTAAGTTCCTCGGCGCTAATGATGCTTTTAAGTTCGCCATCTTTTGTTTCAAAGATTTTCACATCTTGAGCTTGTTTTTTTACAGGGTCAAGTAAGCCGATATAGATATACTTATCATCATAACGCACAAAAAGTTTTTTGGCATTTGTTGATATGCGATTATGCTTTAATATGTTGATCTGATATTCATTTGCGTAGGCAAAACTTGTACAGTTTGCAAAAACTAACGCGCTTGTGATAAGCATGGCGCTGATAAAAAGCGGCATAATAACCTTAGTTTTAGAGATACCACTTGCATATAAGCTAACTAACTCGTTTGAGCGCATAAGAGAGATCTTAGAGCTTATCATAGCAAAAACCAAGCTTAGTGGAAGTATGAAGTTTACCCCCATGAGCGCTACATAGTAAGCATATAAAAGTTGCAAGTTTGCTGAACTTGGTAGGTTTTTCATATTGCTTATAAGGTCGATGCTAACATGGAAAAACTCTAAGGCAAAAAATATAACAAGAAAGTTTTTTATATATAAAAAGCTGATGTATTTTCGATAAAGCTTACTCATCACAAAGCCTTTTAGTGCTAAAGCGATTTCTTGTTGTCTCAAAGTCGTTTTTAAGCATGCTTTCTAAGGCTTTACTAGCGTGTTTTATAACTTTATTAACACAAACTTGCTCATCGGCTAGAAAATCTTGCAAAACAAAATCAATCACTTCGCTTTTATACTTTGGCTTTCCGATGCCAAGGCGAAGACGGATGTATTCAGCTCCTATGTGAGCATCTATTGATTTTAAGCCATTATGTCCACCACTACTTCCGCCTATTTTTAGCCTTACTGCACCCAAAGCAAGATCAAGATCATCGTGGATCACGACAATATCATCTATCTTATAAAAATCCTTAACAGCTTGCACGCTTTTTCCTGAAAGATTCATATAAGTAGATGGTTTTAGGGCTAGAAAATCTCTGCTCTTATAAAGTTCGCCTTGAAATTTTGGTTTATTTGTGAAAGTGGTTTCATGGTTTTTGATAAACTCATCAATGACCATGAAACCGAAGTTGTGTCTTGTGTTTTTATACTTATCCGTGGGATTTCCTAGCCCCACGAAAAGTAACATCGCCACCCTTACTTAGCTTTTATAACCCCAAGAACGGCTATACGATCAGCGTCTAGTATCTGCACATTTTTTGGAGCTTCTATGTCTCTTACTAAGATAGAGTCATTTAATCCAAGATCACTCACGTCAAGCTCAAAGCTATTTGGAAGATCTTCTGCTTTACATTTAACTGCCAAACGCTTTTTAGACTGGATCAAAACACCCTTATCTTTAAGACCTTTTGGAGTTCCAACAGGCTTTACAGGAACTAAATACTTAGTCTCTAGCCCTTTTTGAGCAACTTTAAGATCAACATGCACAAGCTTACTTGTAACTGGATCTTTTTGGTACTCTACAACCACTACGTCAAGAGTTTGCTTACCAACTTTAACAGGGAATGCTAAAGTTTCTTTGTAACGAACAGCTTTGATAAACTCGTTTTCTTTAAAAGCTGCGTTAATATTCTCTAATCCCTTACCGTAAATGTTTGCGATTAGATAACCATCTCTTCTAAGAGCTTTAGTGCTCTTTTTCTCGATACTCTCTCTAATGATACCTTCTAACATATTTGTCCTTTTATAAAAATAAGCTGACATTTTATCTTTTTTTTGGTTAAAAAACCTTTAATCTTTTAAAGATTTTAACGCTATGATGTCCGCATCTTCAGTTTGTACGTCTTCAACAACGCCATCATCTTTGTTTTTACGCATAGCCTCAACTTCTTTTTCTTGATGATATTGTTCTATCCTTATGCGCAAATCATTTGGCGTACTTGAGTTATCCAAGGCCTGCTCAAAACTGATAACTCCATCGATATATAAAGAAAGCAAGGCCTTATCAAATGTTTGTGAGCCATAAGAGATGGTTCCTTCTTCGATGGCATCTTGTATCTCTGCATCATTTTTTTCTAAGATCAAAGAACGAATGCGCTCTGTTTTAACTAGCACTTCAACCGCTGCTCTACGCTTTTGGTCTTTTGTGCGCACAAGCCTTTGAGATACAACACCTTGTAAAACAGAGGCTAGGCTCATAGTAATACGGTTTTGCTCTTCGCCTGGAAACATGCCTATAACACGGTTTATCGTCTCTTTTGCATCAACCGTGTGAAGAGTTGAAAGAACTAAGTGTCCAGTTTCAGCTGCATGTAAAGCAGTCTCGATGGTTTCAAGATCTCTCATCTCACCAACTAGGATGATATCTGGATCCTCACGAAGGGCAGCACGTAATGAACTTGCAAAATCAATAGCATCTTGTCCGATAGCACGCTGGTTTATGATACACTGATCATCTTCATACTCGTACTCAACTGGGTCTTCAATGGTTACAATATGCTCTTTTCTTTGATGATTCATGTGATTTATCATAGCAGCCAAAGTTGTAGTTTTACCACTTCCTGTAGGCCCTGTTACAAGCACAAGACCTCTTTTCAAAGAGCAAAATTTTTCTATAGCTTTTGGTAAATGTAAACTTTCAAAAGTAGGAAGTTTTGTTGGTATGGTTCTAAAAACCGCACTCACTCCATCGACTTGAAAAAAGATATTTACACGAAATCTAAAATCCT
>PDWI01007108.1_pt1 | contig 13775 bp, 9 predicted proteins | sample 1430891 | NCBI WGS metagenome assembly PDWI01 (sample SAMN01162508, study PRJNA174530) | Oral metagenome, whole genome shotgun sequencing project. | biome: Marine environment; feature: Marine mammal; material: Swab sample of the gingival sulcus; isolation source: swab sample of gingival sulcus...
TTTGGAAAAATAGTGAAGAAGCGTGGAATGAAGAAGATATTATTGATCATTTAAGCCAATTACCGAACTCTGAGCCTTTTGTTCCAGCAGCGGTATTAACAGTGACCCAAAAAGAAGCTCATATTTGAATTTCCGCCCATAATCATGAGAGGGAGAAAAACAACAATTGTTGTGCATGTTGCCAATATAATTGCCGTTCCTACTTCTGAAGTACCTGTTATTGCCGCTTTTCTTTTATCTTTGCTAAGAGTATTGTATCTGTATATATTTTCCGTTATAACTATAGAATTATCCACTACCAATCCTATTGAAATCATTAGCCCCATCATGGTGAGAATATTGAGTGTCCATCCCATGAAATATAAGATTAAGACGGTAATTAAGAGGGAAAGAGGTATTGAAAATGTCAACATTGCAGTCATTCTAATGTCTTTAAAAAAAAGGAATAATACTCCAAAGGCAAATATACCGCCCCAAAAAGCACTTTCTTTTACATTGTTGATTGATTGTTCTATTAATTTCCCCTGATTAAACAATAAAGTGTAATTAACATCTTTTAAATCGGGATCTTGATTAAAAATATCTTTGATTCTTTTTTCTATATTTCTACAAACTTCAACTGTATTTGCATCGCTCTCTTTGTAAATTGAAAGTGTGGCGGAGAGCATGCCGTTTACCCTGGATATACTCTTTATCTCTTCGTCAAAATCATAAACTACTTCTGCGAAGTCGGAAATTTTTAGACCTTTTCTGACTTCTATTTTTTTTATATCATCTATTCCTTTAAACTTAGAGGCAATTCTTATCATAAGTTTTTTGTCTCCGACATAAGAATAACCTGATGAAACAGAAAAATTTTCATCGAGTAATCCTCTTATTATCTCGTAAGTATTTAGTCTGTGAGATTTAATTTTATCGTCATTCACAATAATTTGTATATATTTTTCTCTTACTCCGTCTATTTCAATATTGGCAACACCGTTTATATTGGAAAAATTATTCTTTATTTTGTGCTCTATTATATAGTAGGGATCTTGTATGGTATCGGGATAAGACACGGCTAAATCTATGACGGGAATATCATTCTCTCTTTGTCTGTGTATATAATAATTTTCTATTTCATCGGGTAGAACGGGCTTTATTCTTTCCATTCTGTCAACCACTTGTGAATAAGCCAAATCCATATTGGTATTTTGTGATAATTCAAGAAAAACATAACAACCGTTGCTGCTTGAACTGCTAAAAACTCTTTTAAGATTTTTGACTGTTTTTAGTTCCCCTTCTATATTCTTCGCTATTTGTTCTTCAACTTCTTTGGGACTTGAATTTCTGTAGGGCACCCATACTGAAAGGAAAGAGTTGCTTAATCCTTCGGGTAATAAGTCAAGCTTTATTTTGTAATAGGCAATTCCTCCTATAACCAATATGGCCAAGAGAATCATTGCAACCGTTACCGGTCTGTTTACCGAGAATTTTGGCAATAAATTTTCTTTTACTTTATTATCTTTCAATTAATTCTCCTTTATTTGCTAAAACGTTTATAAACAACAGGAATGAGAATTAAGGTTAAAAAGGTGGAAGATAAAAGCCCCGCAATAATTGTTATTGCCATGGGTGTCCTTATTTCGGCACCTTCTCCCAATCCCAATGCCATGGGAAGCAGCCCTAAAACTGTTGTCATCGTTGTTATTAAAATAGGTCTTAGCCTTACCATGCCCGCTTCTTTTATTGCACTTACCTTGTCAACTCCTCTTGCTCTTAATGTATTTATATAATCCGTTAAGACTATGGCATTATTAACAACTATTCCTATTAAGGTGATTAATCCTATTCCTACCGTTATTCCCAAAGGTATTTGTAAGACATACAGAGTAATTATTACTCCTATAATTGCCATTGGTATTGAGAACAGTATTAAAAAAGGATGAAGAAAAGATTCAAATTGAGATGCCATTACTATATATACCAAAAATATTGCCAAAGATATTGCCAATATTAAACTGCGATTTGAAGAATCCATTTCTTTGCTTTGTCCGGCAAACTCGTAGTGCAGGCTATTGGTATTTATTGTGGACTCCAATACTTCCGATATTTTTTCTATTGCCTGATTTAAACTTATTCCGTCCAAATTTGCGGTAATAATTACAGATCTTTCCTGATTGACTCTTCTTATTTCATTAGGACCGCTGATTATTTTTAATTCGGCAACGGCATTAAGAGGAATAGGAATATCCGAACCGGGGTTAATTATCAGATTTTTTATATTACCTACATTTTTTCTTTGATTATCTTTGAGAAAGACTCTGATATCTATTTTTCTGTCTCTTTCTTTGTATTGAGTGGCAATATTCCCTTCTACTTTATTTTTTATGAGTTGAGCCACATTACCCGCATTCAGACCGTAATGAGAGAGTTTACTTCTGTTAAATCTAATAACGAGTTCGGGAAAACCTGTTTTGCTTGAGGATTCAATATCTTTTAATCCGGGTATCTTTTTTATTTTTTCCGTAAGTTTAAGAGAATAATTTCTTAATTCATCAATATCATATCCCTTGATTACCAATTCCACGGGAATTTTGGCAGAAAATAAGACAGGTCTTGAAATATTGTAATCTATATCCGTTATATTGCTCATTAAATCTCTTATTTCTTTTATTAATTTAGCTTCATCTCTTTTTATATTATTACTCTTTTTTAAAGTAATAGTTATTTTGGCTATATTTTCACCTATCTCTTTGGTATTAACATCATCTTTGGTGGTACCTGCATAATAACCTATACTCTTGATATTGGGTAATTTCTTTATTTTTTTGCTTATATCTTGGACAACCCTGTCCGTTTTTTCTACGGGAGTACCCACCGGTAAAGTAATATTTATATAGATACTTCCCCTGTGTACTTCAGGTATCAGTTCGCTGTTTAAATTGGGAAGGATAATGAAGATTGTACAAAAGAAAACTATCAGCACCGATGTTATTAGAAGATTTTCTTTGTTAAGAGCCCAAGACAAAAATTTAGGATATATGTTATTAATATAATCCAGTATCTTGTTGAATACTTTGGATATCAATTTAACTACAATGCTTAGGGGCAGAGCCAAAATCATAAAAATCATTTTTATCGATATAATAAGACAGCTTATAAAAGTTATAAACATTCTGCCGATTAAAAAGATGAAAGACCTTATATACAATTTAAATAATATATATATAAAAGGAAAAATATATCTCATTTTGCCTTTTATAAAAGAAGAGATGAAGTCTTGATAAGGAATTATTTTATTGTGATCATCCCAAAGTTGTATAAGATATTTATTTAAAATCCTCTCTGTCTTTTTTATAAAATTGTGGTGATATTTGATTTTGAATAATGACAATAGCGGTTCCATTAAGGCAAGTATTAAAGTGATAATTGTAAAAATAAAGGTCAAAATATAGCCTGTGATTACCTTTAAGCTCATTAATAATCCTTGAGGAATTAAGAGAAGATAATTTATAGGGCTATGTTTTTTTTCAAATGAAAATCTTACACTGGAATGATTGATATTGATTTTCTTCTTTTCCCTTGATGCCAGCATAGGTATAAAAAAAAGTGAAACCAATAATGAAGCAAGAAGAGAGAAAACGACTGAGAGCGAGAGGTCTTTAAAAATTTGCCCTGCTATACCTTCAACAAAAACAATGGGGAAAAACACGGCAATTGTCGTGAGAGTAGAGGCAATAACAGCACCGCCTACTTCAGAAACTCCTCTTATAGCCGAATTTATAAAGTCATCTCCTTCTTCTCTACATCTAAAAATACTTTCCATAACCACAATAGAACTGTCAACCAACATACCTATCCCCAGTGCCAATCCGCCAAGAGACATAATATTCATCGATATTCCAAACATTTTTAAAGGAGCAAATGTTGCCACTATGGATATAGGAATTGAAAGTGCCACAATTAAAGTGGTATTTATATTTTTAAGGAAGAGATAAAGTATTAATATGGCAAAGATACCGCCTAAAACTGCGGTGTTTTTGACTTCTTTGATTGAATTTTCTATAAAAATTGATTGATCTGCCACAATATGAAAATCAATGCCTTCGGGCAGCCTGTTCTTTATAAATCCCGTCATTTTTCTTTCTTGCTTCAATCTTGCAAAGCTGCCTCTTCGATTTTTGGGTTTTTCTTTACTTTTTAATTTATTATTGCGTTTTTTTGCAACATATGCTCTTTGTGCTTCCGTACCCATTAATTTTTCTTTCACAAGTTTCGCTACTTTAATAATATTGGCATCGGCTTCTTTGAATATATCTATTTCTATGCTTTCTTTTTGATTTATTCCTGTTATTACCGTTCTTTCTTTATGACTGTATTCTATTTGGGCAATATCTTTTAATTTGATATTAATATTGTTTTTTTTGCTTATTATTATTTCGCCTATTTCACTGATAGACTTAAATTCATTTAAGGTTCTTATAATATACTCGGTTTCGCCTTCCTTAATATTTCCGCCTGATAAATTGACATTTTCTTCTTTTAACCTGTTGTTAATTTCATTAAAGGTAATTTTATTTACGGCTAATTGTTTTTCATCTAATTTGACAAGGATTTCTTTTTCCAATCCTCCTTTTACCCTTGCTGCGGCTACTCCGGGTATTGCCTCTAATTCTCTTGCTACTTCCTCTTCTATTATCTGCCTAAGTTCTAAAGGAGGCAGGGAAGAAACAACTGCCAGACGGAGTATAGGGTCTAATGAGGGGTCATACCTTAAAATAAGAGGTTTCTTCACATATTTATCCAAATGAACTTGATCGAGTTTCTCTCTTATCTCTTGTGCCGCTCTGTCCATATTGGTATCCCATGCAAATTCCAGGGTAATATCGGATTGCCCCGATCGAGAAACTGATACTATGGAGTTAAGATTTTTTATCAGACTTAATTGTTCCTCCAATGGTCGGGAAACTACATTTTCTACTTCTTCGGGAGCAGAACCCGGATATTCTGTCCTGATTGTATAGGTAGGATATGAAATATCGGGCATTAGATTCCAGCTGAGTTGTGTATAGCTTACATATCCAAAGACTACTATTCCCAAAACAATCATGGTAATGGCAACAGGTCTTTTTACAGTAAATGAGAATGATGATTTATTTTCCATTCAAATACCTTACTTATTTAAAAATAGAATTAATAATCTTAATCTTATTGCCGTCTTTTAACGAACTCTTTCCGGCGGTAACCACTTGTTCTTCATCTTTTATTCCCGATATAATTTCAATACCTTTTTCGTCTTCAAAAGATGTTTTTAAAATTCTTTTTTCTACGGTATTCTTATTTTTTAAAACAAAGGCAAAGATTTTCCCTCCTTCAAAAATTAAGGCTTCTTTATTTATTATAAGTGCATTCTTGTGTGTTTTCTTTATTATTTTCACATTGACAAACTCTCCTATAGAGAATTTATCTTTTTTGTCCGTTACATTGACTGTGACTTTAATTGTGCCACTTGCGGGATCAATAGCCGGAGAAATTCTTTTGACATATCCCTCACAGCTGTTTCTTTCGGTAAAAATAATGGTTTTTTGTCCTTTAAAGACTGATTCTTTATCATTCTCGGGAATATTTACCGTTACAATTTTTTCTTTTGTATTTACTACACTAAAGGCAAGATCGGATGAATTGATTTTATTTCCCTCTTTGATATTTCTCTTGCTTACCGAACCTTTTATTGGAGAAACAATGTTTGTATAAGAGAGCATGAGTTTTTTTTGTTGCCAATCAAGTTTTGCCTGTAAAACATTATATTTTAATTTTTCAAAAGCCTCTTTGCTGATAAGTTTTTTTTCATATATAGTCTCTTGTCTCTGAAATTCATTTTTAAGCTGTTCGTAATTTACTTTGGCTTTTTTTTCGTTTATGAGAGCTTCTCTGTCATCTAATTTTGCCAGTACTTGATTTTTTTTAACAATGTCTCCTTCATCTTTCAAAATCTTTTTAACTATACCGGAAGTCATGGGATAGATATCTACAAATCCTTCGGTGTCGATATTACTGCTAAAAAGTATAAATGAGCTTATATCTCTTCTTTGTGCTTTGATAACTTGAACGGGAATGGCTTCTGTATCACCCTTCTTTGTTCTTCCTCTATCCTTTTTTCCTTGGTAACGCTTATTTTTAGAATTGGAACAATCACATAAGAAGATAGTCAATAAACATACGAACAAAACAATAATTTTTTTTTTGTTTCCCATAATAAAACTCCTTTGTCTTATTTAATAAATTAAACGTAATTCTTTCTTAAAAGGTTTCAATTATATACTCCCTGTTATAATCTGACTAGATAAAAGTTAATAAAACAAATCTGGCATTACCCTATCTTTTGTTTTTAAATTACCTTAAATAATCTATTATCAAAGATTAATAAGGTTTTTATCACAACGCTTTTCCCTCAGCTTTCTCTTGGTGCTTCGGATATTTTTGGTCATAAAAAATAAAAACTCTACAAAAAGACTTGAAGAACTATATCTTTAGAGTTAAGAAATCAAAAAAACACAATCACTACACTAAAAATCCTTTAATTTGAAGAAAGAAAGCCCTACACTAAGACTTGAAATACCCAATCTTTAATATTAATCAGTCAAGAAAAAATAATCTCTTCATTAAAAATCTTATAACTTGAAGAAATATTAAATTTCTAATGGCAGGAATTAATAAATGCCCTCCTCTAAAACAAAACACGACGCCCTTTTAAGAGTTGTTTAAAAAAAAATAGGATGATAACAAAACAATCTTATTGAAACAACAACAATTTTATGTTATATTCATTTTTGTAATGATTACAAATAAGGAGGATTGTTTGTTAAAGGTAAAAAAAATATTGGAAGATGTTGGTATCAATCCTTCTTTTCAAAGAATAAAGATTTTAGAATTTATGATAAACAGTAAGGAACATCCAAATGTAGAGATGATATATAATGCGCTATATGTTGATTTGCCTACATTATCAAAGACTACTGTTTATAATACGGTTAAGCTTTTAGTTGAGAAAGGTATATTGATATCTTTTTCACTGGGTGATGGTGAGTTGAGGTATGATTATTATAAAGAGGCTCATTCTCATTTGTATTGTATTGGATGTAAGAAGATAATAGATTGTGAATGTTGTGATTTAAAAAAAGTTATTCAAGAAAATTTGGATAATCTAAATTTTAAATTTATTACAGCTCAATTTATCATTTCTGGATATTGTAAAGATTGTAAAAATAATAAAAGGGGAAAAAAATGTTAAGTAAAAAAATTGAAGAAGCATTAAACGAACAGTTAAACAAAGAGCTTTATTCCGCTTATCTTTATTTAGATATGGCGACATGGTGTACTTCGCATGGCTTGTTGGGGTTTGCTCACTGGATGAAGATGCAGGTGAGGGAAGAACAAGATCATGCGATGAAAATTTATGATTATATTGAAGAAAGAGGAGGGCAGATTATCCTTAAGACCATAGATAAACCTCAACATTCATGTAGCAATATTAAGGAAATAATGGAACAGTCTTTAGAGCATGAAAAATATATAAGTAAATCAATTAACGATATAATGGGACTTGCTTATGAAGAAAAAGACTATGCAACTATTAGTACTTTACAATGGTTTGTTACAGAACAAGTAGAAGAAGAAGCAAGTGTATCAGAGATTTGTGAGCAGATTAATTTGTCTAAAGGAGAGGGGTCAGCTATATTTATCCTCGATAGAGAGCTAAAAGGAAGGGAATTTACCGAAACAAATTAATAAATTCTTGATTTATCAAAATAAGAGTAAAATCATTATAAAGAAATATAAATTTACTCTATTTTTGTAAAAATTAATTAGACTTTAAGATATATAAAGGAGAAAAGATGGAGCATTTAACAATTGAAACATTTAAAGAGAAAGTATTTGATTATGAAAAAAATAATGAGTGGGAATTTTTAGGAGATAAGCCTTGCATAATTGATTTTTATGCTGATTGGTGCAATCCTTGTCGTATGCTTATGCCTGTTTTGGAGGAAATAAGTAAAGAATATGAAGGAGAGGTTAATATTTATAAGGTTGATACACAGCAGTATGCTGAGTTGGCAGGGTTGTTTAACGTTAGTAGTATCCCAACATTATTATTTTGTAAAAAAGGGGCACAACCTGAAATGTTGGTAGGTATGCTTTCCAAAAATGATTTAAAAGATAAAATATCTGAGAAATTTAATATTAGTAAATAAAGGATATTTAATCTTTGAATATAAAGAATTCATAGACTTAATTACCAAATCTTGGATTTACTACATTGTTGATTTTTGAACCAAATCTATATCTAAATCCAAAATTTAAGTTATAATTATAGCCTGTTGAAATTTGTTTTTGCTGGAGGAGGATTTCTTCTTTAGAAACTCCTCTAGCAGCAATATTTATTTGATCTTGAATCTTCTCGTATTTACTAAAAACAGATAATGATAATCCTTTTATTAGCTTTAATTCTGTTTCTACAGAGAAAGATAATCTATTTTTTCCAAAATCATGAAAAAAATGGGAAAATTTTATTTCTGCCCCTATATTTCCCCATGGTTTAATAATTTCTAAGATGGCGAAGAGTGAGGAACCGAATAAGAATTCTTTTTCTTTTTCCATTATTGTCATTTCTATATATTTTTTTGATAATAAATCTACTCTATACATAAACCTAAATTGATGATCCATTGACTCTGAATAAGGGAAAAAATTATATTCTATTGTGGGAGATAATCTGATTGATAAATCTTCATTAATATAAGTATAATGATATACTGAAGATGAAAAACCGGCAGACCATTTACTATTTAAGCTAAAAACTGTCTGAATCGTAATGTCTTTACCACTGTTTACATATTTGTATTTTTTATTATTAACTTCAAATTTTTGTGTGTGCTTACTGTATTTTGACCATAAAATAAATTTTAATTTTTCTGTTATTCTGTTTGCTGAAGCGTTTATTGAATATCTATTATTAGATCTGGAACTCTCTTCTCTAAGTCCACCGTTAAATCCTAATGATATAATCCAAGAATTCCAAGGATCATGTTCTTGTCTTTTTTCATTTGTTTTTGGTTTACCTTTAAATTTGATATCTATAAGTTCGTTTAGTGCAGTATCGTTTATGAATCTTATAATTCCTATTTTTAAAACTCTGACCATCTCTTTTCTTTCATCGTCTTTGGTATCAGTATAGTTTATGTTGCAGGAAAGTGAAAAAACTGTTCCTTTATTTTCTTTTTGACCAATAAAGGTAAAATTAATTTTTTTTCCGCCATTTCCTGTATTCTCTTTCTTTACCATTATATATATATTTGCATCATATTGACCTGTTGAATAATTGACGAAACTAATTTCTTTTTTTATATAGTTAAGAGTATTTATATCATTGCTTATGTTGATAAAGACAATTGGAGCGACTTCATTCTTATTGGCAATATTTTTCTGTGCGATTATTAAGCTTTGAATTAATAATATGGATAAAATAATATGTTTAAGTTTTTTCATTTCTTTTTTTGTTCGTTTCCTTGTTTATTTGAGGATTTATCCTTTGCTTTGTTATCTTGGATATATTTTTTTATTGGATCAATTTTTTTTATTCTTAAAAAATTTTGTGACCAACTTTGAAATATTATTTCAGAGTCTTTATTTAAATTATTTTCATCATTGATATGAGAGGTCAAATGCCACATGTCTGTTACTAAAATTCTTACTATTTCTGTTCCTTTAAGTAGGTTGGGTTTAATTTTTATTTGTTTCTCCATTATCATGTTCTTTGTGAAAAGTGTTCGTCCACTTTTGAAATCATAAATTTTGATATTAGCGGGTATTTTTAAATATGATTGTGACCAAGTTATTGTTATTTCTTCTTGAGGATCTATTAGATTAGGTTTAGGAGATGTTAATTTAATCCAGTTAGGAATATAAAAGTTTTTATCTAAAATTATTTCCCCTTTTATTTTTATTTTCAGATTTGTTTCCTTTTGGATTTGGGGGATTTTGACTTTAATTTGGTAGTAATCCTTTTCAAATTTAAATTGCTGATTTTCAAGCATTACTATTGCATCTTTTATAAGCTTCCCGTCTTTATCGTTTTCTTTTAAGACAATAAAAGCTCTAAGTTCCAATAGGTTATTGTCAATATTTGTATCAAATCTCGCTAAACTATAAACGGGATTTATACAACATTTTATGTGATATGTTTTTTTTTCTTTATTATTTTGTGAATGAACAGGAATGAATATAAAAGTCAACGATATTAAAATTAATAGTATTTTTTTCATTTTCCCCCCACCTACTTTAGATTATCACTAAGATAATACTCTATGAGAAAGAATTTGACAAATATTTTACTGGTATCACCCCAATTTTTAAACAATTCTTAAAAGGGTTAGTGTCAAGAATTTTTCCCTTTTTATAATTTTTTATAACTCCTTTTACAAAATTACAATAATTTGTTTCAAATTTATAATTAATCTTCTATTGCAATGCTTTCCCTCAGCTCTCGCGCTTGACACTACCTAATAAATGCCCGCTTCGAATACAAAGCACGACGAATTTTTAAAAGTTGTTAAAAGAAGTAGGGTGATGAGAGCTTAAATAGAAAGGTTGAAATAATTTTGATAAATAAAGGTAAGAGAAACCCTCCCTCTTTTTAATTTAGAGGGAGGATTATTTTTTATTTCTTATAAATTAGAAACTTAATTTAATACCCAATTGAGCGTTCAATGGTAATTGGAAATTATATTCCTTTAAGTAACGAGGATCTTCTTGGATTCCCAAATCTATCATAAGATCGTCTATATTATATCCCTGTCTGAGTATTTCATTATCGACATGGAAATTTACGTATTCTTGCTGACTCCATTTGTTGTAAGCAATTTTATTATTGGTAATATTGTTGATATTTAATTCTATACCAAGTTTTAATTTTTCACCAAGTTCGATCTCTTGTTGTAAATAGGCATTGATTTGCCATAAGGTAGGAGTTCTTCCTAAAGTTCCTCTGCCTTCAGGAGCATAACCGAATCCCCAGTTGACATTTACATAACGAGTTACCGGTGTACCTGATTTAATAGAAGCATTAGCTCCAACAGTAAGACCAAAATCAAAAACATAAGCACCATACAGCCTCATATCAATAGGTCTGTCTGTAGGCAATACTCCATTAGCTTCTGTTAAATCCTGTTTTAACATAACAAACCAAGTATCAAAATAGCTGTTAGCACTAATAGACAATCTGTTGCCCTCATCACTGGAAGCAAGACCAGAGAAGTTACCGCTAAGTTTACTCCAAGTCATGGAAAAACCGCCAAACCAATTATTGGCAAATTTTCTCTCCAAATCAATTTTTAAGGCACGATATTTTCTCTTTGCCTTAGGTGCCACATAATCAAAAGGTAATCTATCATCAGTTGAGGGATTGAGTCGTTCACGTATCCAGTCTGACCCCGGATTTCCCGGTATCCAATGCTCATGACCATCTTCACCCATAACTGCTATATCTTCAATGGCATCCAAAACCTTATTGTAAATACCGGTAATGGTTAAAGAAACTTTATCGGATAGCATAATAGAGTAACCTAAAGTAAGCTCCATTTTTGAAAAAGGCTTCATATCAGGCTGTACCATCGTATCTGGATTCACAGGCGGTCTATTATCTACTATATGCAAGCGTCTGCCTCCTGCTATCGGGTCTGTATTATCATAAGGATTTCCACCTTGCAAATAAGCCCCTTTAGCCTTAAGGTATTGAGTCCAATCAAGACTTGCAATATCGTAAGTTGTTACCCAATATGTCTCGGCACCTAATGAACCAAGTGCAAAGTCTAACTTCAAAACATCATAGTAAATACCATAAGAACCAAATAATTTATGTTTACCATTTCCTTTAATATCCCAAGCAAAACCTACTCTGGGAGCCAATTTATCAAAGAAATCAAAGCTATAAGCTGAGGGATATTCGTCCCAGAATGTAGGCATTTTTTCTTTTTCAACTCTTAATCCATAATTAATGGTAAGATTATTTCCTAATGTCCAAGAATCTTGCAAGTAAATACTTATAACACCATTATGGGTCTTTCCGAGAGTTTTTCGAAAAATAGATTTAACCCAACCATAGGTTGTTGGATTCCCGTTCCAATCTTTATTTAATCCCGCAGCATCATTTCTCCAGTGGAATTGCCATCTTTCAGCAGCTTGTCCTTTATCTAAATCCAGAGATTGGCGTGAGATATTAACACCTGCCTTAAGAACATGATCACCGGCTAAATTAAAGAAGTGAGTTAAATCCCCTTTAAATCTTTTCCTTTCTTGAAGATACTTATCAGTACGATTAAATTCACTAAGAGGCATATTCTTAAAACCTGCCGGTCTAACCAATGAAGCAGTCGGATTTAGCTGGGCATTGCCACTCTCCTCCATAAACTCAATCAGATTGTCTAGTTCTGATGATTCGGCACTCTTTTCATTCCTTCTAAAATAACCTGTCGAGAGATTAAGGAATACAGCATTGCTTAATCTCCAATCAAAGTTTGCATACAGGGTAGCAGTAGGCCATTTATAAGAATACTTATCCCAAGCATCTGGATGATAAGTTGAGGTACCTGCACGATTGGGTAATTCCCTCGACTTCTTTTGCCAATCGAAACTACCTCCAATGGACAAATCCATAGAGTTGTTTAAAGAAAAGCTTAACTTGACAGAGCCTTTATATCTCTTAGTTTCCTCATCAAATTTTTCTCCGTTATGTTGAGGTGCATAAACAAATCTGCCTGTCCTTGTGATTTTATGAAATTGGGGAGAAAAGTTTATGAAGAACCAAGCTTTATCTTTTTTTAAATATCCGCCTAATGAGAAAGATGGTTCAATAACTGAAAATTCATCTTTTTCCTGCCCATCATCATAAATGGCGTCCATATTATCATGAGGATTAAGTACCAAGGGAGCTTTTTCTTTGGCTGTCAACCAATCAGCTTCATAATATAAAGATAAATCTCCGTGAAACTCATTACTTCCGCTTTTAGTGATAACAGAAATAACTCCACCCATTGAGCCACCGTATTCTGCTGCATAACCTGCAGACTTAATCTGTACTTCTTCTACACAGTCTATATCTACTCTTTGTTCTCCAAGACCACCCAAAAGGCTGGTTGTGTTCACACCATCAACAAAAAAAGTATTCTCAGATAGAGAACCACCATTAAAAAAGTATCCTGAACCCCCACTACCTTTTTCATAATTAACGCCTCCAAGATTAGACATTAGAGAAGTAAAATCTCTTCCTCTCGGTAATTTTTCAAAACTTTCTTTGTTAAGACCGGCTAATGTTGAACTTTGCCTTACGTCTATTAAAGGTGCAGAGCCATCAACAACTACACTTTCTTCAATAACACCTACTTCCATTACAGCACCGACATTTAATGTTTTACCAACTCTAAGCTCTATACCATTGATAACTTTCTTCTTAAATCCATCCAATGTGAAAGTCAAATTATATTTTCCGGGAGGTAACATAGGTAATCTGTAACTTCCATTCTCATCACTGAGAATATTTTTTTTACCGATTAATCCGCTACCTTTTACCGTGATTAAAACTCCGGGCAAAACACTGCCATCGGCTAATGTAACTTTTCCTGTCAATTCACCTGTGGTTTCTTGTGAGAATAAGGAAAAACATAAAAACAAACTTACGAAAAGCAATACTAATAACTTTTTCATTTAACCTCCTTTAAGTTTTCGATATTATATGTTAT
>PDWI01007109.1_pt1 | contig 13774 bp, 11 predicted proteins | sample 1430891 | NCBI WGS metagenome assembly PDWI01 (sample SAMN01162508, study PRJNA174530) | Oral metagenome, whole genome shotgun sequencing project. | biome: Marine environment; feature: Marine mammal; material: Swab sample of the gingival sulcus; isolation source: swab sample of gingival sulcus...
AAAAAAACCACTGGTATCAAAATAACAGGTCAAACCGAGTTCACGTATTGCTTTGACTAACGGTACTAGTTTATGATGATGAATGGTTGGCTCGCCACCCGAAAAGGTCACGCCTCGAATAAATGGCATGGCATCTTTAACTTGTTCATAGAGGTATTGCAAGCTGACTAATTTTGCCTCCTCGGTGTTTCTAGGAATGGTTTCTGGATTGTGACAGTATAGGCAATTCAGTTTGCAACCCTGTAAAAAAATACTGGTGCGATTGCCTTGTCCCTCAACATTTGAAAAAGGGATAATGCGGTGTAGCGGGACGTGGATATTTTCTAACATAAATGATTAAATATAACAAAAGCCTAGCAAACAAATTGGTTGCTAGGCTTGATTGAGTTTACTGTGAATTACATGGAATGAGCTTGAACATCTTCGGCGTCACGTAATTGACGGTCAAAGACATCAGCACACTCATCGGTGCCAGAGCCGTACCAAGTTGTGTCACGTAAAACGGCTTCGCCTTTGCGGTAGCGTTCGACTTCACTTTTCTTGACAAGGTAGCCAGTCACACGGATTAAATCGGTGTTTTTCAGGTAAGTGGTAATATACCGATAACCTGACTCGAATGCCCCATCAATAATATCAACGACTGCATCTAAATGCCCTGTGTAAGTTTGGTCAAAGGCAAATAAATCCCCAGTGCCTGACGGGAAGTATTTATGATACGGGGCAGATTGTTTTAAATGGGCAAGCAAGGTTGGCTCTTGCCCAACACGAATACGGTGTGCTGGGTTGTTTGTCTTATCTTCTTCGTCAATGCTTGCACCGACTTGGGCATGAAGTAAATATTGTCCGCCTGTGCGTTCAACATATAATCCTTTATGGGCATCATTAACTTCTTTGAGTTTATCCATAATGGCTGTGGCAATTTCTTCGCCACGCTCACTTTGCCCGAAAGTTTCATTTAAACCTTCTTTGGCAAGCAAGTGGTTAGTCGCATCGGCAAGACCCACAATAGCAATCATACTGGTAAAGTTTTCACGCTTGATAAAGCCCTCTTGTGCCAAGAAATTGGTTTCAAAGAAATTAGTTTCTTCAACCAAGAATTTATGGCGTTTATCCATCGTTGAAAGTGCCATTTTGGCTACTTTTGGTAACATATCATTAACCATCTCATCAACGCTTTCACAAGCACGACCGATAGTCCCCAAACGCAGACGAGTTAGCGTATAAGCCCCACCACATTCAGGCAGTGCGTTGTAACAACTCGCCACACCGTAATCTTCGCCCAAATCAGAAACATAGTATGGGTCATTAGCAAATGATGGTTTTGATACTAACAAACACGCTTTGGCAGCCAGTTCGGCAAATTCACGTGAGGTTTTTTCCTTATCATAACGAATGGTCATATTTGGCGTCGTATTTTCTAACTCAATGACTGCTCGTAAAATTAAACGACCTGCTGGCGTGTCATAAGGGCCAACATTGGCGTGACAGAATGAATCTGGAATGGTTTTATCAATATGATTTAAGAAGCGTTTGATTTTAATGTAGTCGCCCTCTTCGTCATCAGTCAAAAATGGATTAATTAAATCATCAAGACGACCAATATAAACAGGATACGTTGTAATCGATGGTACACTATGGTAGATAATCAACAAGCCATCCAGGACTTCATCTAAACTCGTTGGCACAGGCAATTCCAAAAATTGACAACCTTTTTTCAAATAAATCGAAAAATCAGGCAAAATGTAACGAGGGCGATAAATCGCATAACCTTCGTTTAGGTCACAAATCATTTGATTATTAATATGTTCCCATTCGGCATCGGTATAGTCCAATAATTCACGTGGGTCAAATAGACGCTCGGCAATGTTGCCCAAAGTCATTAGCTTTTGTTGATAAGTCAAATTATCGGCTTTAACAGTATCTAAAATGTCTTGTTGAGTTGCTAACATAATGTCCTCATTGTAGTTTGTTCAAATTTATTCTGAAACGAATAGGAGTATTTTAGCACAGTTTTTTTAATTATTGTTGATATAAGCTATTGAAAATTTGATTTTACCTCCCTATATATGTATTGATTTCATATAAAATAATAATTAAGAGAGGGCATAATGAAGGCAATTTTTCTATTAGTCACCACTAACATTGCTGTTATGGCGATGATTGGTGTCGTTGTAAAACTTTTTGGGTTAGATCCCGTGCTTGCAGAAAACGGATTGAATTTAACCAGTTTGTTTGTTATATCTGCGATAATGGGTTTTGCAGGTTCGTTTATTTCATTGTTTATGAGTAAGACAATGGCAAAACGTGGTATGGGTGTACAGGTTATTGAACAGCCACAAAACGAAACAGAAATGTGGATTTACAGTACAGTTGAACGTATGTCTGGTGAGTTAGGCATTAAAATGCCAGAGGTCGGTATTTTTGATAATCCTGCACCCAATGCTTTTGCCACTGGGGCGAGTAAAAATAATTCGTTAGTTGCGGTCAGTACGGGGCTTTTACAAGTTATGAGTCGTGATGAGGTTGAAGCGGTTATCGGTCACGAAATGGCACACATTAATAATGGTGATATGGTGACTTCAACTTTACTACAAGGTGTGATGAATACCTTTGTCTATTTCTTTGCACGCATTATCGCGCAAGTAATGAGTAGCAATCGTGACGGTGAACGATCAGGGGCATCATATTTTATGATTTCTATGGTAATGCAAATGGTGTTAGGTGTACTTGCCTCAATGGTAGTCATGTGGTTCTCTCGTCATCGTGAATTTCACGCTGATAAGGGTGGGGCTGAATTAACCTCAACACAAAGTATGGCGAATGCCTTGCGTGCGTTGAAAAGAATGCAAGATGGCGGTGCACAAATGGCATTACCTGATAAAATGGCAGCCTTTGGTATTACGGCTTTTGGCGGGCTATTTTCAACGCACCCCCCGCTTGAAAAACGTATTGCGGTATTAGAAGCACGTGATAATGTGATTAGCTGATAGAAAACCCTTAGAGATAGTAAACTAAGCTATCGGTATTTGAAACACCGATAGCTTATTTTATGGTAACAATTAATAAAGCCCCAATACCTTATCGGTACTGGGGCTTATTGTGAATTATGCTTTATGATTATGCTGATTCAAATAATGGTAGTACCTGTTCCACCCACTGTTCAACACGTTCATTAGTCAATTTTGGCTGACAGTCATCATCAATGGCGAGTCCGACAAAATGATCATCGTCAATCAAAGCTTTTGATTCATCGAAGTCATAGCCATCGGTTGGCCACTCACCGATAATGGTTGCACCCCTTGCTCTAAACTCATCAGCAATCATACCCATGGCATCTAAGAACCATTCTGGGTAGCCTTCTTGATCACCTAAGCCATAGAGAGCCACCGTTGTGCCCGTGAAATCATAGTCTTCTGGGATACGATCTAGCATATCTTCCCAATCGCCTTGATGTTCGCCGTAATACCAGGTTGAGGTACCTAAAATTAACTTGTCATAAGAGGTTAATTCATCGATGCTATCGAGTTGGCTAACATCATAGTCGTCAATAGCCACGCCTCGTTTTTCTGCTTCTTGAACAATTAATTTACCAACATTTTCAGTCGCACCTGTTGTTGTTCCGTAAAAAAGTCCGATTGTATCACTCATTCTCTATACCTCGTAAAGTAATGATAATTATTCTTACATAATAATAAACTCTGCATATTTTCTCATTTCCATAAGTATTTTGCAATATTATTGAGTGAAGTTTATCTTTTTTAAGTGCAAGTGTTATAATGAACGACCGTATTTATAGAATCTGAGAAAGTTATGCGATTATTTTTATTGATGCTGATTGTGACCTCTGTTGAGGTGGTACTAATTTCCAAAGTGGGAAGCTTGATTGGCTTTTGGGCGACGCTTTTAATCATCATCGGTACGGCAATGTTAGGTTCTAAATTATTGCGTCAACAGTGGGGAATGGTCATCGGTAAATTACAATCATTACAAGGTGAACCCTCACAAGCAATGCTAGAAGCATTGGTATTACTTATTTGTGGTGTATTGCTCATTACCCCAGGGTTTTTAACTGATATTGTCGGCTTTTTAGGTTTAATTCCTACGGTAAGAGAACAATTTGTCGCCTTTGCAAGGAGAAATGCAGGTAGAGTAATGCGTGGTAATTTTCAAGTTTATGGTAGTTTTCGGCAGTCTTCTCATCAACAATCCTATACTGACAATCGTACTTATACAGATGATACCGATAATGTGATTGAAGGCGAATTTGAACGTAAGGATTAAGTCATGACACTGCTACAAAAACTTGAACATCATGTTTGGAGGACAACAACCCCTAAACCTTGGGAAAAATTATTACGTATACTAATTGCTGTTTTTCGGATTATTAATCAATCAAATATCAAATTATTAGCGATTTCATTGACTTATAGTAGTTTGCTTGCCATTGTGCCGTTATTGGCAGTTTTATTTACTCTGCTTAAATCTTTTGGTATTGATACTTTTTTACAAAAAATTGTTACTGATATGCTAGCCCCAATGGGGGATGCTGGGCAGGAAGTGGGACAGTATTTATTACAATTTGTTGGAAATGCACAAACAGGCTTACTTGGTGGGGTTGGACTGTTATTTTTATTTTATAGTATTTTTACTTTGTTTAGGAAAATTGAAGTTGCTCTAAATCAAATCTGGTATATCTATCAGTTGCGTAGTATTAAAAATCAATTAATTAGCTATCTCGGTGCATTAATGCTGACGGTTATCGTTGGGGCGTTGGTTATTGGTGGGAATGTGATTTTTTATCAAAAGTTAGTATTGCCTAGTGGTGAGGAAAGTCATTTCTTTATTACCTTATTAAAATGGGGTAAAAGTTTATTATCAATTGTGCTAACAGCATCGGTGCTATCGGTGGTGTATAGCAGTGTGATAAATACCAATGTGCGTTTTAGAGCAGCATTTATCGGTGGATTGTTCTGTGCTATTTTGTGGATACCTATAACGGCAGGTTTTGCCGCCTTGATTGCAGGAAGTAGTAATTATTCACTGATTTATAGTAGTTTTGCTAGTATGATTATTTTACTGATCTGGTTGCATATTTTATGGTTATTGTTTTTATCAGGTGGCTTGGTGGCATACTTTTCCCAGTATCCATCACTGTTGCGTGCATATAGTAATAAACAACTCAATCCAGCTGAACAAGAGCATTTTGCGAACCAGTTATTACATATGATGATTGATAATTTTGAGCAAGGTAAGGGGGTTGTCAAGCTTTCGCAATTAATTAGTTATACAGGGCTTAATCAACAACAAGTATTAAGTCTGTTAACACCATTTTTACTGAATAAGATTATTGCCAGTGTCGGGGAAAATAGTCATACTTATCTACTGGCAATGGATAGGCAGAAAGTCACTGATGAACTGATTAGAAAAACCATTCGTGGACGTGTGCGTGGTCTATCAGATAACAATTAGTCAAATAATTTAGGATTTAACTGAATGAAAAAACAATCAATTACTCTTTATAAGCGTCTGCTAGCGTACGTAAAGCCACTGTGGGTTTATGGTGTCATTATGGTCATTGCCATGGCATGTTATGCGGCGACTAATGCTTATTATATGAAACAATTCAAGGATGTTATCAATGAAGGTTTTGTTAATAGAGATATGGATGCGATTCAATTTACCTTGATGACATTGCTGCTGACAACGCTGTTTCGTGGCATTATGTTTTTTACGGGTAAATATATGATGCGGCGTGTGTCGAGTGATATTGTGCTGAATTTACGCCATGATATGTTTGCTAAGTTACAGCGATTACCTGCACGTTATTACGATCAGGTTAATACCGGTAAGACCTTATCAAAATTTAATTATGATGTTTTACAAGTGGTCGATGCTGCTACGAATGCCACTGTAGTCTTAGTGCGAGAAGGTGTATTGGCGATTATTTTCCTGACGTACTTATTATATCTTAACTGGAAATTAACCTTAATAATATTGGTGCTTGTTCCCTTTATTGCTGTGCTGGTACAACTCATCAGTAAACGATTAAGACGATTAGCTGAAAGTATTCAAGGTAGCATGGGGGAGATGAACCACATCCTTGATGAAAATATCAAGGGGCATAAAATTATCAAAGTCTATGCAGGTTTTAATAATGAGGCCAAACGTTTTTCTCGTGCGATTCGGCAAATTAGAAACTCATCGATAAAAACGGAGATTGTCTCATCAACCACTGCACCGATAATGGAATTATTACTCACTATAGTGATTTGTTTGATTATTTGGATAATGGCAGGGCAGGCACAAGAAGGCTTACTAACCCCAGGGGATTTTGTCTTATATATTATGATGGTGGGTTTTTTGCCCAATACGATTAAAAATTTAATGCGAATTAACGAGGTGATTCAGCGTGGCTTAGCGGCGTGTCGTAGTATTTTCGACTTCCTTGATGAGGACGTTGAAAGTAGTAATATAGAAGAAAACTCACTATCGGTATTACCTGCCTTTTCTGGAGAGCTAAATTTCCAACGTGTTGAATTTGGTTACGATGAAGAACCGATTTTATCTGATTTTAATTTACATATTAAAGCAGGCGAAACGGTGGCGTTGGTTGGTGCATCAGGCAGTGGGAAATCATCACTAGCATCATTGATTCCGCGTTTTTATGAGATTAACCAAGGGCAAATTACGCTAGATGGTTTCAATATTAGTGATATGGAGTTATTGGTACTTCGAAAACAAATTGCTTTTGTAAACCAAGATATTGTCTTATTTGATGATAGCGTGACGCACAATATTGCCTATGGCCAGACCGATGACCAAATTGATATGGAAAAAGTCAAACAAGCTGCACGTCTGGCACATGCCGAAGAATTTATTGTCAATTTAGAAGAAGGCTATGATAGCTTTATCGGTGAATCAGGGCAACGACTATCAGGGGGGCAAAAACAACGCCTAGCCATTGCCCGAGCGATTTATAAAGACTCGCCAATTATTATTTTAGACGAGGCAACTTCAGCACTAGACAGTGAGTCAGAGAAAAAGGTCCAGTTGGCACTGGATGAGTTAATGCATGATAGAACGGCGATTGTGATTGCGCATCGCCTCTCAACAGTACAAACTGCTGATAGAATTGTCGTCCTTGACCAAGGAAAAATCGTTGAACAAGGCACACACAAAGAGTTAATGAATAAGAAAGGGCGATACTACCAACTGAATCATTCACTGGTTTGATTCTTAGGAAAGTTCTTTAGCATAACAAAAGAAGCTATCGGTACGTCAAAGATTAGAAAAACCAGTTCCCCCTTTTAAAAGGGGAGGTTATTCAAGCAAGCTATCGGTATTGAAAAATATCCTTTATTTCTTAAATAAAATAATGTTCTTATCGGTGTGGATAATTTGCAACTGATAGTGTGTTTTTAGATATTGAAAGCTCTGGGTGGAAAATAAACTTACATGCGTAGGATCATTTTTATACCACCAGTTGGGGAAAGCCTTATCGGTAGGGCGAAAGCCAGTCATAATAGCCAAAATACCGTTGGGTTTGAGCAGTGATAGCCACTGTTCAAAAACTGCTTTTGGCTGATATAAATGTTCGATAACCTCACTAGCAATCACAAAATCATATCGCTGTTGGAGTAGGGTGGTATCGGGATAGTAAAAAATATCATAACACTCACACCGATGTCCTGCTTGGCGAAAGAGATTTGCCATTGCTTGGCTTTTCCCGCTACCAAAATCTAGACCATAGGTCTTTGCTGATAAATATTTTAGGGTTGGAGTAGCCAGTCGAGAGAGAAAAGCAATATAGTCATCGGTATCGGTATTACGATGCATATCGTAACGAGATTTTTCTTCGTCGTATGTTAATTGACATTCAGGAATGACAAAGACCAAATCACAGCGTGGACAGAGATGATAGGTGTGTTGATAATTTTTGGGGTCGGTAAAATAGAGTTCACTTTCTTGAAAATCACAGAGTGGACAAGTAAGCGAGGTCATTAGTTTTAACCGATGGCGTTATCAGTTGTGGTTTCTTTATTTCTGTGAGCTGTATTGCCTTCCGTCAAGAAATTAGCAAACCAAGCAAAGAGAAATTCACCATTCATTTCATTTTCACTAAATGATAATAAACCTTTTTCTAGACGTTTGGCAGGGAATTCGCTTTGTCGAACATTCAGGAGTGCTTTGGCAAAATCTAAGGAATATTCTGGATGTCCCTGTATGCTTAAAAAGTGATTGTCATATTGTAGCATCATATAGTCACAGCCTTGGCTACTGGCAAGAATAGTGGCTGTTTCAGGAACAGTTTGAATTTGGTCTTCACACATCATCGCAATATAAAAAGTTGCCATCTTGGGCTGCATAAAACCTTTTGATTGCTGAATAATGGCACGGTGTACGCCAATTTGCCAGCCACTATCGGCACGTTCAACTTTGCCACCCATTACTTCAGCGATTAATTGATGCCCAAAGCAAATACCGATAGCTTTAATTTTTGCTTTATGCAAACGAACAATAAAATCACGTAGCGGGTTTATCCATAATTCATCAGTATCAAAAACACTGTGGCGACTACCTGTAATAATATAGGCATCACATTCATCGGTACATTCAGGCAATTGCCCTTCATCCGCGAGATAAGTTTGAAAACATAGTTCACTATTGGTAGCAGAAAATGCCTTTTCTATCATTTCGGGATATTCGCCAAATTCAGCACTGAGTGTTGAACGTACTGTGTCACAACGTAAAATACCAATTTTCATAATTAAGCTAGCATATTGTAAAGGGTGGCTATTCTACCACCGATAATTAAAAAAGCTATCGAGTCATGCGAATTAATGCTTGAGACTGCGTTATATCATCTTGTCGTATTTGTTATACTGTCTGCGATGATGTGCCTTGTCTCAAACATTAATTTATATGACTCATTGATAGGTACCTTTTATTGATTTTAATTAAAATAAGCTATCGGTATTTTAAATACCGATAGCTTATTTTATATTACTTAACGTTCTTTAACGTAAGGTTTACCGACTGCTTTTGGTGGGATTGATTTACCAATAAATCCAGCCAGTAATACGATGGTAATCACATAAGGCAGTGCCGTAAATACCTGTGTTGGTACGCCTTCTACGACCGACATTCTGCCTTCTAGTGCAGTTAATACACCGAATAATAAACAAGCCAAGAAAGTACCAAATGGTTTCCATTTACCTGTGATTACAGCGGCAAGGGCAATATAACCTGCACCTGCGGTCATCTCACGTCCGAATTGGGCATTTTGTGACATTGAGAAATAAGCACCACCTAAGCCACTTAAAATACCCACTAATACCAGTGCCTTAAAGCGTGTTTTTCTCACTGAAATACCCGCTGAATCAATCGCACTTGGTTCTTCACCCACTGCACGTAAACGTAATCCGAAAGTCGTACGATATAGCATAAAGGCAACTAATAATACCACGACAAAAGCTAAGTAAACCAATGCGGTATGGCCTGATAATACATCAGCATAAAAGTCACCGATAAAGGGTACGTTATCTTTCATTTCTTTGGCAAATGGTAACTCTATCGGTGTAAAGCGTTGTGAGTCACTCAGCATGGGCGTTTGACCTCCACGTTTGAACCAAGCATGTCCAAGCGTAATGGTCATACCCGAAGCAAAGAAGTTTATTGCCAGCCCCGAAATAATATGGTCACCATTATAAATAATGGTGGCAATACCGTGTATCATACTTAAAGCAATAGCCGTCATTATCGCGGCTAACACGCCAAGTATCGGTGAACCCGATACGGCGGCAATTGCTGCACCAGCAAAGGCTGAGGCTAGCATTTTCCCTTCTAGCCCGATATCGACAATACCAGAGCGTTCAGAAATTACACCAGCCATTGCCGCAAAAATTAACGGTGTGGCGTAACGGATACCAGAATCTAATGTTGCCCAACTGGCAAAGGCATTCCAAATTTGTTCTAACATTTTACGCCTCCTCTGTGTTTTCTAATAAAGCATTTTCTCGGGCAACTCGTCCACTGTACCAACGTTCTAATGGTCGGCGTAGTAGTTGGTCGAGTGCAGCGGTAAAGAAGACTACTAAACCTTGAATGACCAAGACCATTTCTTTGGAAAGGTTGTCCATATCGAATTGTAGTTCTGATCCTCCTTGGAATAATGCCCCAAATAAGAAAGCGGCAAATAAAATACCTACAGGGTGATTACGTCCCATTAGTGCCACAGCAATACCGATAAATCCATAACCATTGGTGAAGTTTTGAATGAGTCGTCCTTGGGCACCATAAACTTCATTGACTGCCATCATACCTGCTAGTGCACCAGAAATCATCATGGTGACAATGATAATACGTTTGTGTGGAATACCTGCATATTTTGCTGCACTTGGATTTTGCCCAACGGCACGAATGGCATATCCTAAACGAGTACGCCATAACAAAAACCATACGGCATAAGCCATTAGTAGTGCAAGGAAAATGGTAGGATTGAAGAGTGAGTTGGGGAAAACACTTGGGAAAATTTCATAAAATTTTGGAATAACAGCCCCTTCAACAAAAGGACGGGTTCCGTCAAGATACATTCCACCTGGCATTAAATGAACGATAATTAGGTAATTCATCAGAGCTGAGGCAACGTAGTTTAGCATAATGGTAGTAACAACCACGTGAGCACCACGTTTTGCTTCTAGATATCCTGCAATCCATGCCCAAAACGCCCCCATTAATGCCGCACCGATAACTGCTAAAGGTAACATTACCCAAAATGGTAAAGCACTATCAAATGCTAGCATCATCAAGGCGACACCAAGTCCACCAAGGTAGGCTTGACCCTCGCCACCGATGTTGAATAATCCAGCGTGTGCGGCAACGGCAACGGCTAATCCAGTGAAAATGAGGTTGGTTGTATAATAGAGTGTATAAGATAACGCCTCAGGTGAGCCCACAGAACCTCGTACTAAATAGTGCAGTGCATCTAATGGATTTTCACCAACTAGCAATACAATCAATGAACTGACCAATAGTGCTAACATTAATTGCATTAGTGGCACAACAATAACAGAAACTGCCCAAGGCAATTCATTATTTTTTAATTTCTTACTCATTATGCTCCCCCCATTTTTTTCTCACCAGCCATCATTAAGCCCAGTTCGTTTGCATTGGTATCACGTGCATCAACGATGCCAACAATACGTCCTTGGTTCATTACCATAATACGGTCAGAAAGTGCCATAATTTCATCAAGTTCTACCGATACTAATAAAATTGCTGTGCCTTGGTCACGTGCTTTAATCAGTGCTTTGTAGATATTTTCAATCGCACCGATATCGACCCCACGCGTTGGCTGACCAACCAAGAAAATTTCAGGCAACTCCTGCATTTCCCTAGCGATAATCAATTTTTGTTGGTTACCACCAGACATATTGGCTGTTTTTAATTTTGGATTAGGTGGGCGTACATCAAAGGCCTCAATCAATTTTTCAGTATGTTGTGTGACTTTTTTAGGGTCTAGTTTAATACCTTCACCCAGTGATTTATCCCAGCTGTAACCCAAAATGGCAGCTTCTTGCATAGAGAATGTTTTAACTAAGCCCTCGGCAAGTCTGTCTTCTGGAATATGACTAACGCCAAGCTGACGCATTGCTTTTGGATCTGGTAAAGATTTTCCTGAGAAGTTTTGGTTAATTTTTTGTGTTTGGATGTGAACTTGTCCATTCGTTGCTGGTTGCATACCGGCGAGTACTTCTAATAACTCTGATTGTCCATTGCCTGATACACCCGCAATGCCAAGAATCTCGCCAGCACGTAATTCAAAGTTAATGTTGTCTAGTAACTGTACGCCACGGCTATCTTTTAGGTTGAGGTTATTAACCGATAGCTTAGTTTCACCTGGTACTGCTGGTGCTTTATCGACTTCTAACAGTACAGGGCGACCAACCATTAATTCAGCTAATTCAGCTGGGTTGGTATTTGCTGTTTCACGGTGTGCGACCATTGTTCCACGTCGCATTACGGATACGTTATCGGTAATACTCATAATCTCACGTAATTTATGTGTGATGAGTACAATAGTCTTCCCTTGTTCACGTAAACTATGAAGAATTTCAAATAATTGGTCAGCTTCTTGTGGTGTTAAAACACCTGTTGGTTCATCTAATATTAAAATATCCGCATCGCGATACAGTGATTTTAGAATTTCCACACGTTGTTGTAAACCCACAGGTAATTCGCCCACAGGGGTGTCTAGTGGTACCGATAGTCCATATTTCTCAGCAATATCGGTTAATTTTTTACGAGCAGGGGCAAGCGATTGTTTGAGTGACCAACTTACTTCTGCACCCAAAACAATATTTTCCAGTACGGTTAACGTTTCTACCAGCATAAAATGTTGATGTACCATACCGATACCCAAGGCAATTGCCTGGTCAGAATTTTTAATGACAACGGATTTGTCATCGATGATAATCTCTCCACTATCTGCTTGGTAAAAGCCGAATAAAATGGACATTAATGTGGATTTTCCTGCACCATTTTCACCGACAATGCCGTGAATAGTGCCTTTTTTGATGGCGAGATTAATATCTCTGTTTGCCCAAACATCGCCAAATCGCTTGTTAATACGAGTGAGTTTAACCGCGTATTCTTCCGAATGTTTAGGGGTTTGTGAAGATGTGGTCATTTTAATTTCCTAACAGTTAAAGCCTAACCAAATCAGGGTTTATGATAACCCCAATACTTATATAGTAAATAGAATTCAACTAACTATATGACTATAAAAGGTCAGCAACCTAGGTTAGCTGACCTTTGATTTATACCAAATAATGGATTATTTGACAGGACACTTATTGTCGGTAGTAAAGTCGTGAACTTTAATATCGCCTTTAATGATAGCCGCTTCAATTTCTTTCATTTTTGCTTCCATCTCAGGAGTGACCAATTTACGGTTGTGCTCATCTAATGCCCAACCAACACCGTGCTCTTTCAAACCAAGTGATTGGAAACCAGTTTTGAATTTTTCACCAGACATACCGTCTTTTAATGCTTGTTCAACGGCAACATCGACACGTTTTACCATAGAAGTCAGCATCACACCTGGGTGTAAGTAGTTTTGGTTACTGTCTACACCGATAGCGTAAATACCAGCATCTTTAGCTGCTTGGTAAACACCGATACCTGTACCACCAGCAGCGGCATAAACAACATCGGCTTTGTTATCGATTTGAGCTTTAGTTAATTCACCACCTTTAGTTGGGTTGTTCCAAGCCTCTGGGGTTGAACCCGTCATGTTTTGTAAAACTTTGATTTTTGGATTGACGTATTTTGCACCCTGTGCATAACCACAGCTAAATTTGCTGATAAGTGGAATATCCATGCCACCGATAAAACCAACAACACCAGTTTTTGATTTCATTGCAGCAAGTGCACCGACTAGGAAGCTACCTTCTTGCTCACGGAAAACAACGGAACGTACATTTGGTGCTTCAACAACGGCATCAATGATAACAAAGTTAGTTTTTGGGAATGCTTTTGCTGTTTTACCAAGTGGTGGAGCTTGTGAGAAACCAGTCACAACAATTGGGCTATTTTTACGTTGTGCCAATTTACGTTGGAATTGCTCACGTTGCCCTTCGTTGGTTACTTCTAATTCGTTGTACTTGATGCCAGTTTCTTTTTTGAAACGCTCTGCACCTTCGTAGGCTGATTGGTTGAATGATTTATCAAACTTACCACCCATATCGAAAATAACAGCTGGTTTGTAATCAGC
>PDWI01007110.1_pt1 | contig 13774 bp, 12 predicted proteins | sample 1430891 | NCBI WGS metagenome assembly PDWI01 (sample SAMN01162508, study PRJNA174530) | Oral metagenome, whole genome shotgun sequencing project. | biome: Marine environment; feature: Marine mammal; material: Swab sample of the gingival sulcus; isolation source: swab sample of gingival sulcus...
AATATTTCATAGGCTTCAAAAGTCCAGGGAACTGTTTTGGCCCTGTTCAGGTTGGCTACAGTGGCAGGGAAATCATGAGCATATTTTTCTTTAAGCTCAGGATCTTCATAAGTACTCTTAAAGGGAGAACCGATACCGAATTCAACAAATCTTTTTTTGGCCTGTTCCGGGTTATCATAGTATGTAATCCATTCCCAGGCAGCTTCCGGATCTTCGGAATACTCTGAAATAAACAGGTTCCAGGCAGAAAGGAAGGGGGCTCCCGGGCCGGGGAATACAGCGGTTTCCCACATATCCACAACATTGGAATTTTCGGGATTCTGAAGTTCTGCCCTTACAAAACCAACCCATCCAATCATGGAAGCTGCATTGCCGGTCAAAAATACGGAGTTGGCCTCATCAATGCTTAAGGCCTCTGCACCGTCAGGGTTGTATTTCAAAAGGCTCTTCATCTTGTCAAGGGCAGGAACAGCCTTTTCTGCATCAAGCTTGTATTTTCCGTCCTTTGTTACAAGGTAGCTGTCGTACATACCAAGGAAAATCGCCATGGGCTGTTCGGGAGCACCCCAGGCATGAACACTGGGAGCAATTCCTGTTCCCGCCAGTTTTTCCTGAAGCACTTTCATTACGGCAATATAATCATCCCAGGTTTCCCAGTCCGCCGAAAGACCGTATTTGTCAAAGAGATCCTTTCTGTACACAATGCCGTAAGCTTCAGCACTGTAGGGAACGCCTATCCTCTTGCCGTCGTAATAGGCGCTGGGACCGGCTTTCCATATTCCGGGAATATATAAATCCTTCATGGTTGCAGCTTTCTGATCAAGGGGGAGCATGTGATCCCAGACAGAGGCGATCCAGAACTCACCGGACATAACGTCAAATTCTCCGGTTGCTGTTGTTAAATCCGTAATATGATTCTGATTCAGAACCGCCCAGGGAGAGGCCACGATGTCAAGTTCAATACCTGAATTCGCTTCAAAATCGCTTTCAATAGCTTGTGCAGCAAGATCATAGGTACCGGACTGCATAAAAGTCGTAACAACTTCTCTTGGTTCTGTGTTCTCTTGAGAGCCTCCTGCCATAAGCGGAAGGACTGCCAGTAGAACAAGGATTGCCACTGCGATTACTTTTCTCATATCTTACTCCTTATTTTTTTGAAGATAAAATCTTTTTACAATTATGCTTCCATTTGTATCTGAATACAATGAGACCCAGGTACCATTTACGGTACTGTTTTATATTGCTATGCTGTTTTCATGGAGAACTATATTATTGAGGAAATGAGGTGAGTCAGTACAGTTCAATACTGTTTTGGTCCATTATGGCTATACGTCTTTTTGCCATGATATGGATTGGACAAATTACCGGCAATGATTTTATTATCTCCCAATGGGATTTTCAGTTTGGAATTCTTTCCGGAATCAGCTTATGTGCCGTGTTTTGTCTTTTCAGAACAGGGAATGAAGTAAAAAGACTACTTTTGACAGAACTGGACTTATTCCTGCTTATCCTTGCCCTTTTTCCTCTCAGAAATTTAAATTTTGCCCTCTTTGTGTTGTTTTCCCATTATATTCTGGCCTTAAAAATGATAAAGAAGCCCGGTGTATTTATTCATTTTCTGCTCATACTGATTTTTTCGGAAGCCGGCAGTGGTGAAGGACTGGTTTCTGGAACAGTAATACTTCCTTTGCCGCCTTCTTCAAGAATCCTTCTGTTGTTTGTCCAGATCTTCTATTTTTGGTTTCTTTCCAAATTAAACAGAATAGGTTTATCTTCCGACATGGCCCGGCAGGACAGGCTTCTTTATGAGCAGAACATGACAAATCTTCTGGAGACCAACCTTGATTTACAGAATTATGCCATAAGAGAGGCTGAAAAAAGCAAACTGGGGGAGAGAGAACGGATTGCTCAGGAACTGCATGATGGGCTTATGCACTCTCTTTTAAACCTTAAAATGGCAGGGGAAGCCATGCATGACCATATCCCTCCTGCCAATAAGTCCTTACAGGATCTTTTAAAATTATCCGAAACAATTATTAATGGTATCTGGGAGAATATTGAGCAGGAAATCTATGCCATAAAAAACAGGAAAGAGGATGAAAGAACGGGTCTGAACCGTATTAACGACATGATTGATGTTTTCAGGGATGCCACCCAGATAAAAGTTCAGGTGGAGTACAGCAACTTTCCTCCCAGTCCGGGAGAACAAATTGACAGAATCCTGTACAGGGTTATTCAGGAGGGACTCACCAATGCCTTTCGCCATGGCAAGGCGGATTCCATTCTTGTTCTTCTATGGCAGCAGCAGGGAGCCCTTCGCCTTGTTATCAGGGATAATGGCAGGGGAAGCGGTGAGAATAAAAATGATTCGGGAATGGGCTTATGGGGAATCCGGCAAAGACTGGCTACGGTTAATGGAAATGCTTCTTTCAGTTCGGGGCCCGGAGGCTTTGAAATTTCCGTTTCCATTCCATGGATGGAGGAAGCTTTATGAATGATGGTATTCGTCTATTTTTGGTGGATGACCAGATTCTTTTTGTAGATATGCTGAGGGATATTATTGGCCATAGAGCCCGGGATATGAAGGTAGTGGGAACTTCATACTCCGGACAGGACGCTCTGGAGAGAATTGCTGCCCTGGAGCCGAATATTATTCTTCTTGATGTCAGAATGCCCGACATGGACGGCATTTCCGTGTTGAAGGAGTTCAGAAAAAAATATCCGGAAACAAAGATTATTATGCTGACGACTTTTCAGGATGCAGAGAAGGCCAGGCAGGCGATGAAGGAAGGAGCTTCGGGGTATTTGCTGAAAAACATGTCCGTGAATGACTTGATTGACAAGATCAGAACGATTTATAAGGGAAATGTGGTTCTTTCAGCCCCGGTTGCGGAAAAGATGTTTCAGGAACCTGAACATCCCGTGGAATGGGGGGAAAAGGGACTTGAGCCTTCTTATCTGTCTGCTTTGAGCAGGCGGGAAGCTGAAGTTTACAAGCTCCTGATTCAGGGCTACAGTAATTCGGAAATAGCGGAAAAACTTTTTATTGCCAGACAGACCGTAAAAAATCACATTTATTCCATCTATTCAAAAATCGGCTCCCACGACCGGTTTAAAATTATTTCCGGCAGCCGGTGAAGTTAAATCTCCTTTAAAACCTGTAGTTCCTTTTGATATTTAATTTTATTCCTGATACCATTTACGCTTGTTTGCGTTTTCTTTTTTATTGAGCCAAAGCCCCTTGGAACTGGTGCCAATATAAACCCTTTTTGAATCACCACTGTAACAGTAAATATCTGTAATGGTCGCATCTTTCAGGGCTGTACTGTTATAGTTATCCCTGTCGGAAAATGTATTTCCACTGAGACTGGGGCCTGAATTCCCTATGTGAATTTCATAGTAGCCTTTTCCCGAGGTATAACCCTGGCCCCCCTTTTTAATGGCACTTTGTGTTCCCACTAACAAAGTATTTGGTTTGATTGGGGAAATATCAGCAAAAGCAGAAAATTCGGTACTGGAAGAAGACTTTATCGTCTTCCAGTTGGTGGATGCACCGATTTTTTTATAGAGAATGGGATTATAGTCCCTGGGACTTCTGGTGGATAGGAAAAGGTGGCTTTGTGCAAAATACATCCTGTTATAATCGTAGGAGCCTTGAGTGGATTCTTCCTGGAAGGTTTTGTTGTCCGTACTTACCAGCAGTCTGCCGTCTCCGGATAAGACAGAACCTTTACTCTTGCCGGCCAGGTTCAGGATTAAATATATCTTGCTTCCTGCCTGGACTACATCATTAATCAGATAGGCTTTTCCTTCAAAGCCTGTGAGCGTTACCTTATGGGCCGCATCCAGACTATTGGGTTTTTCACCGTTTTGATAAAGAAAAACTTCCGTTTTAACAATGGAGGAAGATTCCGTAGAATAATCTTTCCAGGCCCGTGTTACCTTAACAACATAGAGACCTACACCTTCAACAGAAAATAGAGCCAGGCTTTCATACTGATAATTTTCATTATTGGTGTACCTCCTTTGGGAAGAATAATGTTTTGTGGGGCTGCCCGTCATGGATGTCATGGAATAGATGGCATTATAGGAATTGGAATCCTGATCAGAGGCTACAAAATAAAGGGTGTTGCCAAGTACGGCGATGGAAGGGTAGGTTCCTTGTTTGGAAACTCCCGGAACATTGACAGAATGCCAGGGCTCTGAAGTTCCAGAGCGGCTGTACCACAGCTGTTTACCGTTGATTACATAGTAACTACCACATCGCTTAAACCGGATAATCGGTGAGCTGGATTTGAAGTTATTTAAATCAATGATTTTTTCTTCCTTTTCCAGAGTTTCAAAAATGGCGGGTCCCTTGCAGGTTGTAAAAAAAGTAACAATCAAAATCAGGATTATAGACATTCGTTTCATAAAAACCTCTTAAAAATTGTAAACGGCGGAAAGGGACACATCCATGAAGTTGCCAAAGCGGTTCTCCGAACTGCTGCCATAGAGTTGGGGAATCCACCAGTAGGTGAAGCGTGCCCCAAAAGACCAGTTGGAACCGAAATTCCAGTAAAAAGCAGTTCCAGGTTTACAAATCATTTCTACATGAAAGCTTTCCTGATAGGATGTCATGTTCATGCCAAAACCCAGGTAGAGGGGGATGGAAAACATATTGTTATGGATTTGGAATTCATATGATCCCCGGACCGTGACGGGAATCATGTAAAACGTATGTTTATTGGGCCCGGATGAGAAGAAAGCCCCCACTTCCATGCCTATTTGCCAGTTATTGGACAAATACCCTCCGTAATACAAAGATCCTGTTCCTCCCAGCCCCAAATTGGTGCTGCTGTAATAAGAAGAATTTCCATAGGCATTGGGGTTCTCAAAAAACAGGGGAATCCCCAAACCCGCGTTGATGGCAAAGGCCTGATCCCCCAAACTGTGGTATGTAATGGCGGGAAGGGCCTTTTCTTCAGGAATTTCTTCTTCTTCTCCATGGAGCAGGATTGAACAAAATAGAAAAATCAGAATAAATAGAGGGTAAAGGGATGAGCGTATAGGGTATTTTTTTTTCAATTCCGTTCCTCATTCTTGAATTTTTTACAGATAGTATCATAGTAACCACAAAGCTTCAATGCGGTTACAAGGGAAAGGAGGGTTTCAAATGGCAGCCATAATTGATGGTAAAGAGATTGCCGGGGTTATGCGTAGGGAGCTGGCAGAAAAAGTCAGTGAAATGAAGGCTAAAGGGGTAACTCCCGGTCTTGCAGTTATTCTGGTTGGTGATGATCCTGCCAGTGCGTCTTATGTAAAGAGTAAGGAAAAAAGCTGCGAAGAAATGGGAATGTATTCCAGAGACATTCGTCTTTCGGCAGATACAGAAGAAAAGGAGCTTTTGGGTCTTATTGAAGAGTTAAACAAGGATGAAAAGATTGACGGGATTCTGGTTCAGCTGCCCCTTCCTTCCCATATGGATGAGGAAAAGGTCATTCTGGCTATTCATCCCGATAAGGATGTTGATGGCTTCCATCCTTTGAATGTAGGGAAAATGCTTCTGGAGCAGGAAACCTTTTTGCCCTGTACACCCCATGGCATCCTCAAACTTCTGGAATATTCAAAAATTCCGGTCAAGGGGAAAAAGGTGGTGGTCATAGGACGAAGTAACATTGTAGGAAAGCCCCTGAGCAGTCTTTTTATACAAAAAAAAGCCTGGGGAAATGCAACGGTTACAGTTTGCCATACCGCTACGCAGGACTTAAAAAAAGAATGTCTTGAAGCGGATATTCTTGTAGCCGCAGCAGGACGTCCTGAAATGATTACGGGTGATATGATAAAGGAAGGGGCTGTGGTTATTGATGTGGGGGTAAACCGGGTAGAGGATTCCAGCCGTAAACGGGGCTACCGTCTGACCGGGGATGTGAATTTTCAGCAGGCTGAGGCTAAAGCTTCCCATATTACCCCTGTACCAGGAGGGGTCGGGCCCATGACCATAACCATGCTTCTCTTTAATACGGTGGAGTCTGCCCAAAGGCGCCTGGAAAAGAGGATAAATGGCTGAACATGGGGGAGGGATGTTCCCCGGAGAAGGGCGTATTCCGGCTATTCTGGGCCGGGTCCTTCTTCTCCTTTTAATTTCAGGCATGGCCTTTGCCCTCCATTCCCTGAAGCAGGGGATGAAGGAGCTTGAGGCCGCATTGGAAAGACAGGGCCGTGAAGTCCTGACTTTGGGAAAAAATCAGGACATACTGAAGGAATTCAGCACCCAAACCAGCCGCTATGCCAATTTCCCGGCTCCGGATTTTGCCGGAGAAAAAGAAGAGCAGGAAAATCTGCACCAAACAGGGAATTTTGAATTGGCGGCCTATGATGCCCTTTCTTTTCTGGCGTCTTATGAACAGGAGCTGGCAAATAAAAGGAGCTTTGCTGAAATTCTTATGGAGCCCGGGTTCCAGACATTGTTGAAAAAAGAGGGCTTAAATTTCAAAAAAGACTCCGGCCTTAAGGGAACCTTATCTTCCGAAACCCTGGATTTTTTCACCTTGGAATTCATGCCGGAAGACAAGAGCCTTGTGTGTTCTGCTGTATGGGAAAAAGGCCGGTATTCTGGTAAATCTTTCTCTGATCTGGAACAATTTATTCAGGAAAAAAGCCGGGACATCCGCCTTTGTCAGGCAATGGGCTTGAAGATAAACCGGGAATTGCCTGAACTGTACCGGGATAAGGCGTTTCGTAACGCCCTGAGGAAGCAGGAACTTATTCTGGGAAAACTGGAGGGAAAACCGGGAGCTTATGTTATTCCTGTGCTCCGTCTGGATGAAAGCCGGGTGTTTGATACAACTACCAGTACGGCCTCTTCTTCCTTTATTTTTGCAGATAAAAGTTGTAGAACTCTGGAAGAAATGAAAAAAGGAATTCTTGAATATGCCAGGGAGCATGATTTAAGGAGTCCCGGGAAAATCCGGGATGAGCTGGCACAAGAGGAGTTGAAAAGACTGTATGAAGATCCCGCTTTTAAGCAGAGGCTCCAGGATCTGGGCTACAGGGCCTCCCTTGTTCCCAGAGAGGATAATGACTATATCTATTATGATTTGACAGATGCATCGGGACGCAGAAGGGGTGCCCTGGCTTTACAGAAGGGATTTTCAGAGTTTTATCTTATGGACGGAGAGGATGTGCCGGTACGCTCCCTTAAAAGCTTTACACCGGAGCACGAATTAAGCTTTAGTTTTGATATAAAAAGCTCTGGTTTACCTGTCCCTGCTGTAGCAGAAAGGCTGGAAGGCCAGGACTCCATCCTGTTTATAGGCTCCCATGAACACAATGCAGATACAATGATCCTTGCCTATCTGGATGGACCTGGCAAGAGCATAAAATTACTCAGCATACCCCGGGATCTTTATTATGAGGGACAAAAAATCAACGCCCTGTACCGCCATGCCGGTCCGGCAGCTTTGGCAGAGGCCCTTTCAGCCATAACAGGCCTTGACATAAGAAAATATGCGGCAGTGGATATGTATGCCTTTATTGATCTTATTAATATTCTGGGGGGGGTTGATATTCATTTGGATGAGGCCCTGGTGGATCCCACTTACAAAGTCAGGGAAAACGGCCGGTGGACAACCCTGTATTATCCTCCTGGAACCTACCATCTGGATGGAATTGCTGCCCTGCGGATTGCCCGTTCCCGGCATACCTCATCAGATTTTAGCCGTTCTGTGCGGCAGGAAAAGGTTATTTCTGCTCTTAAGGAAAAAACCGCTGCCATGAATATTACAGATTTGAATAAGCTTTATGAGATCATACAGGTTGTAAGGCAGTATCTGGATACAAATTTAAGTACCCCCGAAATGGTAAAGTATGTTCTGGCCGCCCGGGATTATACCATGGAAGGCCAGTATGTTATGAACACAAATAACATACTTTATGCCACATATACGAACCTCTATAAATTAACTCCCGAGGAGCAGGAAAGAGCCCTGGAGGATGAGCATTTTCATAAAGGAGGCTGGATTGTTCTTCCCCTGGAAAATGACTGGAATATTATAAAACAGTTTGTAAGAAGAATTTTCGCTTTGCCTCAATAGAATTAACAGGTTAGGGAATGAGAAAAAAAGTCAGCATTATACTCTTTTATATGCTTATTCTTCCTCTTTTGGTTTTTCCCTTGCAGCCGGATATTCCCGGAAAAGCCTCCATGTTGAAAAAGCAGGGAAAGTACCGGGAGGCCCAAAGCCTTTACAAGGATTGGCTAGAGACTCATGCCTCTAATCCCGGGCCTGATTTTGGGCTGATTTTGATTCATTGTCTGCGTATTCCTGGTCCGCTGAAGGAGGATATGGCGCTTCTTGAAAACTATTTACACCTTGTTCCTCCTGGGGAAGATTTTAGAACTTTGACTAAAATGGCACAATCTATAAATGAGTTGAAAGAGGGGCGTCCTTCTATTTCTGATCCTCTTTCTCCGGATTGGCAGAATTCAGCCAGGACAAGAAAAGAAATTTACAAAGACTGCCTGACATATGCCCTTTCTTTTCAAAAACAGGAAGACAGGCTATTGTGGATGGATAAGGCAGAACGGTCCTGGCCCTTCTTTAAGACGTCCCCTGGCTGGCTTTATATGCGTACATTGCTTTTGAATTGTCAACACAGTAAAAAACGTTTATTAACCTTGTATCCGAATTCATTGGAAGCCGGATTGGTTCAGGGGCATTATGAACTTTACATGGAACCTTCCCTGCTGGCCGGACTTTCTGGTCATGGACAGCCGGCAGAATCCAGGGTTTTGTACTACCAGTGCGGGGCTTATCAAAATGGGGTTCATGCCGAAACCCGGAAAAAATACCTTTTAGACCAAGGTCTGGATGCCTTTATTATTAAGGACAAATCCATCTATAAGGTTATTGTGCAAGGTAAAAATGGAAGGAGTATTCTGGATAAGTTACACCTTTTGGGTATCAAGGCTTTTCAGATTCCCCAGCTTCCCTGATTTCAACCTGTTCCAGAAGCCAGGCCGTCTGGGGTTCCTGTATAAACCCCGAGGCTGTAAGCTTTCCTGGTTGAAGAGTCAGGCTCCTTATAATTCTGCTGCTGTCAACTGTCTGTTCATAATCTACCTTGTAAACTGAACGTTGAAGGAGGAGGCCCGTTTCATCTTGATACCGCATTTCAAGGATGGTTATACCATAGAGGTCAAAAAAGGAAAGGATTCCTCTTTGCTTTTCCTCTTCTCCTGTTTTTTCTTCAATAAACCCGGGAAAATCCAGGTAAACCTTATTTCCTCTTGTATCCTGAAACAGGCCGTTCAAAAGCATCAGCTCTTCAACAGGGCTTAGTTTTTCTGATTTTAACAGCCCCTTTTGCAGTTTTTTACTAACCGGGCTGTAAAAACCACCCCATTCTCCTGTTCCTTGTATTTTAAGTTTAATGGAATCCAGATCTTCTATGGTAATGTATATATCACGCTTTAAACTGTTTATAAGACTATTGCAGGCTTGCACGTATATACCCTTAAAAATCGTTCTATATGTATTTTCCCATTTATAAATTTCCTGAATATCATCAACAGAGAAAATAAGCTGTTCTTTCTCCGGGCAGAAATACAGTATGTTTTCAAGAAAAGGTTGTTTTTTCTGATTCAAATTGGAAACCTGATACCAGGGGCCTTGAAGAAAGGCCTTAAAAGCATCAAGATTTCCGCGGTAAAGTTTGCGGAGTTTTTCCTTTTTAATGGAAACACCGGGCACTGTTATTACGGAATGGGTTTTATAACACTCCGCTTTTTTATCCCAGGACAGAATGGTTTTTGTCAAATCAAGATTATTGCTGTCCTGAAGACTGCTTTCTTCGGTTATGATGTTATAGCTTTCCCAGGTTTGCTGCCCCTTTGTGTAGGCTGCTGAACGCTTTGTCGCTTCAATGTCTATAATTCCGTTGACCACAATAGAAAGGATGGAGTTATATTCCAGAAGTTTTCCCCGGGACTGATTTGTAAAAGCATCCAGAGTATGGGCACCTGTTGCTGTAAAACCTGTAATAAAGAGCTCATTTTGCTGATTTCCCGTTATATCCTGGAGGTTTATACTCAAACCACCAGATTGAGTTGCTGTTAAAGCCGATTCCAGAGCTTTTTTATATTTAGCTTTTTTGCTGTCATAGTCCACAACATAAAGTTTAAATTTTTTAAAATTATCATTGTTTTGCCTTGTAATAATAATCTGTTCTTCTTCCTTGTCTCCGTCAAGGTTTATATCCTGAATTTGCTGGACAAATTCATTTTCCGGTAAATCAATCATGGGTAAAAGGACTTTTCTTTTTTCCTTTTTCTGTTTTGATTCCCTTATGGAGCGGCCGGAACTTTCTTTCAAAACAGGATTTATGATTTTAGGCCCCCTGCTGTCATTTTCTGAAAATTTATCAGAGCAGGAGAAAAATAATAAAACAGGCAGTAAGGAGATAATAATTTTATTCATGCTTGCCATTATGTAAATTTGTTTTCAAAAAATGCAAGTATCGCATCTTTTATTTCATCAACAGGCTGGGTTAATTTAAAACCGGCAGCTGTGGGATGGCCGCCTCCATTGAAGCGGGTTACCAAAGGCAGACAATTTAATTCGGGTTTTGTTCTTATGGAGCAGCGGCACCGTCCATTATTATTGCATTTAATAAACACGGAAACCCTTACATCATTGCACTGGAGCGGGATGTTTACAATTTCCTGTGATTCTTCATAGTGGGCTCCCGATTTTAAAAGAGTTTCATGGGACATATATTGATAGGCCAGATGGTTGTTAAAATGGAACTCTAAAGTAGAGCCTACCATTGCTCTGAGCTTCAGGGATTCTATGGATTTACTTTCATATAAACTGGAATAGGTAAAGTTAGGCCTGGCTCCATTGACAACAAGCTGGTGGGCAATCAAAAAAGTTCTAGCGGAGGTTTTAGGATATATAAAAGAACCGGTATCATATACGATCCCTGTAAACATGGCTTCCGTAAGGGAGGGGCTAAAAGGAACCTTGAAGAATTGCTGAACTTCGTAAAGCATTTCACAGGTGGAGGAGTAGTCTGGTAAAAATAGCCCATCAAAAGGAATTTTTTCTTCATAATCATGGTGATCAATAACAAGCAGATTTTTTACTGTTTCTGCATTAAGGCGTGTTTTTAAATGACCTATGTTATCCGGTGCGGTATCTACAATAATTAGATTATAGTCTTTGCTGTTTACAGGAAACTTTTCATCCGGGGCAAGCTTTTTAATGATGGCACCGGGGTTCAGATAGTCATATTTTTGCTCTGTTGTGTCGGAATTCAGGACAAGAACTTTTTTTTTCAAGTGCTTGAGTATGGTGTAAAGAACAATTTCTGCACCAATGGCATCTCCATCCGGGGCTTCGTGGGTTGTTATGATAAAGTTATCTTCCTTAGCGAAAAAATTACAAATTTTGTTAATAGTCATTTTTTATTTTTATCCTTATATATATTATATCCCATGATCGTGGAAAAATCCAATTCGTATTTTATTTTTAATCGTTTTTCTGGTGATTTTTTTCCTATTTCTGCAGATTGCATCATTCCTGCCGCTGGTTTTTCCAGCAGGATGGAAGGGCAATGGAAGGCAGAATTGCTTACAAGGGAAGGACTCTCCTTTATTGAAAAGGCTCTTGAAACAGGGGCCGTCTGTAAAAAACGGATTCTTGTGGGAGGATATAATTTTGAGAGGCTAAAAACCTTGATTCCCCGGGATTTTACAGGCCGGGTTCTGGAAAATCCTGATTTTGCCAAGGGTATGCTGAGTACCATACAAAAAGCTCTGCCTTATGTGGATTCTCCTTTTTTTATTTTTCCCATGGATATGCCCCTTATTGGTCCCGAACATTTTTTAAGATTGTGGCAGGTCTTTCGGGATGCAAATTGCGGTAAAAGTATTATAAGGCCTTCATTTCAGGGGCAGCCTGGTCATCCTGTTCTTTTTTCTGAATGCTGGAAAAAGCCTTTGCTCAAAGGAACAGGAAAAAGCCCTTCCAAACTGATACCCCGGGAAGAAATTCTTTTTATCCCCTGGGAAGATGATTCAGTACTTTTGGATGTGGATACACCTCAAGCATTTTATAATTACAAAAATTATAACGATAAAGAAGGGTTTCTGCAAAAAAAAGTCCGTAAGTCTGGACGTTAAATCTTACGGACCCGGTTATGCCAAGGGCATCTTTTGCTTTGCGCCTGAATTGCGCTACACCCTGATTTTCGGTATGGAGGCAGGAATCTTTAGTTTTTTTTGAAAACAGGGAAAATCTGATTCAGGCCAGCAGGGCTTTATGAAGTTTACGGATAATCTGGTCCGTATCCTCTTCTGATACAACGACTGAAAGATTTATATCAGAAGAACCAAGGGAAATCATTCTTACAGCTACATTCTCCAGAAGGGAGAAAACCCTGGCTATAAAACTGGAATCTTTCCATAAATTTTGTCCTACCAGACAGATAATACTCTTATTCTCTTCGATGGAAGTGTTTCCTATTTGATTTAGATCATGGACAATTTCTTCCAGTTGTTCACAGGGTTCTATTGTTATGGATACAGACACTTCCGATGTGGAAATAAGCTCCACAGGAACCTTGTATTTTTCAAAGATGCCGAATATACGAGCGAGAAAGCCATAGGCATTGAGCATAAGGGAGGAGTTAATATTAATAATTAAATTCCCCTTTTTCGCTGCAATGGCTTTTAGTCCTGTCTGATGATGAGCCCCTTCAATCCTGGTTCCCTGATTCCCGGGATTTCCTGTATTCCTGACAAGAACGGGAATGCCCTTTTTTACTGCAGGTTGTATCGTTGCCGGATGAACAACCTTGGCACCAAAATAGGCTAGTTCTCCGGCTTCCCTGTAAGTCATGGACGCTATGGTATGGGCCTGTTCAACAATTCGGGGATCCGAGGTCATAATGCCATTTACGTCTGTCCATATCTGGATTTCTTCGGCATTGAGAGCTGCCCCCAGAATAGCAGCAGAATAATCACTTCCTCCCCGGCCCAATGTGGTGGTGATGCCCTTTTCCGAAGCCCCGATAAAGCCCTGGGTTATGATAAGCTTTCCCGGATAGGGGTGCAGCATCTTTTTTATAGCGGGTTCTGTTTTTTTTACAAGGGGGCGGGCATTGGAAAAATTTTCATCTGTAATCATGAAATCCCTGGCATCAAGAAGAAGGGCAGGAATCTTTCTTTCCAGGGCACGGTGAAAAATAATCAAAGTGGCTAAACGTTCTCCAAAGGACAGGATGGCGTCTTTGCTGCGTTTGGAACATTCTCCCAAAAGGGACAGACCTTTGAGAAAGGAGGAAAAATCCTGAAACAGGGTATTTAAGGAGGATTCACAGGTTTTCAAATTGTCGCCGCCAAGAAAAGTCATGGCTGTTTCAAGGTGGGCTTTCTTCATATTATGAAAAAAGGGGCCCATATCAACAGACCGTCCTGTCTCTGCCAGACAAATTAGTTTCAGAATAATATTTGTTGAATCTCCCATAGCAGAAGATACCAGAACAGGAGCTCTGTCTAAACTGGATTCTGCTATATCCAGAGCTTTGTCTATCCAAAGAGCATCACGAACAGAAGTACCGCCAAATTTCATAACGATCATGGAAAAAATCTCCTTTTGGGCCTGAAGCATTACAAATTGATATTAAAAAAACAGAGACCCGGCTTGTCAAGTTAAATATTATATTTGCCTGTTTATTGTTTTCTTCCATAAGTTTATTCCTCCCTTTAATTACACCTTCCAGTCTTCAA
>PDWI01009957.1_pt1 | contig 13773 bp, 11 predicted proteins | sample 1430891 | NCBI WGS metagenome assembly PDWI01 (sample SAMN01162508, study PRJNA174530) | Oral metagenome, whole genome shotgun sequencing project. | biome: Marine environment; feature: Marine mammal; material: Swab sample of the gingival sulcus; isolation source: swab sample of gingival sulcus...
CGGTAACAGTAATTATGATAATGTAGACGTTTTGACGTATGGAAAAGTGGAATGGGAGTATAAAATATTACATTCTTTAAAAGGTATTGTATAGATTTAAAATACCTATATAGGAGTAATTTAAAGGCTTAGAGACTTATAAAATAACATTGGGGTTAAATATATAATTTTTTTTCCTACAATAACTTGACGCTATCGATTTTTCACCTTATTTTGTATAATACTTTGAATAGTGGTATAATATTGTAGTTGTTTATAGAAAATTTTGCACTGCTTCTTGTGAGGTTGAGTTATAGTTTAAGGGGTGGTTGGATGAAGAAATCCTCTTTTATTATTATATTTTTTATCACTATTATTATTTCATTATCTGTTTTTTACCTGTTTTCAGATGTGTTTTTTGGGTCTGAATCTAATCAGAGTAGTAGCACAGAGACTGATTTTGATGAGGATAAGACAGCGGGTGAAGAGCCTTTAGATGAGGATGCAAACTTGGATAAAAATCTTCTTGATGATAAAGAGAGAGAACCTATTGAAGAACCAGAGGAAGGCACTCCTTCAGAAGATGAAGAGGTTGGGACAGATGATAATAAAGAGGTGGTTGATGATGATAAGGTAAGAGAGACTTCTAGTAGGCAGTCAAAAAAAATGCTGGACTACACAGGAAAGCCATGGAGTGATGAATTAGAACTTGTTTTGAAAGACGTTGATTTTAATGAATTTACCTTTAATATAGACAAGCCGAGTCTTATACAGGATGTCAACAGTATTTTTGTTCTTGCAAATAAGGCGAATTATTTTCCTGATGACTTTGTTCCTATTAATTTAGTAGCTCCTAAGTCTCCGTATATGGGTGGTGGTGATAGGTACAAGCTCAGAAAGGTGGCTGCAGATGCTCTTGATAGTCTTGTAAAGTCTGCTTCAGAGAGTGGCTATGTCATAAGGAGTGTGTCTGCTTATCGCTCTATTTCTTATCAGAGAGATTTGTTTAACTACTATGTCAAAAAAGATGGTTTAGCTAAAGCCAGTCGCTATAGCTCTAAGCCTGGTCACAGTGAACACCATACTGGTCTCTGTACAGATGTGAGTTCGCCAGTGATGAACTACCTGTTGGAACAGTCTTATGGTAGTAAACCTGAGGGGATTTGGCTTTTTAATAATGCTCATAGGTTTGGCTTTGTCATAAGGTATCCAAAGGATAAGGAGATGTTTACAGGTTATACTTATGAGCCTTGGCATATTCGGTATTTTGGTGTGGCGCTGGCGACTTATTTGTATGAGACTGGTCTGACTTATGAGGAGTTTATTGCTCTTCAGAAGGGTCTTGATGTGAATGACATTCGGATTGAAAACTAGGTGTAGTCTTAAGAAATTTGAATGTGAAATAAGTGTATTATGTTGCAGATGCTTAGATTCCTACGTCACTTTGTTCCTCTGAATGACATCTGGAGTTAGCTTTGTTAGAAAAGCATTTGCTTGTTCTGAAGTGTTTCATAGGCTCTGAATGACAGATAGAAGGTTTAAATCAGGAGCAGGATAAATAATAATTAATTAGTATTAGGAGTTTATTATGGCAAATGATAAAAAGTTTTGGAATAAAGTTGCCAAGTTTTACACTGGCTTTATGAATAGAAATGAAGCAATGTATGAGGTGCTCGTTGATTTTGTTACTCCTCATCTTAATGCAGATATGAAGGTCTTAGAGCTTGGTGCTGGGACTGGTCAGCTGAGTTTTCTGCTCCATGATAAAACGAAGGAATACATAGCCACTGACTTCTCTGAGGAGATGGTGAGAATTGGCAATGAGCGCTCTGGCTCAAAAGAGCTTGTTTTTCAAGTGGAGGATATTATGAACCTCAGCTTTGAAGCAGATACCTTTGACTTTGTTGTCTGTTCTAATGTGCTTCATATTGTTCCTGATATGGATAGGGCGCTGTCTGAGATAAAGAGAGTGCTAAAGCCAGATGGAAGGGCTTTTCTTCCTATCTTTGTCTATGATGATGTGACGTTTAGTGTGCCAATTTGGCTTATGGAAAAAATTGGCTTTAAGACTTATTATAAGTATACCAGTGTAGAGTATATTGAGCATTTAAGTGTACAAGGTTTTGAGGCTATCGATAAAAAATTAATAACAGCAAAGCCCGTCAGTGAGTTTGCTGTTATTGTAACGTGTTAATAGTTTTTATTTGTTTTAATGTATTGATACTAATTTCAATTTAAATCTTTAGTCTAAGATTCCACGCTTTGAAACACTATACAAATTAACAAAGTCTGTCATTTTCGAAGGCCTAGTAATGAACAGTAAAAGATGACTGAAAAATATGTCGAGCTTGCTCGTAAATAATTTTATCAGTGTCTTTTACTATTTAGGACGGCAGTCCGAACCTTCGAGCGATTCATCGCTCGTGGGTCATGACTTGCTTGGAAGCGTAACAGCGACGTAGGAATCTAGACTTTGTAATAATTTGCAGTGTTTCATAAGCTCTGAATGACAGTCTAAAGATTTAAATTAGGACATATTGCGATGTCTTGAAGAGCGGAATTTTGCTTAAATATAGATGTCTGTGAGTAGTCCTTCAAGCTCCCCGATTTTGTCGAGGAGTTTTATTTTGTTTCTCTCACTGCTGATAAATTCATCGGTAAGGGCGATTAAGTTTTCGTCGACTGCACTTACAATTTTTAGGATTTTGGTTCTGCCGACTCTGCCGATACCTTTACTCTCAATGATTTCAAAGGCGTGTTTTGTCGCTTTTTCTAGGAAGCTTTTAACCATTTTTTTGTAAGACACGAGAAGCTCAAGGTTCTTGGAGTCTGTCAGACTCTTTCCCTTTTCGCTGATTTCGCTCATCATCTCATCAAGTTCTCTCTTGGTGTTTTCGTGCTGTTTTTCCTTTAAAAAGGTTGTAAAACTTTCTCCAGCAGCGCTATTTTTGCTTGAAACTTTTCTAGCAGTCGTGAGAGGTTTTGATGTTTTTGAAATTCTGATGTCACTCATATTATAATTCCTCGATTATTGATATGACAGCGCTTACAACAGCAAGCATCTGTGGTGGAAGATTTTCTCTGATGTCTGTATCTAAACTCTCTGATAAAAACTCAATGTCATTGGTAATATCAGCTTTACTCTTTTCTTTAAATTCTTTGGCTACGTTTTTGTATTCTCTCTTTTTATCTTGGCTAATCATATCCTGTAATCAAATCCTTCCGCATTGTCAAATACTCTTTCAAATATAGGTTTATCAGGTTCTTCTTTTTTCTGTTCAGACTTCCAGAGTTCAAGTGCCATTTTTACGATTTTGTATCCGAATTCTTCTACATCGCTCTTTAGGTCTTCTTTAATCTTTGTGGTGACTGACTTTGAAATTTCGTTGTTGATAATGCTAACACTTAAATTTCTGTTTACAGCAGATACTTTGATGCCAATCTTGCCAATTTTTTCTGTGGTAAATGCAAAGAACATATTGAAGTTCTCCCAGTCTAGCTTTAGATTTTTCTGTGGGGATTTGATAAAGACCTTTACATTTTTAATCCTACCATCAATGTTTAGGGGGACTTCAAGTGTAATTGTTTGTAGGTTGTTATTGTCTGCGATTTTGTTTTTGATTTGCATCTTGTCAATGTGGTTGATCATTGAGCTAGCTTTTTGATAGCTTACCTTATCTTCTGGATTTTTTGTCATAGCTAAGAGCATCTCTTTGATGTTTTTGATGTTGACAAAGTCATTTTTTACTGTTGTGTTCTTTGTCATGTATTTTTCAAAGCTCTCTACTTCATGATTTATACCCAATTTTCTAAGGTAATTAACGATGGATGAAGCAGATTTGTCAGATGTCTTGTAGTTATTAGCTGATGTGTATATTTCTTCTTTTATGTCTTTGAGGTCTCTTTTGTCTGGTTTTTTGATGGTGCTAAGTGCAACAGCCTTTTTTATACTTGGTTCGTACTTGATCTTGTTTACGATGGCAACCTGCTCTTTTATGATTTTTTCAGCTTCTGAAATTTTGCCCTTGTTTATTAGTTTTACTGCAGACTGTAACTCAGAAGATATCTTGAGTAGTTCTCTTTCACCCTTTAAATCCATAAACAGAGACATTTCAGATTTCATAATCTTGTTATCAATTTTTTGGACTGCATCTAGGAGTATTTCCTTTTTATCTCTTAGAGAAAGACCTTGTACATCTGTTTTGTCAAGTGTTTGTAAGAGGTCTTTTTTAAAGTCTGAAAACTCGTTTCTCAGTTTTAATAGTTTTGGTGTAATCTTTGTCTCTATGTAGGTATCATAGTTTTTATTTATTGATATTGCAGAACCTACATAGTTTTTAATCATGCTTATATCAGCTAATAGGGTTTCTGTGATGTCGTCATCTTCCATTTTTACCTTTTTTTTAGTCTCAGCATTTATGTTGTCAACTTCTCTTTCGCTTCCTATGTAGTTGGCTTTGTCTCTGTTTTTTGTTTTTTCAAGTGTAGAGATTGTATCTATGTACTTTAATTCTTTTATTTCAGCTTCTAGGCTTTCCTTGTTTTTATTTTCAACATCTGTTTGGTCAAGGTTTTCAATTTCTACAAAGAGCTTTTTGAGATTGTTATCTATGTTGTTGAGTTCCTCTCTAGTATAGGCATTTTCGCTCTCATAGCTTGTACTTGGTTCTAGAGATAGTTCAGAATCTTCTAAGTAGTCGAGTAGTGATGCAGTCTCTACATGTTTTAATGCGCTTAAAAACTTTTCATTGAGTGGTATCTCTTTGGAAAAGGCTTCTTTGATAGCGGAAAGCTTTTCATTGATACTACCTTCAGAATTCATAAAGTCTCTAATTGCTTCGACGTCTTCTTTGGTGACGTGGTAGCCACTCTTGTCTATAATTTTGATTGCAGACTTAACACTATCTGATTCACCTTCAAATAGGTTCTCATCACTTTTATTTATGTTGGTAGCTTCTGCTGAATTATCTGCCATATCTGTCATTAATGTCTTTGCAGACAATAGTAAATCATTATTAATTTTCAATTCTATTACCTCCATAATACTACTTAGTATATCGGCTAATAAAATAATAAATATAGGGGGCTTTGTTTTTAATATCTATATATTTTAAAATTATTTTTTTATTTTTTTCTTTCATTATACATATATCTGTAAAAGGTTTAAAGGGATTTGTTTGTGTTTTAATGCTAATTCATATTTAAAACTTTAGTCTAAGATTCCACGCCTTGAAACACTAAACAAACCATAAAAATATTGTTGCTCAGAGCCGTAGGCGTGGAGTCTTAATATTTTTGAATGTTTTGTAGTGTTTCATGGACTCTGAATGACAGACTAACGTTTTTATCTGAGATTAGTATAAACTGTGGATTCTTAGAAAAAGGTTTAATTTGTGAACGGTGTTGGTAGTGAAAAACCATAGGTAAATTTTTTTTATGTGGCACGATTGTTATGATATCAACAAAAAGTGGGCTTAGGCATTTTTTTGCACAAGATACACTATTTATTGAGTGTTTTTTTTGTGATATACTACATCTAGTGTTTAAAAAGAAGAGGTGATATTTTGGAAATAATCAAACGCAATGGCCAAGTAGCAGAATTTGACATCATGAAGATAAGGTCTGCCATTGAGAAGGCATTTACTTCTGTTGGCAGAATGGACAGTTCAGATGAGATATACAAACTTTCTAAGAATGTAGTAGATACAATACTTACAAAGTTTCCGACTGGTTATGTTGTAAACGTTGAAGAAGTGCAGGATTTGGTTGAACTTACTCTGATTGACCACAAGTACCACGATGTTGTTCGAAGTTATATCTTGTATAGGGCAAAGAGAAGTTTAAATAGAAAAGTTGTTCAGCAGTTTGAAGAGTATATACAAGATGAGAAGATTATCGACATCATAAAGGGTATTCAAGACCAGTATGATAGGTCAGTATATGATATTGATCACATGTATTTGAAGTTTGTCTCTTTTGTTAAAAAGGGCATGAGAGACTACGATTATTTGGAAATCTTGGTTCGAATTGCAGCAGAACTCACATCAAAAGAGTCGCCAAAGTGGGAGTATATAGCCTCACTATTTCTCAGGTATAAACTGGAACTTGACATAGAAGAGCAGATGATAAAACTCGGTATTGTAGATTTCAAGTCAAAAGTCAAAGAACTTGAGCATGAAGGGCATTATGGCTCTTATATCAGAGAAAACTATAGCGATGATGAGTTAGATGAACTTGAAGAGTACATTGTCAATGATAGGGATAAACTATTGACATATAGCTCTTTAGACTTGATAGCAAAGAGATACATTATAAGAGATGCTGATGGTCATCCTCTAGAAACACCTCAAGAGATGTTTATGGGAATTGCTATGCACCTTGCCATACCTGAAGGTGAGTCTAAAATGATTTGGGCTAAGAAGATATATGATGTTATTTCTATGTTGAAGCTCACAATGGCAACACCTACAATGAGTAATGCTAGAAGACCGTTTCATCAGCTGTCATCTTGTTTTGTCGATACAGTGCCAGATTCACTAGATGGTATTTACAGGTCAATTGATAACTTTGCAAAAGTTTCTAAGCATGGTGGTGGCATGGGCTTATACTTTGGTAAGGTCAGGGCAAATGGTTCTGAAATCAGAGGTTACAAAGGTGCAGCTGGTGGTGTAATTAGGTGGATAAAACTTGCCAATGACACTGCTGTAGCAGTTGATCAGTTAGGTGTAAGGCAAGGTTCTGTTGCCGTGTATTTAGATGTGTGGCATAAGGATATACCAGAGTTCTTACAGTTAAAGACCAACAATGGTGACGATAGAATGAAGGCTCATGATATATTTCCAGCAGTTTGTTATCCTGACCTTTTTTGGAGACTTGCAAAAGAAGATATCAATGCGACTTGGTATATGATGTGTCCACATGATGTAAAGACGATCAAAGGCTATGCACTAGAGGATTTTTATGGAGAAGAGTGGGAAGAAAAATACTATGAGTGTGTAAGAGACCCACATATAGAAAAGAGAACAATCAGTGTAAAGGACTTGGTAAGACTTATTATAAAATCTGTCACAGAGACAGGAACACCTTTTGTGTTCAATAGAGACGCTGTCAATCGAATGAATCCGAATTCTCATAAGGGCATGATTTACTCGTCAAACCTCTGTACAGAGATACTTCAAAATATGAGTGAAATTGAGCATGTCAGCACAGAGATAGAGGATGAAAATGGCGATACTATTGTCGTGAGTAGAGTAAAATCAGGTGATTTTGTTGTTTGTAATCTGGCGTCACTTGTCCTTGGTAATATTGATTTAGATAAGGAAAAGGAATTAGAAGGGGTTGTTGAAGTTGCTGTAAGAGCACTTGACAATGTTGTTGACTTAAACTACTATCCTCTTCCGTATGCCAAGATTACAAATGCTCAGTACAGGGCAATTGGCCTTGGCACCAGTGGTTATCATCATGCACTTGTCAAGAAGGGGATTCGCTGGGAAGAAGAAGCTCATTTGGCGTTTGCTGATGAACTATATGAGCGAATCAACCTTGCAGCAATTAATGCAAGTTCAGATATTGCCAGTGAAAAGGGAAGTTATAAGTTCTTTGAAGGTAGTGACTGGGATACTGGGACGTACTTTGAAAAGAGAAATTACACTGGAAGTGAGTGGGATAGTGTCAGGGAGAAAATTGCTAAAAATGGCATGAGAAATGCTTATCTCATGGCAGTTGCTCCTACAGGTTCAACATCTATCATTGCTGGAACTACTGCTGCAGTAGACCCTGTGATGAAAAAATACTTCCTAGAGGAGAAGAAGGGTATTATTACCCCAAGGGTTGCTCCTGATTTAAATCCACAGACTTTTTGGCTATATGACAATGCCCATGATGTTGACCAGTCTACTGTTATCTCAGCAGCTAGTGTAAGGCAGAGGCATATTGACCAAGGTCAGTCTGTAAACCTTTATATTACAACAGAGTTTACAATGAGAAGGATATTAAATCTCTACATAGATGCCTGTGAAAAGGGTGTAAAGACCATTTACTATGTGAGAAGTAAGTCGTTAGAAGTGGAAGAATGTGAGAGTTGTTCTGGTTAATATATAGGAGGAACTATGTCAGAATTAAATAAAAAAGCTCTATTTAATGAGTTTGGGGATATTGAATTATCAAAGAGAAAGATGATAAATGGCAATACTACTAATTTGAATGACTTTAACAATATAAAATACTCTTGGACATCGGATTGGTACAGGCAGGCTATGAATAATTTCTGGATACCAGAAGAGATCAATATGAGCCAAGATATCAAAGATTACAAGATGTTGAGTGAGGCTGAGAGGACTGCCTATGACAAGACACTTTCTTTCCTCATCTTCTTAGACAGTATACAAACTGCCAATCTCCCAAATGTAGGGAATTTTATTACAGCTAATGAGGTAAACTTATGTCTTACTATTCAGGCTTTCCAAGAAGCTGTTCACTCTCAGAGTTATGGCTATATGCTAGATAGTATCTGTTCTCCTGAAGAGAGGACAAAGATACTCTATGAGTGGAGAGATGATCCACTCCTTCTTGCAAGAAATAAGTTTATTGGGGACTTATACAATGAGTTTTATGAGCATCAGACAGACTTTCTTCTGGTAAAAACAGCTGTTGCAAACTACATACTAGAAGGTATCTACTTCTACTCTGGCTTTATGTTCTTCTACAACTTAGGCAGAAATAATAAAATGCCTGGTTCTGTACAGGAAATTAGGTATATCAATCGAGATGAGAATACTCACCTATGGTTATTCCGTTCTATTATCCATGAGCTGAAAAAAGAAGAACCACATCTATTTACAGAAGAAAACAATGAAATATTTAGACAGATGATAAAACAGGGTTGTGAAGAAGAGATTAAGTGGGGACAGCATGTGTTAGGTGATGACATTCCAGGTCTTACTATGACAATGGTTTCTGATTATATTAAGTACTTGGGTAACCTCAGGTCTAATGGTATAGGTCTTGGCACAATTTACGAAGGGTATGAGTCTGAGCCACTTTCTATGACATGGGTTGACGAATACTCTGATCCAAATCAAATTAAGACCGATTTCTTTGAAGGCAAACCTTCTGCTTACGCTAAGAGTACAGTAATAGAGGATGACCTATAATATGTATTTGCTGTGTTAATGTAATATTTTAGAAAGTTTCAAAAAAGTTAATTGATATTTTAAAATATTAGGTTATAATATAGAGGTTGTAAAAATAGTATACAAAAGGAGAAAAAGGTAATATGAAAAATAAAATAGTAATAGCTCTTATACTAGCTTTAACATTAATATCGTTTACAGCTTGTGGCGAGAAAAATGAAGAGCAGAGTTCTAATGACGGAACAAAGACAGAGACTACTGAAGATGGTGATAAGACTGATGGTACAGATGATGCCGATAAAGAAGAGGATACTTCAAATGTTGGGCTAACAACTACTTTTGAGGATGAGCCTGTACTTAAAGTTGAAGGTGAAGAAATTATGCTAAGTAATGCATTTGTTTATATCCACCAGATTAAGACTATGTATCCGTTAGATGTGTTTCAAAATGAGTATGAAGAAGGTGTGACTATTGAAGAGTTCTTTATTAAAGAACTTAAAAACATCTTAGCTAAACAGGTATACACAGCAAATCTTGCAAAAGAGCTAGGTGTTGAGATCACAGATGAAGATAAAAATAAAGCTAAGGAACAAGTTGACAAAATCTTTGCAAACAAGGCAATTATTCAAGAAGATGTTGATGAAATGGGTTTGACAAGAGAAGTTGTTGAAAAAGTTGTACTTGCAAGCATTTTAGACCAAAAGCTCTTTGAAAAAATGGCTGAAGATATTAATATAGAGCAGGAAAAGATAGACGAAGCATTAGATCATGATATGAATTACAAGATGATGTCAACTACAGGTGCTGAGAAGTTAAATGACAGTGTTGAGTTAAGGCATATTTTAGTGAAGACTATTGATGATAAACAGCAACCATTTGACGACGAAAAGAAGGCTGAAGCTAAGAAGAAAGCTGAAGAAATTCTTAAAAGAGCAAAAGACGGAGAAGACTTTGCTGAGTTAGCAAAAGAGAACACAGATGACACAGCTTCTAAAGAAAATGGTGGCAAGATGACTATTCTTAGAGGTCAGACAGTTCCAGAATTTGAAGCTGCAGCATTTGAACTTGAAAATGGTGAAGTTAGTGAGCTTGTTGAAACAATGTATGGCTATCACATTATAAAGGTTGAAAACAAGAAACTTTCTACTCCTGAGCAGATTGAAGAAGCTAAGAAGCAGATTGAAGAAGCTAAAAATAACATCATTATGAATCTTAAGTTCCAAGAATTTATGAAAATCTATGATGAAAAGACAAAAGATAAAAAAGTAGAAGTAATAGAAGATGGCTGGAAGAGAGTAAAAATTCTGACAGAAGAAGATATCAAAACAATAGAAGAAAATAAGAAAAAAGCGGAAGAAGAAGCAAAGGCAGCAGAAGAAAAAGCAACTGAAGAAGTAAAAGAAGCTGTTGATGAAGCTGAAAAAGAAGCTGCTGAAAAGGATAAAGACTCATCTAAAGAGAAAGAAGACGAGTAGGAAATAGTTTATATTAATCTTAATTTAAACTTCTGTCTAAGATTCCACAGCCTGAAACACTATACAAATCACAAAAATATTGTCATCTTTCGAAACCCAAGTGTCGAGCATCTATAATTAGTAAATATTACATCAAGCTTGCTTGTATAAATATATTTACAAAATTATAGATATTGTCATAGCTTCTGAATGACAGACAGAAGGTTTAAATCAGAAGTAGTATTAGATTATTGAAAGGAGAGCACCCTTTTTACGGGGTGCTTTTTCTAGATATTTATGAACCAATATGCTATAATTCACTAGAAGAAAGGAGGGAACATGGGTAAGTTATTGAAGTCTTACATTATGCCGCATGCACCAGTCATAGTGCGAGAAGTGGGAAAAGATGATCATGTTTTTTGTCGTAAAACTCATGAACACATGTCTCGTATAGGTAGGGAAATTTCAGAACTTAAACCCAAGAGAATCATTGTTCTCAGTCCACATGGTCCCCTTTTTTCTGATGCAATATCTGTGCTTGGAAACAATAAGCTTGAAGGTGATTTTGAAGAATTTGATTGTAAGGAAATGAGCTATGAGTTTGATAATGACAGTTCCTTTGTCAACAAATTAAAGTATCTTGCCATGGAAGATGATATCTATGTAGCTAAAGTTGACAGTCTGTTCTGTGAAAACTACGATATTAGTCCCTATGTTGATTATGGTGCCCTTGTTCCACTTCACTTTGTTGATGAGTACTATTTGGCTCCTTATGAAGTTGTCATTATAACCTATGGACTCTTGGATTTGATTGATATTTATAAGTTTGGCACTTTGTTGAGAAAGTCGATTGAAGAATCTAGCAAGTCAACGGTTGTTATAGCAAGTTCTGACTTGGCTCATATTTCAACAAAAACAGGTGGCTATAGGAATAATTTATCTGCTTCAATCTATGACCTTCTAGTTCAAGGTGTGTTAAGAGGTGATAAGAGTGTATTTGACTTTGTTTCACATCCTAAAAAGGATATTGAAAAGTCAAAAACTTGTTCCTTCCAGACGCTTGTTATGTTTTGGGGAATGTTTGATAGGAAGATGTTTAAATCTGAAATTCTTTCCTATGAACATCCATTTGGTGTGGGGTATCTAACAGCTGTAGTTGAAGAAACTGATGGTATTTCACCAAGTCTACTTCCAGCTATAGGAGCTTATAATAAAGACTTACAAGTAAAGCTATCAAATGCAGAAAATCCCTATGTTGATTTGGCAAAAGATACTTTAAAATATTATATTAAGTATGAAAGAAGACCAATAATTGATGAGAAAAAATACAATATTCCAATGCAAACATCAGCATGTTTTGTCAGTTTTTATGACTATGGTAGTCTCAGAGCTTCTATTGGAACAATAGCGCCTTCTCACAATAGTGTTGTTCAGGATATTATTACCAATACTATTGAAGCGGCAAATACAAAATTTTTTCAAGATGTGACAGAAGAAGATGTTGACGAGATGAAAATTGTTGTTGATTTGGTAGATAAAGTGGAGAAGATAAAGAGTCATCTTGAGCTATATCCTGAGGTCTATGGTGTCATTGTCAAGAGTGGCGAAAAAGTTGGTGTTGTACTTCCTGATTTGCGAGATGTAGATACTGCTGAGCAGCAGCTATCAATAGCGCTTGAAAAGGCAGGGATTAAAAAGTATGATTACTATCAGCTCTACCGATTTCAGGTGACAAGGCATGAGGTTGATATTTAATGGATAAGATAAAGATTTCGAAATTAATTATTGGTATGACCTGTATCATTGTTGGTGTGCTCATGGTTGTATTTGCCTTTGTTTACTTGGTTTAGGGGTGAAAATATTGAAGCATTATTGGACTGAAAATGCAGATTTAGAGAATCTAAAAAGCATTGATTATTATTTTGGTAAAGATAGGTATAGCCTCTACACTTCTGATGGGGTTTTTTCAAAGAATTCAGTGGACTTTGGCTCATCGTTACTTCTGAAAACGTTTGTAGAAGATGTAGATTTTGCTGATATGGCTGTTCTTGATGTTGGCTGCGGATATGGCGCTATGTCAATTGTCATTGGAAATAGGATAAAAAGTGCTCATATTCATATGGTAGACATTAGTGACAGGGCAATTGCCCTTGTTGAAATGAATATAAAAGAGCATGCCCTTCAAGATAGACTACATGCTTTTAAAAGTGATAAGTATTCTGAAGTGAGTAGTGTGTATGATTATATCATTACGAATCCACCAATTAGGACAGGAAAGGCAAATGTCCATGAAATTATCTTAGGTGGTATCAATTATCTAAAGGAAAGTGGTAGTATCTATGTAGTAATTCAGAAAAAACAGGGAGCAAAGTCAGCGATTAAAGCCATGGAAGAAGTCTATACCAAGGTAGATGTCATCAAGAGAGATAAGGGTTACTTTATCATAAAAGGACAAAAATAAAAAAACTTCACACATTTTGTGAGAAGTTTTTTTATTTTATAAAGCGTTTACTTTAACTTGTAGTCTAGAAACAAGTCTTGCAGCTTTGTTTTTGTGAATTGTACCTTTTGATGCTGTAGCGTTTATGATTTTAGCAGCGTCTCTAAGAGCTAGAGTTGCCTTTTCTTTATCGCCATTGTCTATTGCTTCGTAAACTTTTTTGATGTAAGTTTTCATTTCAGACTTTCTAGATTTATTAATCATTGTACGCTTGTTGATTGTTAGAATTCTCTTCTTAGCTGATTTGATATTAGCCACTGTTTCACCTCCTAAAATTTTCTGTAACAGTAGAATTTTAACACACTAGGTTTAAAAGTGCAAGAAGAAATTTAATTATTATTTTTATTTTTATATTTAGGTCAATTGTAAAAGTAAATGCACCACTTTTATAAAAAACAGATAAAAATATTGAAAAGGCATATTAAGCATAACTAAAAAATGTTTAATAAGCCATTTTTTAGTTGAAAAACTATAAAAACAGGTGTAAAATGAGATATATAAAGACATATTTTAACGAAAAAATTGCACAATAAATGAAGGTCCTGTATTTATCAAAATTTTTGCAAGACTAAATGCACCACCTTTTTTTGACAGCAATAAAGAGTTAAAGTATCCTTTGTTTGATTATAGTTTTATTTTAAAAGAGATGGATTTAGAGTAACCTTATTGGCTGGAATAAGATTAATACCCATCTTTTTTAATGCTTTTT
>PDWI01007112.1_pt1 | contig 13771 bp, 8 predicted proteins | sample 1430891 | NCBI WGS metagenome assembly PDWI01 (sample SAMN01162508, study PRJNA174530) | Oral metagenome, whole genome shotgun sequencing project. | biome: Marine environment; feature: Marine mammal; material: Swab sample of the gingival sulcus; isolation source: swab sample of gingival sulcus...
CGACCTAAAATAAAAATGAAGAAATATAGTCTATTAATACTAATTGTACTGTTGCTAATTAGTTGTAGCAATCAGAAACAGCAAGGTAGTTTGCCTACCGTTGATGTAACTAAATCGTATCCTAAAAAGGAAATTGTATTGCAAGATATTGCTGATGTGGAATATATTCCGCTAGAGACAAGAGATGATGTGCTATTAGATGATATGACTTGTTTGTGTCGTGTTTCTGCCGATACTGTTATTGTTGGCAATTATTATAAAGGAGATATTTTTATTTTTAATGGCAAGGGAAAAATCATTAATCATTTCAATAAAAAAGGGGCTAGTGGAGAAGAGTGTCGAGAAATTCGTAAAATTTTGTTCGATAAATCGACACAAGAAATTTATGTGTTAGATGCTTTTTTTAATTATCGTATTCAGGTATATGATTATCACGGAAAATATAAAAGAACTTTACCTATTGCTCATCAGTATTATTTTAGTAGTAACGAAATGTTTATAGCAGACAACAAACAATTAATCTGTTATGATAGGGAACGAGATGGTTTGATAGTTAAGGATACGCTAAAACAAAATTTAACTCCATTTGTTTATATTTCTAAAAGCGATGGAAAAGTAACGAGACATCTTCCTTTAAAATTATCTAAAAGAGTAAAAGCAAATGTGAAATTTACATGGCGAGATAGACCTTGTTTTTCTGTTGCTAATCTTTATTCTATTGTTGATAATAAAAAGAATTGGATTATTTCAGAGGTATCGAAAGATACGATATTTACGTGTTCAAAGCAGACGGGTAAATTGGTTCCAATAGTAGTGAGGCAACCAAAAGTTCAGCAAATGAAAAGGTGGTATTCTTTTCTTCAGATAGAAAAAATAAGTTCTCGTTATCTCTACGGAAAAATTATAAAGCAGCAAGAATCAAAGAAATCTCTTTTTGACCATTTTCAGACCAAAAGAATTTTTATTGATAGAAAAACAAAAGAGATATATGAATATCAAATTATCAATAAAGATATGCCTAAAAGTAAACGTTTTATTGAGTGGTTAAAACCTAAACATCAATCCATGTTGCTAGAAATGGATTGGTTAAAAGAGGCTTTAGAAAAAGGCGAACTAAGAGGAAAATTGAAGACTATCGTTGAGAAATTAAAGGAAGACGATAATCCCATATTAATGAAAATCACATTTAAAAAATAAATAATATGGAAAGTAAAACAATAGATTTATTTTCAGGGAAAAATATTCCTGAATTAAACAAAGAAAAGCATGTTGCAATAATCGAAGAGATTGTTGAAAAGATATTCAAAGAATCTTTAAAAGATGACTTTTCAGAAGAAGAGTCTTACTATTTGGCTTGTGAGGCTTGGAATGGGTATTACATGAGTGTTGCAATGGGAGTTGAAATATTTGATGAGGTTTTAGATGTTCTTCCCTCTAAAAAGTATAACGTGCAATTATGGCGAGAAGTATTCAAATTATTAGAGAAATATAATATTGATGAGTATTGTTGTATTAGAGATTTTGAGTTGATAAAAGAAAATGGAGAAATGAAATTCCAATTTTCTCTACAGAATAAAGAAGATGCTTTACAGATGCTTTTTGACGAGTTTGATGCTGAATTACCTGCTAATTCTGATGGAAAGCCTGTTGTATTTGGCGACGAAAATGGTAATGAATTATCGGCAGGATTTATTGATCGTGATGCTATGGTTATTACTGCCAAAAAGGCTTTTCTAAAATATTTAGAAGAAAATGGTATTGAAACTTCAGAGCGAGAACTTACTTCTATCTATTTGGTTCCAGTGGGGATTATCTATACAAAAGATTGGGTGAAATTGCAGTATGCCGATTTTTTTACTGCCGAACTTTTTAGGTGGGAAGTTGAAGAAGAGAAGCATCCCAAAAAATTAACTTATACGCTATTTAAGTCCTTTTTTAATGTAAGTTGTACATCTGAAATTGTTGATATGCAAAAAGCTCCGATCGAAAAATATTAAATAATACCAGTTGTAATTTGAATTTACCCAAAAGAAAATAGAACTTTTAATTGGGTAAATTTTAGTTACAAATGGTATAAAAAGGAGAGGGTGATAAGAAAAGCACCTTGTAGGGTGCAAATTTGCACTCCAAAGGTGCAAATTTGTACCTCAAACATCAATGAGAGGATGTTTTTGATGCTTCGGAGCACTCTCGAGGTGGTATTTTGCACCTTGAAGGTGCAAAATCGCAGTAAAAAGGTGCGAAAACGCACCTTCAAGGTGCAAATTTGCACCTCGGAAGTGCATTTTTTCATTAAAAAGGTGCAATCGACCATGAAAAGCACCCGTCAGACCATGAAAAGCAGCCGTCAGAGGTGCAAAAACAAGAGTTATTGAATAAAAAAGAAGAAGAAAAACAATAAAAGCATTCGAAATAAAAAAACAATATGAAAAAAATTATCTACTTACCATTAATACTAATTCTGTTAAGCAGTTGTGGTAGCGAAAAGAAACAAAACAGTATTCCCACTGTTGATGTAACTAAAACCTATCCCAAAAAAGAAATTGTGTTGCAAGATATTGCCGATGTGGAATATATTCCTCTAGAAACACGAGATGATGTGTTGTTGGGCAGTAGAGCACATATCGACTATATCTCTAAAGATTTAATTGTTGTTAGCAACAGAAAAGAAGGAGATATTTTCGTTTTTAATGGCAAGGGGAAATTGTTAAGTAAATTCAATCATAAAGGACAAGGAGCTAATGAATACACTAGAATAAGTAGTGTTGTTTATGCTCCTTCCACAAAAGAAATTTTTGTGAAAAACAGAAAGCGATTTTTGATTTATAATACAGCGGGACAATTTCAACGAGAAATAGAGGTAAAAGCAAAAGAAAGTTTAGGTAGAATATGCAACTTTAATAAAGATAATATCATTGCTTATGAAATACCAAACTATTCAATGGATGGCTCTTTAAATATCAATGATCTAAAAAAGAAGGTGCCAGTACGCAATAAAACGCCCATGTTTTTTATTTCAAAACAAACAGGAGTAATTGATACTTTAAAAGCATTTTATATCCCCAAAAGAAATCCCGATGCAATTTTTCATTTTATTAATGGGGGATTTTCTATTTATAGTTTTACCACCAATTATATAACGAAAGTAGCCAATGGTTTTGTATTAGATAATTTTTATTGCGATACTATATTTCATCTGAATCAGCAGCGAAAACTAACGCCTATATTAATAAAACAACCAGCATATAAATCGTTAGACGAAAACCCTTTGGTGGTTAATGTAATAAGTGTTAGTCCTAGTTACTGTTTCTTTAAGATAGTAAAGCGAGTTGCCGAACCAGGTAATAAAATAAAAGCCACTGTTTGTGTCAATAGAAAAAATCATGACATTGTGGAATATACCCTTAGAAATAAAGAAATCGCTGATAAAGAATTTAAAATAAAGCCTTTCTCTAAATTGTTGAATGCTGATGATTTGCTCGATTTATTAGAAAAAGGCAAACTATCGGGGCAATTAAAGACTATTGCTGAAAATTTAAAAGAAGAAGACAATCCTGTAATTATAAAAGTAACGTTAAGGTAGTTAGCTATTAGCTGATAGCCTTTAGCCAATAGCCAACAGACATTAGCAAGTAGTTATCAGCCAAAATGTAAATTTTTAAACATAAAATAAAAGATAATGGCATATTTTTGCTCTACATTATTATTTTTGTCATAGACTTTTTATTTTGAAAGTGTAGAGCTCAAATCAAAAAAAGAAAATGTCTATTTTTAAGGCTGATAGATGAAAATAGAGGTGTCTATTTGTTTTGTAAATAGCTCAATTGAAGTGCTTGCATAGAGAAAAGTTTTTGTTAATTTTAGTATAGAAAATAAAGATAATTACAAATAGTTAATAAAAAATAAACAAACAGATGAAGAATATTCTACTAGTTTTAAGTGTGTTGTTACTGATAAGTTGTGGAAGTGAAACAAATCAAAATATGGTAACCCTTGATTTAACTGCTTCTTATCCTAAAAAGATTCTCGTTTTACAAGATATTGCAGATGTGCAGTATGTGCAATTTGAAACAAATGAGGAGGCAAAATTAAGCAACTCTGTAACGCTTAATTATGATGATGAAGATGTTATTGTTTTAACCAATCGAATTGAAGGTGATATTTTTATTTATGATGGTACAGGAAAATTAATAAGCCATTTTAATCATAAGGGAAATAGTGCAAAAGAATATATCCGAGCAAGTAGTGTTGTTTATGATAAATCGGCTGAAGAAGTTTTTGTGCTTACAGTAGGGAAGCCTCAAAACAAATTTTTGGTATATAACTTAAAAGGGGAGTTCTTACGAGAACTACCATTAAAATCGAAAGATATATTGGGTAGTTTGTATAATTTCGATAAGAAAAACATTATTGCCTACGAAAAGCCAAACTACTCATCTTACACCAATGGAAAACGAGATAGCTGTATTGTGGTAAGAAATAAAACACCAATGTTTTTAATTTCAAAACAAACAGGAGCCATTGATACCATTAAAGATTTTTATGTTGAAAATAGACAAACCGATGCCATTATTAAAAAAGATAAGGGTTTTGCGTTCTATTCATTTTTTACCAATAGCGTTACAGAAACAAAAGACGGTTTTGTGCTTGATAATATGTTTTGTGATAAAATCTATCTTTTTACTAGAGATAGAGAATTGATACCTATCCTAAAGAAGACACCTAGTTTTGAATCTATGGATAAAACAAAATTTGTGGTGAGTACCAAAGAGGTGTGTTCAAAATACTTATTTGCAACAGTAAATCATTATACTACTGTCTCAAAAAGAATAAGAGATAAAAATTTATGTATCAATAGAACCAACGATAGTATTATAGAATATCGACTTCAAAATAAAGATATAGGTGAAAAATATTTTAACGTAAAACCTGTTTCTTCGCTATTAAGAGTAGCCGATTTAAAAGTGTTGATGAGAAGAGGCAAATTAAGAGGTCAATTAAAAGAGATTGCCAAAGAGAAGGATGCTAATGATAGAATTTTAGTAAAAGTAACAATTAAGTAAATTAGTAATATTTTTAATGTGATAATTAATTAGGCTCCATGGGAGCGACCAAAAGAACAACTAACTAAAATTGATCTAATGAAAAAACTATTTTATCTTCCATTAATACTACTTCTATTAAACAGTTGTGGTAGCAATCAGGAACAATCAGGTATTCCTACTATTGACGTAACCAAAACCTATCCTAAAAAGGAAATCATTTTGCAAGATATTGCCGATGTGGAATATATTCCACTAGAAACATCAGACAAGGTGTTGCTAGAACAGTATAGCAGTATGGTTTATACTTCGGGCGATAACATCATTATTTTTAATCGTGAGCAAGGGGATATTTTATTTTTTGATACAAAAGGAAAATTAAGCCATAAATTCAATCATAAAGGACAAAGCGGACAGGAGTATGCTTATATGTTTAAGGTATTTGCTGATGAGGTAAATCAAGATATATTTGTGATTGATGGTAATAGCGATAGGGTGCAGGTATATGGTTTCAATGGAAATTATCGACGCACGTTAGAGGTGGAAAAAGTGGCTTATGCTGCTTCGTGTAATTTTAATAAAGATGAGTTTATTTTTTATAATAATCCCAATAAAGGTTTTCTCTTAAATAAAAAAGACAAGGATCAAAAACAGCCTGAAATTGTATTTGTAAAAAATGACAATGGTAAAATTGATGCAACGATCAAAATAGATGTGGTAAAAGATGTAGATGCTATTTGTAAAGTTAAAAGCAGCAGAGGTCATACAATGATGTTTATACGCCGTCCTGCAGATGTTTTTGAACCAACAGCAAAGGGTATTGTATTTAACGAAATTGCCAACGATACCACTTTTCTGATTAAACCCAATCGCAAGTTAGAACCGCTTTTAATTCGTTCGCCCCAAGTATCGGCTGCCGAGGAACCTTTAAAAATGGTAGGCATACTTCAGCTTACCAATGATTATATCTTTTTTAAAGTGATGCAAAAGAAATTTTCTGCTAAGGATAGACGAAATAACTTTCCTGTGGCAAATTGTATTTGGAGTAAGAAAGAGCAGCAGTTTTTTGAATATACATTAAAGAATGCTGATGTTAATGAACTAGGTGAGGTGGTATCTTTAAAAAGATATGAACTGATTCAAGTTGATGAACTAAAAGATCTATTGGAAGCTGGAAAGCTAACTGGTAAACTAAAAACCATTGCCGAAAAGATAAACGATGACGATAATCCTGTGCTGATGAAAGTAACCTTAAAGTAATGTGGGAATAAGATAATGAGACAATTTGTTAATTAAACAATGTGATAATTCATAGTTAAATAATAAGCTATAGAGGAGTGATTTAAATAAAAACAAGAAACGATGAAAATGAAACGAAGTATTTATCTAACGATTATGTGTGCCTTATTTTGCAGCACTCAGTTGTATGCACAGTCTGATACTTTGGTGCTAGATTTACAAAGTGTTATCAATAGAGCAAACCGAGAATCATTGATTGCCTTTAAAGCAAAAAATTTATATCTAGCTCAATATTGGCAATATCGTTCCTTTAAAGCAGATAGACTTCCATCTCTAAGTTTAGATTTAAGACCAATTCAATACAATAGAAATTTTACCAAACGTTACGATTATAAAAATGATATTGATATTTATCGTAAGCAACAATCCATCTATTCATCAGGAAGTTTAGCTTTGAAACAAAATTTTGATTTGTTGGGCGGAACCTTCTTTGTTGATTCTGAATTGGGATTTAATCGCAGTTTTGGTGATAATACTTATAAACAATACAGTACCATTCCTATTCGTATTGGTTATCGTCAAAGTTTGTTGGGCTATAATCCTTTTAAATGGGAAAAGAAGATTGAGCCGTTAAGATTTAAAGTGGCAAGGCAAAATTTAATTTCTAATATTGAGAAAACGTCTGAAGAAGCTACTCGCTATTTCTTTAGTTTGGCAATGGCACAAGCACAATACGATTTGGCTACTTATGATTTGAAAAGTAAAAATAAATTGTTCGAAATAGGAGAAGAGAGAATTAAAATTGCAGGTATCCGAAAATCAGAATTAAATACTTTACAGCTTGATAAAATAAATGCTCAAAACAAATTACAAAATGCCAAAATTGCATTGCAAAGAGCAATGTTTGCTTTGGCTACTTATTTGGGCTATGATAAACAAACCAAAATAGCTTTGCGTTTGCCAGCCAAACCAAGCGTTTTATCGATTTCTGTTGGAGAGGCAGTAAAGTTCGCTAAAGAAAATAATCCTAGCTTTTTAGAATCAAAAAAGAAGATATTAGAGTTGAAACAGCAGGTGGCAAAAGCTAAAATAAACAAAAGGTTTAATGCTAGCTTTTCTGCAAGTGTGGGTTTTAATCAGGTAGGAGAAACTTTTAGTGATGCTTATAGATCGCCTTCACGACAAGATATCTTTGCAGTAACACTATCTATCCCTATTTTAGATTGGGGTGTGAGACGAGGAAGATATAATGTTGCCAGAAGTAATTTGAATGTAGAAGAACTTACCGCCAAAGAAAATAGCTTAAAGATAGAAGAGGATATCACAATGACTGTTGGTGATTTTTCAGTACAACAGCAGTTGATTTATAGTGCTGAAATCGCTCTAGATTTGGCTAAAATGGTGTATGAGCAAACACAAGAACGTTTTATTTTAGGTAAAGCTGATTTGAACAGTATTACCTTGGCGAATAAACGTCATCAGGAAGCACAGAATAACTACATCAGAGCTTTACAGAATTATTGGATAAGCTATTTTAAAATTCGTCGATTAACGTTATTCGATTTTGAGAAACACCAACCTATAGAAATTGATTTCGATGCAATTGAAAACAATTAAAATACGTATTGTATTTCTATTGATAAAACTGCTTAGTGTGTGATGCAAAGTCGCAGAAGCTATTTGCTAAACATTAAGAAAAATAAAAACCTGTAACAAGAGATCTTCTTGTTAAATTTATTAACCTATAAAACTTAAAGTGATGAGAAAAATTTTAATGTTATCATTTGTATTGTTCCTTTCATTAGGATTAAGTGCAAAAGATTTGTATGTAAGCAAAAAAACTGGTTCTAACAGAAATGATGGAAGTAAGGCAAAGCCTTATAAGAATTTGCAAAAAGCAATAAAGGTGGCTCAAAAAGGCGATAAAATTTATGTTGCTGAAGGAAACTACTATGGTTTATTGAATAAAGGATCTATTGAAATAAAAAAAGCTGTAGAAATTTATGGTGGTTATTCTTCTGATTTTACTACAAGAGATATTCTAAAATATCGTTCTCTTGTGCAGCCACCTGCGTCTTCTAATGGAACAGCACATAATGGAGGTGTTGTATATATCACTGTTATGGATAATAATCCAGGTACTTTGGTTATTGATGGACTTATATTGGATAAGAGTAAATCAAATGGTTATCACGCCACAAAGGGAAAGCCCAAAGGAGTAACGTCAGGAATGTATATGAAACCACCCGAAAAAGGAGCAGGAAATGTAATATCGAAGAAATCGAAGTTGTTGGGCGGAAGTTTTTCTAATGGTACTGTGATTATTCGTAATTGTGTATTTAATAATGCCGATAAACATGCCATTCAAATGGGAGTAAAAAAAGCTGATGTGAAAATATTAAACAATGTTTTTACATCAAGTTTATATGCTGCTGTGGAAGTGTGGGGAAAGTCTTACGATAAAAAAGCTGCAAGTATAGAATTTGCTTATAACACAGTGTTGTTTAACTGGAGCAGAACCAAAGCAATGGAAGATATGGGATACGGTTTTCGTTGTATGACAGGTATCAGAATAAATATTCATAACAATATTATCGGATTATCTAATTTGGGAGGAATTGATCGCACAAGAGATGAGAAAGATCAAGAATTAAAGGTAGATAACAATATGTTCTTTATGAATAAACAAGCAGATTTAACGTTGCCCGGAAGTGGAAAATATATGAGAATAAGAGTAGATATGTTTGAAGATGTTGAGCAATTTACAACTGCAAGTAACAATAATGAACTATCAGACGAAGCAGGAAAGGCTTTAAAAGCAGCACTTAATATTCCTTATTTGGAAGGCTTTTTAGCAGCTACCTATAAAGAATCAACCGACTATGATGCCAATTCTCCAATGAATGTAGCACGTAGAGCTCTTGGTTTAAATCAAGTAGGAAAAATCAATTCTAGTGTTTCTATGTTTGGAAATAAATATCCATTAGAAGATGCGTTAAAATTATTTGGCGTAGTTAAAGATTATGGTGCTCAAATGCCTAAATAAAGAATAATAGGGGGACATTATATTTTGATGTCCCCTTAATGCTAAAATATGAAAAACACCTTTATTATTTTATTACTGATTGCTTGTGTTGCTTGTCAAAATAAGTCCACGCAAACAAGTCATGCTAAAGAAGCAGTATCTGTTGTTGACATAAAGGGCACACAAATCTTAAAAGATTATTTTGAGATACAAGAGGTTTATGTGGTAGATTCATTGCTATTAGCAAAGAATAATAGAAAAAGTATTACAAAATTGTTTTCAGTATTTGATAAAAAAGGAAAACTGTTGGTGCGTTTTGGTAAAGCTGGGAAAGGCCCTTCTGATTTTGAAAAGGAAGTTCTCTTCTCCAACCAAGTTCAACGAAATAAAGAAGGTGATATTTGTATTTGGTTATACGAAATAAATTATCATCGAATGCGAATGATAAATTTATCGAAAACTATTTATGCTAAAACGGTCGTTATTGAAAAGGAAATTGTAATAGAAGTTCCGTTTTTAGAAGATCCTCAAACACCTTTTTATGTTAATTCGTCGTTGATAGTTGAAAATGCAAGCAACTTAAATATGAACATGTATAAGTTATGTTTCTATAATCCCCAAATAAAAAAAATAACTAAACGTGTAGATTTATTACCTCAGCTAGAAAAACCAAGTAACGATATGGTTGCAATTCAATATGACTATAATTATCTATTTTCAAATACGCTTAGTTATCAACCTGAAAAAGGATTTGTTGCAGTTATGTATAAGATGGATAGAATAGACTTTATGAATATAAAAGGTGAAATAACTAAAACAATTGCAAAGGGAATAGCTGCAAAATCAGTCGCAAAGTTTAGTGATTTTCCTAAAAAAGGGGATAGAATAATTTATTATGTGGATTTGATAACTGATGCAGAAAATGTTTATACCTTATATAATGGCAAAAATCCTTTTAAATCACTAAATCAAAAAGATAATGTAATTAAAATTTATGATTGGAGCGGGAATTTAAAAGCAGTATTTAATCCTCAAGAACCATTAATAAAAATAGCAGTTGATGCTAAGAATAATATGATTTATGGGGTTACAGAAGATTATGATGTTTATAAATACAATGTGAGATTACCGTAGATTAGGAGTGAAGACGTATTGTGTGTTGCGTTTCTTGTATTAAAAATATTTGTGAAACATTTTTATAGAACAGATTTTGAACAAAAAAAATAACATTTCGGCTTTTACGATTATCGTATCGTTTGTGTGTTTAGCGTTAGCTGGCTCAGCTTTGTTGCCTCTATTGCCCGTAAAATTAACACCATCATATTCATTGCCAAATATCACAGTGGTTTTTAATATGTCTGGCAGTTCATCACGTGTGGTAGAAATGGAAGCAACTTCAAAGCTAGAAGCAATGCTTTCAAGAGTTTCGGGTGTAAAAGAAATCAAATCACGTTCCTCAAATGGTAGAGGAGTAATCAGCTTAGGATTAGATAAGCACACCCCAATAGATATTGCTCGTTTTGAAGCATCTACTATTATTCGTCAAACGTGGCCACAACTGCCCGAAAATGTAAGCTATCCCTATTTATCGGTAAGTAAGCCCGATAAAAAGTCGGAACGTCCATTTTTAACATATACACTTAATGCTGCAACGCTGCCCATTTCTATTCAGCGTTATGCTGAAGATGTAATAAAACCACGATTAAGTGAAATTCAAGGCATTTACAAAATAAATGTTTCGGGAGCCACGCCAATGGAGTGGCATTTGACCTATGATGCCAAACAGTTGCAAGAGTTAGGTATTTCTTCCAATGATATTAGTTCTGCCATTCGCTTACATTATCGCAGAGAATTTATTGGAATGGGAAAATCTACTTCTAAAAAAGGAAACGATGAATGGATTAGAGTCGTGTTGGCACCCACAAGTAAAAAAGATACCATTAATGTTGCTGATATATCATTAACAACACCATCGGGAAATATTATTTCTTTAGATCGACTAGTGAAAGTAACCCATGTTGTTCAGGCACCAACTCGCTATTTCCGTATCAATGGATTAAATTCTATTTATTTATCGATTACAGCAGAAGAAGCGGTAAATCAATTGGAATTAAGTAGCAAAGTAAAAGAGGTAATGGGGCAGATTGAGCAAAATTTGCCTGCTGGTTATGAACTACACGAAAGCTATGATGCCACAGAATATATTCGCAAGGAGTTAGATAAGATTTATTTTAGAAGTGGATTAACCATATTGATATTGTTGATATTTGTTTTTATTATCACTCGTAAATTAAAATATCTATTCTTGATTGTTGCCAGCCTTTTGGTAAACCTTGCCATTGCACTAATCTTATATTACTTCTTAAAATTAGAGATACAAATTTATTCATTGGCAGGAATAACTATTTCGCTCAGTTTGATTATCGACAATACCATTATTATGGCGGATCATTTGATGCATCAAAATAATAGAAAAGTATTTCTTCCCACATTGGCCGCAACACTTACCACAGTGGGAGCTTTATCGGTGATTTTCTTTTTAGACGAGAAGTTGCGATTAGATCTACAAGATTTTGCTGCTGTTGTGATGATCAATTTAGTGGTATCGTTATTTATTGCACTGTTTTTTGTTCCTGCATTAATGGAGAAAATTGGATTAAAGGGCAAAGGAAAAGCAAAAAAAATAAGACGAAAGCAAGCAGTCATTATAGGAAGAATCACCAATGTTTATAAGCGTATAATTCGTTTGTTGAGTCGTAGAAAGTGGATTACTCATGTTGTTTTTGTTCTATTATTTGGTACGCCTATTTTTATGTTGCCCGATAAAATGGAAAAAGAGCAAAAAGGAGCCGAACTATATAATGAGATATTTGGAAGTGCTTTTTATAAAGAAACCCTTCGACCTATTACGGATAAGCTATTTGGTGGAACTTTGCGTTTATTTGTTGAAAAGGTATCTTCTGGAGGCTATTATACTTCAAGAGGACAAGAGATGAGTTTAGATGTTAGTGCTTCAATGCCCAATGGTACCACATTGGCTCAAATGAACCACTTAATTCAAAAAATGGAAAGTTATTTAACTTCTTTTTCTGAGATAAGGCAATTTCAAACCCGAATCAGTAGCCCTAAAAGAGCATCTATACGAGTGTATTTTACTGAAGCTGCTGAAAAAAGTGGATTTCCTTATCAACTAAAAAGTAGTATTATCAGTAAGGCACTAGAATTAGGTGGCGGTAGCTGGGGGGTGTATGGTTTGCCAAACGATCGAGGTTTCAGTAACGATGTAAGAGAGAATGCTGGAAACATGCGAATAAAAATGCTGGGTTATAATTATGATGAATTAAAATCGTGGGCAGACACACTTCGCAAGAATTTGTTAAAATATCGAAGAATACAAGAGGTGTTGATTAATTCGGAATATTCGTGGTATAAAGAAGACTATAACGAATTTACTTTTGATTTAAACAAACAGTTTCTGGCTAAAAGAGATATTAATCCCAATAGGTTATTTAGTTCGTTAAATGATATTTTTACAAAAGATAAATTTGTTGAATCTATTGTGATCAATAAACATCGTGAGGCAATAAAGCTACACAGCAAGCTATCTGATGAATATGATATTTGGGCATTGCAACATTATACCCAGAAAGAGGGAAATCAAAGCTATAAAATAGACGACTTAGCAAAGATAACTAAAGAACAAACTCCGCAGGATATCATTAAGGAGAATCAGCAATATCAGTTGGCAGTGCAGTTTAATTATGTTGGCTCAGGCAGACAGGCAAATCGGGTTTTAAAACGAGAAATAAAAAAGCTAAATAAACAGCTTCCTGTGGGGTATATTGCTGAAAAAGGTGGTTATCGAAATTGGTGGGGTGATGCCAAAAAGAAACAATATTGGCTATTGGCTTTGTTGATTGCGATTATCTTTTTTACCACTTCGATATTATTTAATTCGTTGCGTCAGCCTTTTGCAGTGATATTAACCATTCCAGTATCTTTTATAGGGGTATTTTTAACTTTCTATCTATTCGATTTGAATTTCGATCAGGGAGGGTTTGCTTCGTTTATTTTGCTTTCGGGAATAACCGTGAATGCAGGAATTTATATCCTGAATGAATACAATAATTTACGTAAACAAGAACAAAATGCACTTCAAATTGCATTGTATTTAAAAGCATGGAACAGAAAGATTATTCCAATTTTATTAACCATTATTTCTACCATATTAGGTTTTATTCCGTTTATGGTAGGATTAGATAAAGAATCGTTTTGGTTTCCGTTGGCAGCAGGAACAATAGGAGGGTTAATCTTCTCGCTTGTGGGATTGTTTATTTTGTTTCCTTTATTGGTAATTAAAAAGGATAGGTAGTTAATATCTAAAAGAGGTTTGGCTAAAATTGATGATCGCTTCAAGGTAAAAGAAAAATACTTTTATAAAATAAGAGATAATCTTTTGTCGTTT
>PDWI01007114.1_pt1 | contig 13770 bp, 13 predicted proteins | sample 1430891 | NCBI WGS metagenome assembly PDWI01 (sample SAMN01162508, study PRJNA174530) | Oral metagenome, whole genome shotgun sequencing project. | biome: Marine environment; feature: Marine mammal; material: Swab sample of the gingival sulcus; isolation source: swab sample of gingival sulcus...
TGCTGATATTGAGAAACTAAAAGAAGGCTTACGAAAAGGGGCTAGTTATTATGACAGTGCAGCAAAAGCAGGTACTGAAAATGAGCTGTTATTTTGGATTCAATTAAAAGATAATTCTAAATTGGTAATGCCATCATTTATTGAGTTTGTTGATATTGATGAAGAAGGCGTTATTGACTTGGCAAAAGTAAAAAACTATTTGTTGCAAGGGTATATTGCTCAAGAAATTGAGTGCGTTGAGATATATTATAATAAAGATATAACAACTGTTAAAAACGCACCCGAAAAAGCAGAATTTCATACAATTTAAAATCTAAAAACATATGAAGTTGATTTCATTTGAGTTAAAGAGTGATTTTGGCTTTTTCAGAAAACCCGAAACCAATAACACGCTCAATGTTTCATACAATATGATTCACAAACCTGCCATTTTAGGTCTGTTAGGAGCGATTATTGGTTTGAAAGGGTATCAAGAAAAAGGAGAATTACCAGAATATTATCAAAAGTTATCGGATTTAAAAATAGGAATCTCTCCCTTGGATCATGAAAATGGAAATTTCATGAAAACACCCATTAAATATTCAGATGTATCTGGATTTAATAATAAAGACAAGTATGGAACGGCATGCACACGTACAATGGAAGAACTCACCCTTGTTTCGCCCCAATATAGGATTTTTGTCTTACTGGATGAGACTGTTTTAGAGCAAAAACAATTGATGGAAAATTTAAAAAACGGTCAAACTGAATTTATTCCCTATTTGGGGAAAAATGAATTTACGGCATGGTGGGATAAATACGAAGAACACGGATTTGAAAAAGCTCAACTTAGCAAGAATGATAAAATACGAATTGATTCTTTATTTCTAAAAAATCAAACAATAACTAAAAATAGCGAATTACCCGCTGTTGAATTGGATTTTTTAGATTTTGGCGCGGTTGATTTTGAGGAGTTGCCATTTCTGTATTTTGAGAGGTTACCAATTGGTTTTAATACTGAATTAATGCAGTACGAATTAGCGGAAATGGTTTTCAGTAATTACAAAATTAAAAATGTTGCAGCAATGCCGAATCTTTTTCATTTGAAAAAAGAAGATTCTTATGTCCAACTTTTTTAAGTCAATTTCAGACATATTAAGAGACAAGCAAAAGACCCATGCCGTATCTATCTTGTTGAAAGATGCGGAACTTTATTATGCTCATACACCATCTTTATCGGGGCAAAAACCTGAAACTCTCAGAGAACATTTAGAGTTGGTTTTGGCTTATTTTCAGAAGCTAATAGAACAAAATGGATTGGATGGAATAATTGATGACTTAATAGAAAGTTATTTGGCAGAAGTCAGTTTGTCTGATATGGCTTTACACGATTTTATCAAGGAATTATTTATAGCATCAGTAGCTTATCACGACCACGGTAAGGTAAATGAGAATTTTCAAGCAAGTTCTGCAAAAATGAATAATCCTCATTTTAAAGGAAAAGAAAATAAAAATAATACTATCGATACGCACCATTCTTCTTTAAGTAGTTTTGTTTTCTTAAATCATTATATAGATGATGCTGTCAGTTTATTTAAGAATAAAAAAGAAGCACAAAAATGTGCTATTACATTAAGTTTATTATTTTCTTATAGTATTTATCAACATCATAGTAAACATCTGTTTGATGATTATTGGAGTAAAATTTTGAAGGAATCTAAAAAAGTAGAGCATTTAAAAGATTATTTATTGCTATTTAATAAGACTTTAAAAGATCCAAAAGTTACTGTTATATTAGGGAAGTTGGAAGTATTAAGAAATCAGAAATTTACATCTAAATTTGAGTCATCTTTTTATTTATACCAATTAATCCGATTAAACTTTTCATTACTCACAGCTTCCGATTATTTGGCGACAAACGAATATATGAGCGGTTTCTCGGTAGAAGATTTTGGCGTTTTATCTAAAAAAAGAGTCGAACAATTGTATAAACGAGTAAGTCAAGACGAATGGATTGATAAAGCTTTGGGAAAGGTGAATTTTAATAAAAAAACTTATGATGAATTAGATACGCTTTTATTAGAAATAAAGCCTAAAGAAAAAAACAATCAAAACCTTAATTTGCTACGTCAGCAAATGGCTACTGAGGCGATTAGAACCATTAGAAATAACATCAAACATTCTGTTTTTTACCTTGAAGCGCCTACGGGAGGAGGAAAAACTAATATTTCTATGCTGTTGGCATTGGAGCTGCTAAAAGCCAATGAAGAACTCAATAAGGTCTTTTATGTTTTTCCTTTTACCACTTTAATAGACCAAACATTTGTAAGTATCAAACGAAGTTTGGATTTAGGCGATGATGAAATTGTAGCTTTACATTCTAAAGCCTCTATAAGTAATAAAGATGATGAAGATGATGACTATGGCGTAAATAAAAAGAATTATATCAATCGCTTATTTGTAAACTATCCTTTTTGTTTGCTGTCGCATATCCGATTTTTTGAGATTCTTAAGACCAACCAAAAAGAAACAAATTATTTGCTTCATCGTTTTGCCAATAGCATTGTCGTTATTGATGAATTACAAGCATATAATCCGCAACATTGGGATAAAGTAATGTATTTTATAGAGAAATATGCCAAGGCATATAATATCAAATTTATTATTATGTCTGCTACATTGCCTAAAATTGGAAATCTTAAAATTACCGGTGTTGATAATGATAATATTATCTATTTGTTACCCAATGCAAAAGAAGATTATTTTCAAAATATCATTTTTTCAGGACGTGTAGATTTTAACTTTAGTTTGTTGCCCGACAAAATAGAATTAGAAGCATTAGCACAAAAAGCGCTTGATGAGTCACAAAAGTATTCAATGATAGACGGAGGTAAAACAAAACCTAAAGAAAGTGTTTTTACCATTATTGAATTTATTTTTAAAAAAACAGCTACTCGGTTTCAACAAAAGATAGCAACAATACATCAAGGCTTTTTTGATGAAATATTTGTGCTTTCCGGTACTATCTTATATCATAGAAGACGGATGATTATCAACTATTTGAAAAGAAAAGAAAATAGAACAAAAAAAATATTGCTTATTACGACACAAGTTGTAGAAGCAGGTGTTGATATTGATATGGATTTAGGTTTTAAAGATATTTCTTTGATAGACAGTGAAGAACAACTTGCAGGAAGAATAAACCGTAATGTAAATAAAGACAATTGCAAACTGTTTTTGTTCAATTACGATAAAGAAAGCATTATATACCAAAAAGACTTACGCTTTGATTTAGGTAAAGCCTTAGCTATTGAAGATAAAGAATATATTCTAAAAACCAAAGACTTTGATTTTCTTTACCAAAAAGTAATTGATGAGAAAAATAAAAAGAATGAAGATGTTAATTTTGTTGGAATTACAGATTATATGGCACTTGTTAATCAGTTGCAATTCCAGTCCGTAAATGAGGGTTTTAAGTTAATAGACCAAGAAAATTTCAGTTGTTTTATCCCTATGGATATTCCAATAGAAGTAGAAGGTGAAATTAAAGGAAAGAACGAATTAATTTTTACTGAAAGTGATTTGAATTTTCTTTCAACGTATAATGTTTTTCCAGATTACAATAATAAGATTTCCGGTGAGCAAGTGTTTGACGTTTATCTTGGTTTAATAGAGTCGAAGCAAAGTTATACAAGTAAGAAATTAACTTTAAAACAAATACAGCCTATTTTGTCTAAATTTACCTTTTCGCTTTTTGCCACAGAAAAAATGCGATACCGTTTAACCGAGTTTATGAATGAAGAGAAAAGTGAATTGGGATATTTATACATGTCTCGTTGGAATAAATTTTATGATGAAACTTTTGGAATAAATGATTCCGCATTTTCTGATATAGAAAAAGTTCAATTTTTATAGAAATGAATATAAATGCAACATTAATCAATTTGTATCTTGTTTGTCCGAGAGAATGTTGGTTACACGCCAATGGCATCAATATGGAACACACTTCCGATTTGGTGTATGATGGAAAGTTGTTACACGAAACCTCCTATCCTCAACGTTCGGAACGCTACGAGGAAATGCTTGTTTCAGCCGAATACAAGGGATTTACACTCTTCGGACAAATCGATTATTATGATGGTCGAAATAAAATCATCCACGAAATCAAGCGTAGCGATAAAGTGGAAGAAGCTCATTTTCAACAAGTAAAATTTTACCTTTGGTTATTGGAACTGAATGGTGTTGAAGGAGCTACCGGTTTGCTGGAATATCCAAAGCTACGCAAGACAGATGAGGTCTTCTTATTGGAAGAGGATCGTCAATGGCTGGAAAAATCGATAGTTGAAATCCAAGCTCTTATCGAAAATAACGTTTGTCCGCCAACTATCAACGCAAAGATTTGTAAAAGTTGCAGTTATTATGAGTTGTGTTATGTTGTATAATGATAAAAAACGCTATCTTTGTACAAATTATCATAAAAAAACAGAAAGTCTCATGAAAAAGTATTTAGTAAAAGCCGATATTTCCGGCATTCAGAACTTTATTTTTGATACCACTTCCGAACAAGCCGGTAAAAACCTGAAAGGTCGCTCATTTTATGTATATGCACTGACACACCTTATTGAAACATATCTATCCAATCATTTCAATATCGAAGAAATCGTATACAATGGTGGAGGCAATTTATTACTTTATTTAACGGGAGAAGAAAGCGAATTGGAAAAAAGAATCAAAGAAATTCAACAAGAGTTTCTTAAAGAGCAGCTATATCCATATATTACCTATATCGAAGCCGGAAATGACGATTTTGCAAGTCATAATAAAACGGTAAATGAAAAAATGGTACGAAGCAAACTGCAAAAACAATTTTCATGTCAACCATTTTCTTGGAAAAATGATCATATGGATTGTGAGCAACTTGTAAAAAAAATAAGGAATGCTGCCGGTTTTTCCATTAAAAAAGGGAATGACGCTACCGGCATTTCCAAAGTAGGACTTTCTGTTGTTTTTACAAAAGCAGGAGAAAAATGTAAAAAAACATTCACTAACAATCTGTTAAATAAAATCCCCACAAAAAAAAATAAACCTGTTGACTTTGATACTATTGCTAAAAATGTTGCAAATCGTAATGCTGATGAAAAACTTGGTGCTTTAAAAATGGATATCGATAATTTAGGCAAACTTTTTATCGACAAGAAAAAAGAAGATTACACAACACTTTCCAAAGCCATTGAAGAATTTTTCGAACAAACTCTTTATACTGAAATTTTAAAACAACATATTGATAATGGAGATATCTATCCTGTTTTTGCAGGAGGAGACGATTGTTTCCTTATTGGAGGATGGGATGTGATATTCAACACGGCTATTTGCATTCAGGAAAAGTTCAATGCATTTCAAGAAAATATCAGGAAAGAACTTATCGAGAAACAAAACGACGACATCACACTTTCTGCAGGATTAATCGTAGTTCACCCTAAATATCCTGTTATTCGACTTGCGGAAGAAGTGGAACAAGCTTTGGGAACGGCAAAAGCAAACGGAAAAAATAAAATTACTGTTTTTGGAGAACCTTTGACTTGGCATGAGTATAAAGAATCTAAAGATATGGCTTATCAATTAATGAGACTAATCGTAGAGAATGGTGAAAGCAGGGCTTTATTGCAAAGGATAAAATCTTCGGATATCGGTTATCGTAGTTTACAGGAAACTGCAGTAAAATCAAACGCAATTCGAATACCTAATGTGCATCGTTTGAAATATTATTTACGTAATGCCAAATCGGAAGAAAGCCGGAACGAACTTGGAAGAATATTTCAAAAGTATTCAGATGCTTTAGTAAACGATTTTATGCAGGTACAAAAAAGGAAAGATACGACCGCATTAACTAATCCGGCTCGTTTCCCCGTTGCTGCAAGATGGGCAGAACTATTAATAAAAAATGACAATTAATAAATTATAACATTATGGCAAATTTTTCAAATAACAATTATGAAAGGAATTCCCGTAAAAAAACGGGAGGAAAGCATCAAGACAAAGATAAAACCATGTCTGAATTTGCGGAAGAAGTAAAACAAAATTACTTCTCGGGAGATATTTATACCCAATTGCTGAAAATACAAAGCAATGATTCAGAAGAAATCAAAAAGTTGGATTTGGATAAAATCTTTGAGGCATTGGAAAAATATGTGAAAGACTTCGCAAGCGGAGTAACAACAAATCAAATACGAAATGTCTATGCTAAAACCATACAAGCCAAAACGGCGATGGATTTAAAACTATTACGTCCGAATCTGGCTTATGTGGCAGCACGACAAGATAATTACAAGGCAAAAAAGATGATGGCATTTATCGACGACCTGCTTAAACATGTGGAAGATAACAATGTAAAATCTTTCCATAAAATAATGGAGACTATTGTGGCATATCATAAATATTATAACATTAAAAAGTAAGAAAATGAAACTAATTGAAAAAAATATCATTAAAGGGATTATTACCTTAGAGACAGGATTACATATCGGCGGTTCCAAAAGTAGTTTAGACATTGGCGGACTGGACAGTCCGGTTATCAAAACACCATTAGGAGTTCCGTATATTCCCGGCAGTTCGTTAAAAGGAAAAATTCGTTCGCTCTTAGCTAAAAAAGAAGGCAGTGGTTCTGAAGAAGAAGACTCTGTCTTACTGCGTCAACTCTTTGGATGTGTGGCAAAAAACAAAGAAGAAATCACACGTTTGATTTTCCGTGATGCAAATATGGATACAGAAAAGTTCAAGGCAACGTTTACAAAGCAAGACGCTATATTGGAAACGGATTATTCGGAAGGAAAATGGGAAAATACAATAGATAGAAAAAGTAGTAAAGCAAATCCTCGCCAATTGGAACGTATACCAGCCGGAGCTGTTTTCAATTTCGAAATTGTGATGGATATTTACGAAAACGACAATAAATTGGACATGCTGAACACATTGAAGGAAGGGTTCGAATTGCTCGAAAACGATTATCTCGGTGGTAGTGGCACACGCGGCTATGGTAAAATAAAAATCACCTCCGATATCGAAAATCCGGAAATCAAAACATATGCTCCATGAAAGCCGTAATACTCAAATGCAGGCAGGGAGCAAGATTTCATTTCGGGGAATTTGCACAGGAACAATCCACGGCACTTTACCACACGGCGGATTATATACATTCCGATGTGTTGTTCGGTGCTTTTATCTCTGCTTTATCAACGATTTATCCCGAAAAGACAGAGGACTTTAAGACTTATTTTGAAAACGATAATCTTTCTTTTTCTTCTGCATTCTATTGCATTGAGAAAAAGGATAAAAACTATGTTTACCTTTTACCTAAGCCTGCCATTTTAAATCTTTATCGTTCAGGAAAATCGGATTTCGATGCCAAGAGGTTTAAAAAAATACGCTTTATCTCCAAAGGAGTATGGGAAAAAGGACTGTCGCCCGATAGTTGGTTCGATAAAGACAGTCCTTGTTGCTCTCCCAATGATACATGTATCTTCCTGAAAGAGGAGTTGGAAGACAATGCTTTTTTCAGTCTCTGCAAAAAAGACGACACACAGAAAGTAAAAGTAAGAACAGACTTGAAAGAAGATTGTTTGTATTCTCAAACCGACCTTATCATACAGGGAAAAGATGAGTATAACGTGCATTGGTATTTTTTATACGAAGAATCTTTGCCTGAAAAAGATAAAGCGATATTCAAAAAAATGATAGAATTAATGAACTATAATGGCATCGGAGGGGAACGTTCTACGGGCTGCGGTGCATTACATGGGATTCAATTTATCGAAACCTTTGAAATAAACGTTGAAAATAAAGCTGTCGAAATGGTTTCGCTTGCCTTGAATTTTCCAAGAGAAGAAGACAGCAGTTATTTACAGTATTATCAAACCAAACTTAGGGGCGGGATGCGATACGGAAAAGATAAACGACTGCAAGTAATAACGGCATTGTTGGAAGGAGCTGTAATCAATCATCGACTCGCACCACGCATCATCGACATCTCGGAAGAAGGTAAGACTTATTGGAAATACAGCGGTAGTTTAGTTTTACCGCTACCTCAGACTTTTAAAAAAGCAGCGCTATGAACACGGAGACTTTACAACTAACAACCTTAACGCCGGTATGTATCGGCACAGGTATTAAGTTATCCCCTTATTCCGATTATGTGTTAAGGGATAATAAAATACATTACTTGAATCATGAAGCGATAAAAGCAAAACTGGCACAAAATCCGGCTTTGATTGATGAATATGTGGAAGGCATTACTCGAGGAAAAAATAATACGAGCAATCTATTCAGCCTCGCCGTTTTTTTAGAGAACCGATTACATCTTTCGTTAGATGAAGCAACGCTTTATACCATATCGGCAAGTGCCGGCGGGAAAAAAGAGATGTATTCTATCGTAAAAAATGCAGGTAAGCTGCCCTATATCCCCGGCAGTTCACTGAAAGGAGCTATTAAAACGGCATTCTTATATGATTGGTTAATTGACGATACCAATCATTGGTGCAAAGAATATCTTCAAAATTTAAATAATAAGTATGAATTAAGCATATTGGAAAAGAAGCTGATGAAAGAGTTCGACACATTCGAACTTGGTATAAGCGACAGCAGTATGTTACCTACAACAAGCATAAAGGGCATTGATATAAAACGCTTGTCGGTAAAATCCGGAGAATTAACTATTCCGCAAACTTGGGAAGCTATTACGGAAAACAACTCCTGTACAGCAAAAATAAGAAATGTGAGAAAAAAGGTCGGAGAAGAAGAATATCTTTATTATACATGGAAAGATGTCTGTGAAATAGTGAACACATATTCAAATCATTCTAATGATAGGGAATGGGAAATAATGGAGCTTTTAGGAAATAAGATAGGAAATAATATGTTCAATGATTTGTTTGATTTTTATGAAATGATGGATAAAAAAACGAAAGAAGAGCATAAGGCTTACCTCCGTATAGGTAGCGGAAAAGGATATTTTTTCAACTCGGTGGGAATGGCATTGTACGATGCCGATGAATCTGAAGACAAACACCTTTTCTTGTCTTTCTTAAAGAAAAACGGCTTTGGTAAGGTTTTTAAAAAGGATAAACGAAAATGGGAAGAATATGATTTGAAATCCAATGAATTTCCCCTTACCCGCTATATCGAATTGGCAGAAACAAAACCATTAGGCTGGATTAAATTAACACCTATAAATCAAGAATAAAATGGCAAGAAAAGTTTTTATCTCCTTTTTAGGAACAAGAAACTATAAAGAGTGTATATACACCTATGCTGAGCAGAAAAGCAAGGTTGTAAAATATGTTCAAACGGCTATAATAGAGTTATTTGCTAAAAATTTTGAGAAATACTTTGTATTTTGTACAAAGAAAGCATATGAAAATAATTTTGAGAACTTAAATAAATGCGCTAACGGTATTTTCGAAAAAATAGATATTCCTGAAGGGACGAGCGAAGATGAAATATGGGAAATTTTTCAAATTATTTTTGATAAGTTGGAAGATAATGATGAGGTCATTTTTGACGTTACACATGGTTTCCGTTCAATTCCCATGTTGGGAATAACCTTATCGCAATACGCGAAATTTATCAAAAATATTAAAGTAGTCGGCATTTATTACGGAGCTTTTGAAAAACATTCTAATACGGAAGTTCCGATGTTAGATTTAACGAGTTTCTCAGCCTTACAAGATTGGGCTAATTACGGCAGCTTATTTATTACAACAGGGAATGCTAAAAACCTGTTGAAAATTTCGGATGAGTCAATAAATCCGATTCTCAAAGAAACTCACGGAAAAAACGAAGAAGCAAAAGAGATAAAAAAGATTAACGAGCTTTTAGAAAAAATCAGTGAGGATTTTAGCACAAACAGAGGCAAAAAATTTTTAGAAGCTTCATCGATTCTGCAAGTTGTACAAAAAATTAATCAATTGGAAGGGCATCTGTTACCCCCTTTCATTCCTATATTGGACAAATTAAAAAAAGAACTTGAGTGTTATAAGGAAAATGATAGTGCAAACCTCTTTCATGCAGTTAAATGGTGTATTGACAAAGATTTGATTCAACAAGGAATTACACAGTTGCAAGAAGCCGTAATAACTCTTTTATGCCAAAGATTAAAATACAAATCTTCCAACATAGGTATAAGAAACATTATATCATCTTATTTGAGTTTCGGTATCAATAACCCGGAAGAAAAATGGAAAGAACCTCTAACTTCTGAAGTTGGTAAAAGTATCATATCGGAGTTAAAAACCATGGAACATATAAAAGAAATAGCAAAAGCTTACAATGCGCTAAGTGAAAAAAGAAACGATATAAACCATGGAGGATACACACGGAATAGGGTTGAATCCAAAAAATTTAAAACATCTTTAAAAGATAGCTACAACAAATTAAAAGAATTACTCAATGCTTATTAATTTATCGAATCATCCGTTTATTGAATGGAATGAAAAACAAAAAAAAGAGGCATTAAGGTTATTCGAAAATGTTGAAGACATGCCTTTTCCTCCCATCGATGCAGCATGCTCGGAAGCCGATATCGAATTGTTGGCAGATGATTATTCGCAAAAGATATCCGCATTGGCATCGGCTTATCCGAAACTTTCCGTTCATCTGATGGGAGAAATGACGTTTTGTTTCGCTTTACTCAAGCAACTTCAGATGTTGGGCATCGACTGTTATGCATCTACTACGAATCGTAATGTTCTTCTATTGAACACAGGAGAAAAAGCAGTAAAATTCGACTTTATACAATTCAGAAAATATAATTGATAACCGAATAGTTCTTTTTTGCTAAAAATAATGAAACGTACTTATTATCTTTTTAACCCGGGACGTCTTTCTCGAAAAGACAATACATTAAAATTTGTTCCTGTGGAAGAAGACGGGAACGGCATCGAACGTGAAGGGCAAGCCCGATATATCCCTGTGGAAACCGTAGAGCAATTTTATGTCTTTGGTTCCTTGGATGCCAATAGCGCTCTGTATAATTTTCTGGGGAAGAATAATATTGCCTTACACTTTTTCGATTATTACGAGAACTATACCGGTTCGTTTATGCCACGCGATTATTTATTATCGGGTAAAATGTTGCTGGCACAAACGAAAGCGTTTCAGAATAAAAGGCAGCGTATGGAAATTGCCCGCCTGTTTATTCATGGAGCAGCATACAATATGCAAAAGAACCTGCAATATTATAACCGTCGCGGGAAAGACATGGAACTGATACTGGAACAAATAGATGCTTATTGCTATGCCATCGGTCAGGCAACCGCCCCCAACGAACTGATGGGCATCGAAGGAAATATCCGGCAAGTTTATTATGATGCTTTTAATTTGATACTTAATGATTTCGAGATGGGTAATCGCACTAAGCAACCTCCCCGAAATGAGGTAAATGCTCTTATTTCATTTGGAAACATGATGTGTTATTCGGAATGTTTGCGTGCCATTCATCAAACACAATTAAACCCCACTATCAGTTATCTTCATTCGCCCGGAGAAAGACGTTATTCATTGGCTTTGGATTTGGCTGAGATTTTTAAACCGATAATCGTAGATAGAGTGATTTTCAAATTAATCAACAAAAGAGAAATCCAAGAGCGCCATTTTAACAAACGATTAAACAAATGTTTGCTGAATCCGGCAGGGAAAAAGATTTTTGTAAAAGCGATGGACGAACGTTTCAATGAAACCATTAAGCATCGTTCGTTAAATCGGAATGTCAGCTATAAACACCTTATAAAGTTGGAATGTTATAAATTAGTAAAACATCTGCTGGGAATGGAATCCTATAAACCGTTTAAAATGTATTGGTAATAACATAATTCATAAAACGATGTACATTATTTTAGTATATGATATTGGCGAAAAGCGAGTAGGAAAGATGTTAAAACTTTGCCGTAAGTATTTGAGTTGGATACAAAACTCGGTTTTTGAGGGAGAAATTACCGAAGTTAAATTAAAAGAATTAACTTTGAGAGCAAAAAAAATAATGAATTGTGAAGAAGACAGTTTGATTATTTTTTCGAGTCGGCAAGAAAAATGGCTCGACAAGCAAGTCGTTGGAAAAGAGCGAAGCAGTATAGATAATTTCTTATAACAGCTTGTCGATGACTTTCTTTTTTATTAAAAAAAGTAAGACTTTACCATTAAACGTTCTTTGACATATTGAAAATCAAGGATAAAATAAGTTGTCGATGTTAGGAAGTTTTTCTACCTTTGCACATCGACAACTTTTTAAAGAAAAAAGATGATGATATTTTTTATTTATTCGCTGATTATCAGCTTTATTTTTTGCCGTTTTAAACGGATTTTAATCGCACTATAATAGAATTGAAACTGCGTTCGATTTTGCGCATTATGCCCGGATCTCTCATTTTAATCGCACTATAATAGAATTGAAACACAGACTGCAAAACGCATACCTGCTCGAACGGGTAGAATTTTAATCGCACTATAATAGAATTGAAACTTTAAAAAACCATTCCATATATTTTTCTTTATCTAAATTTTAATCGCACTATAATAGAATTGAAACTTACTGCTAAGGTGAAAGGAAATGGTGATATTTCCGAATTTTAATCGCACTATAATAGAATTGAAACATGCCGATGCTAACATAAGGTCCTGTTGTATGCACAATTTTAATCGCACTATAATAGAATTGAAACAGCGTACCGATGACAACGGCATCAGTCCGGCGAAGGATTTTAATCGCACTATAATAGAATTGAAACTTTCATGTTATTAAGGAATCCCATTCTCGTTGTTAATTTTAATCGCACTATAATAGAATTGAAACTCCGATGGAACGTTTTTTGAAAGAACGCAATGCCTCTATTTTAATCGCACTATAATAGAATTGAAACACGTTCTATGCCAATCCAGTTGATGCGTTGCGGTTATTTTAATCGCACTATAATAGAATTGAAACGATGTAAGATAAATACTGTGCCCGAGTTCGTTTTCGACGCATTTTAATCGCACTATAATAGAATTGAAACGAATTATAGAAGACAGAGGCTTTGATTCGGTTCTGAAAATTTTAATCGCACTATAATAGAATTGAAACTAATGATGGCGACGGACTATCTCGAAAAGAAGATCCGCCGATTTTAATCGCACTATAATAGAATTGAAACTACGCTACTCGGAGCTGCACGGTTGGATGACGACGATTTTAATCGCACTATAATAGAATTGAAACAACCGTAATCCTGATAGAAGAATCGCTATTCGTAAATTTTAATCGCACTATAATAGAATTGAAACACGGCATTCTCTTTTTCAATCCCTCGTCAATGCCGAATTTTAATCGCACTATAATAGAATTGAAACTTTTTTGTTATATTTTTCGTTTCAGTTTTTCTTTTTATTTTAATCGCACTATAATAGAATTGAAACAGTCTACCTTGCTCATCGTAAGCACTAATTCGCCCGCATTTTAATCGCACTATAATAGAATTGAAACGTCAATCGATTCTACGGCAAAGGAGCTTGACGAAGTATTTTAATCGCACTATAATAGAATTGAAACGTATCATCCCGGAATCGAAAAGATTGTCGAGGATGATTTTAATCGCACTATAATAGAATTGAAACATCGATTGCACCTCGTCAGAAGCTCCTGCAAGGTCGATTTTAATCGCACTATAATAGAATTGAAACAAGACCAAGATTTTGTATACAATGCCGTGCGCGCTCGATTTTAATCGCACTATAATAGAATTGAAACGCTAAAAGTTTTCCAGAAAA
>PDWI01007115.1_pt1 | contig 13769 bp, 12 predicted proteins | sample 1430891 | NCBI WGS metagenome assembly PDWI01 (sample SAMN01162508, study PRJNA174530) | Oral metagenome, whole genome shotgun sequencing project. | biome: Marine environment; feature: Marine mammal; material: Swab sample of the gingival sulcus; isolation source: swab sample of gingival sulcus...
AAAGAGGCTTTTGATGAGTGTATGATTTCTCATAATAAAATTTGGAAAAGTAGTGTTTTGGTATTTAATGATGAGTTAGCCAAACAGTTTAAATTTATACCAAGTTAATATAATTATTGAAAAATTTTTATTAACCCAATATAATTTATATAGCCAAGCTCTTGTTTCTTTGGTAGTTTTTTTCTGTCTTTCTTAATATATCAAAACTGATAATGTAGGGAGCTGGCTTATTCTATGTGAAACATCAATAAGGCTTGTAAATTTTGCGTTTGAAAGGAGAATTTTATGGTATTTAGAAAGGAACTCGAACACCTCAAAGAGTATGTTCCTGGCAAGAGGATTGTAACCGTTATGGAGGAATACGGTCTGACTGATATAGTGAAACTAGCTTCTAACGAAAATCCATTAGGCACATCACCCAAGGCAGTTGAAGCTATAATTAAGGAAGCGTCGACTGTAAACCTCTATCCAGACCCAGTGTGTAGAGATTTGGTTTTAGAACTCTCTAAGAAATGTGGGGTAGAGCCAAACCAAATTATGGTTGGTAATGGTGGAGAAGAGATTCTAAAACTTTTGGCTACAGCTCTTGTAAATGAAGGTGAAGAAGTCATTGCTAACGAACCCAGCTTCTTTTTATACGAGATCGCTGCAAATATAATGGGAGGTACTGCTAGAAAGTCTAAGTATGATGAAAACTTTGATATAGATGTTGACCATATGCTCTCTTTAATAAACGAAAAGACAAAGATGTTCTGCGTATGTACCCCTAACAACCCTACTGGAAAGCTAGTTCCTTTTGAAACTATAAAGAGGCTAGTTAAAGAAGTTCCTGAAAATGTAGTTTTGTTATTGGACGAAGCTTATTTTGATTATGCCGAAGTAACTCCTGGGTTTGAAGACAGCGTTCAGTTATTAAATGAAAGGGAAAACCTATGTATACTTAGAACTTTCTCCAAGGTTGCAGGTCTTGCTGGAACTAGGGTAGGGTACTTAATATCTAATCCAAACTTTATAAGGCAATTCTTAAAGGTAAAGAGCGTGTTCAATGTAAATAAGCTAGCTCAGGCTGGAGCCCTTGCTGCTTTGCATGATAGAGAATTTATAGAGAAGACAGTCGAGTTAAACTACAAATCACTTGCTTTGATGGAAAAAGCCTTTGATGAGATGGGTTTAAAATATGCAAAATCAAGCGCTAACTTCATCTGGGTCAATGTAGAACAGGATACTAGAGTTGTAAATGAAGAGCTCTTAAAACGGGGAATTATAATAAGACCTGGATTTTTGTGGGGTCACGATAGCTACCTAAGGGTTTCTACCGGAACAATAGAACAAACTGAAAAGTTTATTTCCGCTTTGAGAGAGGTGCTTAAAAAATGATTTTAGCTCAAAGAGTCGTAGAATTTTCTGCGGCTCTTTATGAAGTTTTCCCTTACATAATCTTTATGTTCGGTGCTATTATTGGCAGCTTTTTAAATGTTGTTATATATAGGGTCCCTTTGGGGCTTAACATAGCTGTTGGAAGAAGCTTCTGTCCTAATTGCAAGACAAATCTAGGTGTTTTGGACCTTTTTCCATTGTTTAGTTATATTTTTTTGGGTGGAAAATGCAGATACTGCAAGGTGAAAATTCCTATAAGATATTTCTTAGTTGAGCTCATTTCTGCTACTTTGTTTTTGGTTATATATTTAGTCTACGGGTTTGCCTATTCTACTGCTGTTCACATTGTTGTAGTGTCTTTGTTGATAAGCGTTTCTTTTATAGATTACGACCACCACAAGATTCCAAATTCACTCGTTGCTCTGATTTTTCTCTTCAATGCGTTTTTATCTATAGTTATATGTGGTGAACCTTTAATCAAAGTTTTTTTATCTACAATTTTATTTCCAGCTCCATTTATAATCACGAATATTATTGCAAAGATTTTTTCTAAAAAAGGATTTGGTTTTGGCGATATTAAGCTAGCATCAGCGATTGGAGCGGGGGTTTTATTTGCTAACTTTTTTATAATAATTCGTTTAACATTGTATTTATTATTTATTATAATCGTTTTGTGCTATATATTTAACAATGGGTGTACTATAAAAAAGTTTCCTTTTGCGCCGATTCTATCTATAGTGTATGTTGCTTATTTATTGATGATAAGATTTTAGCTATTTTTGAGGTGCATATTTGATGGCAAAGAAAAAACGATTAGGAGACTTGCTTGTTGAAACTGGATTACTCGGAGAAGATCAACTGTTAGAAGCTCTTAGAGAACAACGCAAGACAAAAAAGAAACTCGGAAGGATTTTGCTCGACAAAAACTTTGTCACGGAGCGAGATCTTTTTCATGTTCTAGAAATGCAATTTGGGATACCCTATTTCGACCTTAACAACAACTTTATAGATCCAAAGATACCAAAGTTAATATCTCAAAAGTTAGCTGAGATGCACAACTTAATTCCTGTAAAATTTCAGAGTGACCAAATATTTATAGCCATGAGTGACCCTTTAGATGTCGTTGCAATAGATGATGTTAAAATGGCTACTGGTTTAAAAGTAAGGGTTTTGATGGCTTCTGAACCAGATATAAAAAGGCTTATAAATAGGTACTACGATTCTACAGAAAAGGCTAGGGAAGCAGCTCAAGAATTTGCTGAGAAAAATTTAGTCCAAGAAGACGATGTATTTGAAGAAAATGAAGACGTTATAAACAGCCCAATAGTTAGGCTTGTGAACACGGTAATACTGCAAGCTGCTAGACGAAAGGCTAGTGACATACACATAGAACCCTTTGAAAACTTTGTCAGGATTAGAATGAGGGTTGATGGCGTTTTGACAGAGATGATGACCCCTGAAAAAAGCATGCACTCTGGGATAGTTACTAGGATTAAGATAATGGCTAACCTAAATATCTCTGAACGCAGAGTTCCTCAGGATGGTCGCGTTGAGACCGTTGTTGATGGATTCCCTATAGATATGCGTGTATCCATTCTTCCCACAGTCTATGGAGAAAAGATAGTTATAAGGCTACTCGATAGATCTGGGGCTCTTTTAACTAGGGCTCAGCTTGGTTTTTCGCCAGTAAATATGGAGCGCTTGGAAAAGGTTCTTAAGGTGTCAGAGGGAATATTCCTGATAACAGGTCCGACTGGAAGTGGTAAGACCACAACCTTGTACACGATACTAAAAGAATTTAATACAATCACTAAAAATATAGTAACAGTAGAGGACCCTGTTGAGTACCGTCTAGAAGGTATAAATCAGGTTCAAGTAAACAACAAGGCTGGTATGACCTTTGCAAGTGGGCTTAGGTCTATACTTAGGCAGGACCCAGACATAGTAATGGTTGGGGAAATAAGGGATACTGAAACTGCTCAAATAGCCATAAGGGCGGCTATAACAGGTCACCTGGTTTTATCTACCCTTCACACAAATGACACTGCCAGTACATTGTCCAGACTTGTTGACATGGGCGTAGAAAACTTCCTCGTGGCAACCGCTGTAAAGGGAGTTTTGGCACAGAGGCTAGTTAGAAGGGTTTGCAAAAAGTGTTCTTATAGCTACGAACCCAACGAAGAGGAGCGCAGAATCCTTGGCATACCAGCTGGCTTAAAGGCAAAGTTAGTAAAAGGCAAAGGCTGTAACGGCTGTGGAGGAAGCGGATACCAAGGCAGGGTAGGTATACACGAAATGCTCTTAGTAGACGAGGGTATACAATCAGTTATAATGAATGGAGGCAATGCGGCAGATTTGCGTAGTGCGGCGATTTCTACAGGGATGATAACCTTGCATGAATCCTGTGTAGACTTGGTCAAACAAGGCATAACTACGGTGGATGAGGTAATAAGAACAACATATCAATTAGAACTTTAAATCTTTTATCCTCATTGACCTAGCTATTTTATCGTTTTTATTTTAAGGAGCGCTTAGTTATGGAAAAAAGATCTAAGACAATGGAAAATAAGATTTCAGAAGGACATATAAGCAAAGAAAACCTAGATATAAGTGGGATATTTGCTTTGGCTATAAAACTTGGAGCCTCAGATGTTCACATCACCGTAGGTTCCCCAGTTGTAGCCAGAATCGACAACAAGCTCGTCAAAGTTTCTGATTACAAGCTCTTGCCTGAAAATACTGTAAGTATAGTTAAGAGCATACTTAGCAACTACCAATACAGCCGTTTTATTGAAGAGGGAGAACTGGACTTTTCCTATCCACTTCACGGCTTAGGTAGGTTTAGGGTAAATGTTTACAAGCAAAGGGGTTCATTTGGATTGGCGTTCAGGGTAGTTCCAAACGACGTGCCGTCTCTAAAAGAACTAAAACTCCCACGCATCTTAGAAGAACTCACCCACAAAAAGCGTGGGCTGATTTTGGTGACGGGACCAACGGGTAGTGGAAAATCAACGACCTTGGCTTCGCAGGTAGATATAATAAACATCAGGGATAAGTCCCACATTATAACAATAGAAGACCCTATAGAGTACCTGCACGCCCATAAAAATTCTCTGGTAAACCAAAGGGAAATAGGACATGATTCTAAGTCTTTCAGTTCTGCGCTCAGGGCATCTTTAAGGCAGGACCCAGATGTTATAATGGTAGGAGAGATGAGGGATCTAGAAACCATATCCACAGCTCTTACTGCTGCGGAAACTGGTCACCTCGTATTATCCACCTTACATACCTTGGGATCTGCCAAGACTATAGATAGGATAATAGACGTCTTTCCACCACACCAGCAGCAACAGATAAAGGTTCAGTTGGCATCTGTTCTCCAAGGAATAATATCTCAACAGCTAATTCCCAAGGCGGATGCTTCTGGCAGGGTAGTTGCGTGTGAAGTTTTGACGATGACCCCGGCAGTTAGAAACCTCATAAGAGAGGGGAAAACTCACCAGATACAGACGGTTATACAAACTGGAAAGTCTCACGGGATGATTTCTATGGACGCCTACCTTATAAAGTTATATAGAGAAGGTTTGATAAGCAAGGGAGATACTATCAAGTTTGCTATAGACAGGGAATACGTTATAAAACAACTTGATTACCTGAACTTTTAATTAAAAAAATCTCAAAAAACTTAAATTGAGATTTTAATTGTCGATATAAACTATTGTAGAACCTTTTGTAGTCAATTATAGGAGTTATTATGGCTGAAACCACAAAGTTTATGTGCAAGGTTATGACTTCTGCTGGTTCGATTAGCGAAATTATACTTGAAGGTGAAGACGCCAGCGTTGTAGAGAGGACCATAAGAAGAAAGGGTGATACCCCAATATCAATAAAGGAAAACGTCTCTGAGGGGAGCACTGACCTCGGCAGTGTTGTTATATTTGAAAAAAAGGTCAAATCAAAGGATTTATCCTTGTTTTGCAAGCAAATGCACACAATGCTTTATGCGGGTATGCCGCTTATAAAGGCGCTTGGGGTAATGGGTGAGCAGGTTGAACACTCTACCTTAAAAAAGGTTTGCTTAGATATGATGGCAGAGGTACAAAAGGGCAGGATGTTTTCTCAGGCTATGAAAAAACACAAAAAATACTTCCCCCCTCTACTTATAGCCATGGTAGAGTCTGGCGAGATGACTGGTAGGCAGGATGAAGTCTTGGAAAAGATGGCTATACACTATGAGAAGGAAGACAAGGTTGAAAAGAAGATCAAAAATGCTATGGTGTACCCAAAGTTTTTGAGTGTTTTGACCATAGTTGTGGTAGTTATAATGCTAACCCAGATACTTCCTATCTTCACGAAAATATTTAAAGACAACGGCACAGAGCTACCTTGGATAACAGAGTTTGTTATGGGCTTAAGTGATGCCCTAGTTCAGTACTGGTATGTATTCTTGGGTGTGCTAATCATCATGGTAGTAGGCTTTAAAACCTTTGTGAACAGTACTGGGGGTAAAAGGGCTTGGGATAGATTTTTATTGAAGATGCCTCTTGTAAAGATATCTATTGCCAAGATAGCTACATCTAGGTTTACTAGGACCCTATCTACCCTTCTGACAAGTGGTGTTCCTCTACTGATGTCCCTTCAGATGGCGGGAAAGGTTACTGGAAACACAGTGGTCCAAGATGGAATAGAAGATATAACTGAAGACATCAAAAAGGGAAGAAAGCTCAGCGCGCTTATAAAACAAATAACCGTGTTTCCATCTATGCTGGTATCTATGATAGCTATAGGTGAAGAATCCGGAGCCTTGGATGATATGCTAGAGAGGACATCTGACTTTTATGACAGTGAACTAGAGGCTTCTCTAACCAAGATGGTTGGGCTTATTGAACCCGCTATGATAGTGGTGATGGCTATAATTATAGGTTTTATAATAGTCGCCATGGTTCTACCGATGATCACCCTATTTAGGGCTTATCAAGGATAGTTTTTAAGGCGGAGTGCCTTAAGATATATTAACACTTTTATAAGGAGGAATAATATGCAAAAAAACAAGAAAAGAAAAGGCTTTACACTAATTGAACTAGTTATTGTTATCGTTATCCTAGGTATCTTGGCAGGTGTTGCTGCACTAAGTTTTACTGATGTTACTCAGTCTTCTAAGGATGGAGTTGCAAAGGCGAACTTAAGAGCCATGAAGTCTGCTGTTACTGTGTATCAATCTTCGCACAAAGGTGCTCTTCCCGCTGCGGCTGGTGGAAGCCAGGGTGGAGGTGCAAACAGCGCTACGTACGTTGGTATGGCTAACCTCACAGATCTTTTAGAGGATGATGCTTACACAAATCCAGTTGGATATACTTACACTTACACTTATACCGCTGCCACCGCAACTACTCCTGAATCAGCTTCACTTTCAGTTACAGGTGGCGGACTCCCTGCAACAGCAACTGAGGATGCCGGAACCCTATATAACTTTTAACTAGTTATAAAAAAACAAACCGTGTGATATTTTGTTGTTGTCTGAATTTTACTATTTGGTTTTAGGTTTGTAATAAAAAATCGTGGGAAGACTCTTTCATTTGAGTCTTCCCCGTGCAGATTTTCGACTCATCTTTTTGGTATTGATTGTTTAATTTTTAGGTAGTTTTTACGGTTTTAGTTATATTGGCTATATAGGCACGGCTTAGGAATATGTTGCCGCTTGTATATAAACAAAGAGAGTAGGATAAATGAAAAAAAGCGGTTTTACGCTTATCGAGCTTGTTGTGGTTATGGTTGTTTTAGGCACGCTCCTCGCTATAAGCAGTATAGCTTATTCTAAGGTATCTGAAGATGCTTCAGATCAAATTTACACTTCAGCTTTAAGGACTATAAAATCTTCAATTGTGCTGTTTCAATACGATCACCTAGGGGCTTTGCCAGAAAGTTTTGATGAACTAAAGGGAACGCAGCCTAACGATAAGAATTATCTAGAAGGTATTCAGCATTTTGTGGACGACGATGAGGATGATTATGAATATGCATTTAATAAAACAACAGTTGAAGAAGTATCTAGCGTAACTATAACCCTAACTAAAATAAGCACTTCAGAAACTATGAAACAATATATTATAGAATAGGTATAGAAAATAAAAGAAAAAATCGAAATTATAAATATATTATTTTAGAAACGAGTTAGAAACGAGAAAAATCATGAATAAAAAAATATTCAAAAAAAGAAGTGGAGCGACCTTAACGCTCGTTTTATTGCTCTCAGTACTTCTTAGTTTTTTGGTTATAGGTATGTATATAATTCTTGACAGCAATACCCATGCTATAGTTAATGACGCCGTTTCTAAAACTATGTTTTATCACGCTAAGACGGGCATAGAGATAGCGGAAAATGCTTTATATTCTAATGATAGGAAGATTTATGATGCGCTGAAGAATGGCGTTATTTCAACTGATATTGACGATGCGGGTGAACTTGTAACTCAATTTTCGGATACTGTTGATAAGACTGAAATTAATACTTTACCAAATAATATAAGTATTGATATAAAAATCGCTTATATCACTGAAGAAGTTGCAGCAGCGCATGGTATGCAAGATAAGGCTAATATGTTTGTTCTTGAATCAACCGTTAAGAATACTGCGACCAACAAGACTAGGAGATTAAGAAAATACATAGATGCCTTTAATATAAACTGGTATTACGAATAGGAGGCGGTTATGCGTTTAAGATTAAAAAATAAAAAATCAGCGTTTACCCTAGTTGAACTACTTTTAGTTATTGTTCTAGTTTCAATCTCAATGGGTGCTGTATACGCATTTATGGACCACTCATTTAAAGTTAGTGATATTCACAGGGATGAATTTTACTTTCAATCGGATATGCGTGATACCATGAATGCTTTAGATGATAGGGTAAAAAAAGCCTTTGTAGTTTATGGTGTCCAGCGAGAAGATTTTTTGGACGATGCAGAAAATGTTCTAGCGGAAGACCATTACAAAAATTTGAATAAAAAGTGGAAATATATAGGTGTAGATACAGTTAAAAAAATTGGAACTTCAGAATCCTCTGTCCCAAACGAAAACTACGGTCAGGTTTGTTACTTTAGTTATAATAGTGACACTGACGAGTGGGAACAAACCCCTTTAAGCTCTGGTGATAAAAACATAGTTTTTTCTCTAGAAGTTACAAAGAAATTTGAAGAAGGTGTAAGTCAAAAACTTTTGAATTATACCTTAGGCGGAACTCCTATTATAAATGGTGTGGAAAAACCTGAACTTACTCGCGAACTATCCACTCAGACACAGATATTAAATTCATTTTTTGTAGGTGATTATGGGACCAATGCTGATAAATCTGTGGCACTTGCTTTTATATCGGATCAGAGGACAATCCCCTATGGCTCTATTACGTTTGTAATTGACTCTTCTCTTGGGATGGATAGAAAAATTCATAACGCTCCTGAGCCGCCTACTGGAGAACCTTATAACTACTACTATAAGTCTAAGGTGGTTGCTAGAACATTAAAGACAATGTTGGATAGTTTGGAAAATTCCGTAAATTTGTACACATCCTTTGCTGGATTTGCTAAGTTTGGGTATAAAGTACCGATGTATGAAGCTTCTGGAGATAAAGTCTTCTTTAAAAAAAATGAAAAAAATGAATTTACGGATGAAGAAAAAAATCTAGTTTTCGATAAACTAGATCCTGCCTCTAACTATAAATATGATGTAACCTACACAAGCATATTTGGATCATACGTTTTAGAAAAAAATTTTATACTCGGAACTAATATTGGTGATGGGTTGAGAATTGCGTACACAAATATAGTTGATTTGATCGAATCGGCAGAATCTGGTTCTAGCGATTACAAAGATCTTAATGTAAAAGGTCCTCATTATGTGATTTTATTTACTGACGCTTTGGCTAATGATAGGGTAATGGCAGGAGACCATATTGATAGCCCACCTTATTTTGGGGATTTAGATGCTTTTGATAAAGTGAATTTTTTTGAAACTGGTAATAAACCTATGTTTCGTTCAGGTAATCTTGCAGGTACAGGGCCTCTTAAGTACTATAGAAGATTTATTAGTGGTGGTGATTCTAATTATTATTTACACCAACCTGCTAGTTCGGGAGACCCATCTTCTAGGGACAGGCAGTATACCATTGACGTTGCTAATTATTTTAATGATGACAACGTGGTAACTATAGGTGGAATATCTCAGCAAATTCCCAATCTTAAATCCTACGTTATTTTTTCGCCTGATGGGTGGTTCTTATCTTGGATTTCAGGGCAAGAGGATAAGGTGGAAGCTTTAACTCAAGCTATAAGTGGTGTGAACGACCCTTACCATGCACAAGACGAAGACGAGCTCATTGAAGTTTTGAGGGTTATAGCATATGATATGAAAAAGGAATTTTGGCAGTTAAATGGTCCCCGTGATAATTAGAAAAAGGTAGTGTTATTATGAAAAACAATAAAAAAAATAGAGCTTTTACCTTGGCTGAAGTGATTCTTGCTGTCTTTATATTTTCAATCTTGGTTTTGAGTTTTTCTGCTACTATGTTCTCTGCGTATAGTAATACCAGAAACGAGATGGATCTAACTAAAGATATGTACGAAACTCAGGGCACAATAGAGGAAGTGTCTGCTAAGATAAAAAATTTAACTTTGGAAGTTGATGAAGAAATACCAGAAGAGGATTTTGAAGACCTTCTTGAAGAATATGGTTATACCGAAGATAATATAAAAAGAATACAGCCGTTTAATGTTTTTTCTGGTGTGTCTTCTGGAATATATTCGTCTCAAATGTCTGGGTACACTATATCTGAAGACGAACAAAATTCTTCGGGGCTCAGTACTCTTGCCTTTGTTTCTAATAGGGGTAAGGAAACGTTTAAGCTTGAATTAAAAACTCCATTAGCTGAAGAGAGACCCTATATTGAAAATTATTCTTTAAAAACTGATTTAAAAGTTAAGAGTAACGAATTAGAATCTTATAATTTTGGTGACTTAGAGTTTTTTTATCTATATAACGACTATCTTTCTTCTCACCCAGTTTACGGTGATTATAATGACGGAACGTATTCTTATTTGAAGGGGAAGTATACCATAGATCCAGAAACTGCAATTTTTTTAGACTATACTACTTATGCTTGGCATTTTGCAGATAGTACGTATACCTTCACAAATAGTGGCGGTGAAACTGTTACTAGGAAATCAGAACCACTGTTTAAGTCTTCTTATGGTGAGTATGCAGTTCCTAGATCCTTTTATCCAACAGATGAAGCTTATAATCTGTCATCTGAAATTAACAAAGTTTCTTCAACTCAAAAATTAAGTATAAACACTTTAAAGGGAAAAATAGACAAGGATACTTATGTAAAGTTTTTTGTTACACCGCACAATACCTATGTTTCTCCTATCACGGCTGACGCTGACCCCGTATGGGCCATTGCTTTGCCTTACACTGAAGATTTGTTATATCATTTTGATATGTCTATGGAGGGACCATTCTTAGAATCTGGCGAATCAATTCAGATTTTAAAGGTCAAAGATTTACCTAACTTTTATAATATAAAAGCAAATCCTTCAAGTGGAAAGTATTTAAAAAAGGAAGATGGAACTTCGTTTAATATTTACAAGGATCCAGTTTATGGTAAATATATAAAATTATCTGGAAGCAAAGAATTTGCCTATGAAGATACTAGAAGTGTTTGGAACTATAATAGAGGGCGATTGACTCTATTTATGGTGGTTGATTTTGACGATGCTACTTCTAGTGGTTCTATTATTTCTAGAGTGAATTATTCAAAACCAAATCGAAAGGCTCTTGAACTATATTACGACAAGGATAACTCCAAACTTTATTTTTACAGTGGAAAGGAAGACAAAAAAAGTGCATATGGAGCTGTTCAGAATGTTATAGGTCCTGGAAAACATATAATAGTTGCAGAGGTTGATTGGAAGTATATTGCTTGGCCTCCTACTAATCAAAGAACCAATTATTTAAAAGTTGATAATTCTGACTTTGATTCTAAAGTTCATTCGGAAAGTGGGTCGAAAAAATATTTGCAAAGAGACGAACCTTTAGAACTTGGCGGAGCAGATGGTGTTAAGGTTTATGAAATTATAGGTTACGAATACGCCTTGAATGACAGTGACGTTAGTGAAATTTACAACTACCTAAAAAACAAGTACGATATTGATTAAATCTTAGACTAACATACTAAAAATATAAAATATTTTGTATATAGCCCTGTAATCTAAACAAATTAGGTTTATGGGGCTTTGTTTTCTTTTACAATTAAATTTACCTTAGGTAAAATGAACTGTTCCTATCACGACGTGAAATTTCGCCAGACATTGATAAATGGCGAACTTCGTCGTCACTACATAAAATTCCAACTCTTATGTACGCTTACTCAGGTCGCGGTCCTAGTAAACGAACTTATCCAAGCAATTTTCCTCAGTGAAAATGTTGTACAATAAATTTGTGAAACTCTAAAAATCCATGAGTAAAAAGAAATACCTTACTAAACTAACGCAATATTCTTGAATACTTCTCACTGTATGGGGTATAATCTAAACGGAAAATTCGTATTTATAAGTCGTTTTTACAGTAGGAGGGCGATGTGATATTTTCAACTAAGGGGCGTTACGGTTTGATGGCTGTCCACAATTTAGCTGAGCTAAAATCTACTGGTCCCGTGCCGCTTTCTGATATATCAAATAGGCTGTCGATATCGCTGGGCTATCTCGAACAGATTTTTTTAGTTCTTAGAAAAACTGGGATAGTTAAGAGTGTAAGAGGTGCCAAAGGTGGGTATATTCTAGCCAAGGAACCTGACGAAATAACTGTAGGCGATGTCTTAAAGGCTCTTGAGGGGCCCTTGGCAGCTTCTAAGTGTGCAATTTCAGAGGCAGATGAGGAAATGCTGGATTATGTTTCTTGTGAAGCTCAGGACCACTGTGCTACACGTGAAGTTTTTTTGAGGGTTACGAACGCAATAAACGATGTGCTTGAAACTACGACAATCCAAAATATGTTGGATTGGCATTTTTATGTTGACGACATAATCACCCTTGAAAAATACAATCCTGAAAAAGACATCGTATATAAGCGCAAGACAACTGCTTGTGGTGATTTTACCCACGCAAATGAGAAAGAAGGTATGTAAATGAGAAAAGTGTATTTGGATTATACTGCCACTACTCCTGTTAAACCAGAAGTAGCTGAGGAAATGACAAAGTATTTGACTGAAAGCTTTGGTAACCCCTCTAGTGTTCACACTTTTGGTTTGGTAAACAGAGATGCAATTGCCAAGGCTAGGGAAACTATAGCATCGACTATCGGAGCTAGTCCAGGGGAGATATACTTCACTTCTGGTGGTACTGAGTCAGACAACTGGGCACTTAGAGGAATAGCTAGGGCGCATGCTAGAAAGGGCAAGCATATAATAACTACTAAGATAGAACACCACGCTATTTTGCATACTGGTGAAGCTCTTGAAAAAGATGGATTTACCGTTACCTATCTGGACGTAGACGAAGATGGCAAGGTGGATCCTGAAGCTTTAAAGGCAGCTATAACAGATGATACGATTCTAGTTAGCATAATGTTCGTTAACAATGAAATAGGGACTATGCAAGATATAAAGACCCTAGGTCAAATCTGTAGGGATAGAAAGGTTTTCTTCCACACAGATGCGGTTCAAGCGTATGGAAATGTAAAGATAGACGTAAATGAACTCCCAATAGACCTTATGACCATGTCTGGTCACAAGATTTATGGCCCAAAGGGAATAGGTGCCCTGTACGTTAAAAAGGGCGTCAGGATTGCAAACTTGATGCACGGTGGAGCTCAGGAAAAGAAAAAGAGAGCTGGAACAGAAAACCTACCTGGAATAATAGGTATGGCAAAGGCTGCTGAAATAGCTCACGCAAACCTTGATGAGCACATAAAACACCTGGTAGAACTTAGAGACTATACTAGGGATAGAATAATGAATGAAATAAAATACGTCAAATACAACGGACACCCAGTGGATAGGCATCCAGGAAACCTAAACTTTTCTTTTAGCTTTATAGAGGGTGAATCTATGCTGATAGGATTAGATAACAAGGGGATTGCTGCTTCAAGTGGTTCTGCTTGTACAAGTGGTTCCTTAGATCCTAGCCACGTTTTGATGGCTATAGGTCTTCCCCACGAAATAGCTCATGGGTCACTAAGACTGACAATGGGAGATTTTACTACTAAGGAAGACGTTGATTATACGGTAGACAGGTTAAAAGAAGTAATTGATTGGTTGAGGGATATGTCCCCACTATACGAGAACTTTCTAAAAGAACAAAAAGGAGAAAAATAATGGCGCTTTATACAGATACGGTAATGGATCA
>PDWI01011394.1_pt1 | contig 13769 bp, 10 predicted proteins | sample 1430891 | NCBI WGS metagenome assembly PDWI01 (sample SAMN01162508, study PRJNA174530) | Oral metagenome, whole genome shotgun sequencing project. | biome: Marine environment; feature: Marine mammal; material: Swab sample of the gingival sulcus; isolation source: swab sample of gingival sulcus...
CTCAATTATAGGACACGGTATGAGACAGCTTAAAATAACAAAATCCATAACTAATCGCGAGAGTGCATCCTTAGATAAATATCTTCAAGAGATTGCTAAATACGACCTTATTACTATTGATGAGGAGGTTGAGTTAGCACAAAGAATCCGAAAAGGAGATAGGGTTGCTTTGGAAAAATTGACACGAGCCAACTTGAGGTTTGTGGTGTCTGTTGCCAAGCAATATCAGAATCAAGGATTAAGCCTTCCCGATTTGATTAACGAAGGAAACTTAGGTTTGATTAAAGCCGCTGAAAAGTTTGATGAAACCAGAGGTTTTAAATTTATTTCGTATGCGGTATGGTGGATTCGTCAATCTATAATGCAAGCTGTTAACGAGCAGTCTAGAATAGTGCGTTTGCCTCTTAATCAGGTGACTACGCTTAGTAAGTACAAAAAAGCAATTCAAGAGTTCGAGCAAGAGTATCAGCGTAAGCCAAGTCCTGAGGAATTGGCAGATATGATGGGTATTCCTGTGGAGAAAGTAAAAGATACGGTTAATGTTTCCGGAAAGAACGTTTCTGTAGATGCTCCTTTTGGAGAGGCAGAAGACGGAACTTTGTTGGATGTACTACAGAATACAGACTCTCCAAAGGTTGATAACTCTTTGATAAGAGAATCGTTAAGCACAGAGATAGAGCGTATTTTTGCAACACTTTCGGACAGAGAAGCTGAAATCTTGAAAGATTCGTTCGGAATCGGGCGTCAAGATTTGACTTTGGAAGAAATAGGTATCAAGTTTGGGCTTACCCGAGAAAGAGTAAGACAAATTCGTGAAAAAGCAATTCGCAAACTTAGACATATGTCTAAAAGTAAGCTGTTAAAGGCTTATTTATAGTTTGTAGAAAGAATATGGTTAAAGTCGTTTCATATTTTTGAGACGGCTTTTTTTGTTGCAGAAAATCCAGTTACAATAGCATCCCTTATTTAGGGGATAGAATTTTTGAAAAACCACTTGAATAAGGGATTTATCAATCTTAGATTACGACTTAACTTTGCCATCGTAAAATTTATAATAATTAAAAATTAAATTTAGAAAATGAAAAAGTTATTATTAGGAATAGCTGCTTTAGCTATCTTAGCCGTAGGACTACGAGGCTACTACTTTAGACAAAATCGTAAAAGAATTTAAGTTTATAGATGGTGTAAGTGCAGATGATGTAGCACCAACAGCAAAGGCTGACTTAGAAGCTTGGGTAGTTGAGCTTAATATGGTAAACAAGTACGATGATGTTGCTGTAAAAGGCGAAACCGGTAAATTAGGTAAAAGATATGTAAGTGCAAAAGGTGTTGAGACTGTTCAAGTTATCAAGAAAGGTTTGATAGGTGCTTTACAGTTACATCAAACTAACTTAGCTATAATGGGTGGCGTTATGCAAGCACAGGATGCTAATGCTCGTGAAGAAGCTCTTGATAAGGCTGTTAAATACTTACTAGGACAGCGTGAACCTCAAACAAAAGACGAATTTAAGGCTAATGGTAATGCTTTTGGTAAGTATATGATGTCTGTTGCTGGTTCTGACAAATACAAAGGTATTAATGACTCTGTATATGCGGCTGTTGAAAAAGCTTATGCTAATGTGGATAATAAGCCTGTATATATGCAGACTTTACTTCAATTAAACGGTTATGTTAATACTATTGTAGCATTCCGTACAGTACATTACTTAGCTGAATATACTGAAAAAATTAGAGAAAATTTTGAAGGAGAGAGTGTACATGAACTTTCTGAAGGTTTAGGTTTTGCTTATGCGTTAGCTTTTTCTTACAATCCTGAAAATCATCAACCTTATTTATCAGCTGAAAAAGCTAAAGAAGTTACTAACGTAAACTTGTGGGATGAGGCTGAAGATAACAGCGGAAACTCTTTGTTAGACAAAACAGCTCAAGAAATAGCTGATATGTTCGACTTTACTGTTGAAGACGCTTTATAAAAAATACATTTTTTTTAACACAATCATCACGAAGTACTACCTAAGGGATTTTCTCTTAGGTAGTCTTTATATATAAGCTTTGCTTATTTAAAACTTTTACCAATATTTCTATTTACCTTATTAATTTAAAATACTTCTATCAACTATGAAAAACTATTTGTACATAATATCTCTCTTACTTATCTTATCAACTTATGGTTGCGATGAGGATAAAAAAGACAATCCGGAAACAAGGCATACTCATAAGGAGCTTTTAAAAAATTGGGCAAACAATATTATTCTTCCTGCTTATGAAAATTATCAATCGAAAACAAATGAGTTGGTAGCATCTTCTATTGCTTTTGATAGCGACAAAACAGAGGCTAACTTTAATCAACTTAAAACCGATTGGTTCGAGGCTTATAACGCTTTTCAGAAAGTCTTGATGTTCGATTTTCAACATGCCGAAAATGTATTTCTAACGCAAATGGCAAACACCTACCCAACAAGTCCCGAAGGGATAGAAGATAATATTACTTTAATAGCTAATGGCAAAGCCGATGAGATAAGTTGGGCACCAACATCCTTTGCAACACAACAAATTTATCAAGGTTTTCCCGCCTTAGATTATTTGCTTTTTGAAGATATGCATACACTCGATTATTATCAAACAGAACAAGGAAAACACGCATCTACTTATATCTTGAAGCTGGCAAAAACTTTACAGAAAAATATAGGGATTGTGGTTGAGAATTGGAAAAAACATAAAGATACTTACATCAACAATACCGATAATTCGGTTGCCGGTGCTTATAATGCAACTATTAACGCCTTTATTTATGGTTACGAAAAGGAAATAAGAGCCAGTAAGGTTGGCTACGCGGCAGGAGCCATCCCAAATCAACAAGGAAACCCTGCTCCAAACGTAATTGAGGCGTATTACAAAGGCGATGTTTCTAAGGAATTGCTAAGAACAGCCTTGAAGAGCTCTCGCAATTTCTTTAACGGTAAACATTTTTCCGGTGAAGGAGAAGGCGTTAGCTTAGCTTCTATGCTCAACGATATGGACAAAAAAGAATTGGTCAATGCTATTAATAGTCAGTACGATATTATTGACAATAAGATAGATAATCTCCCAAGCGACTTAAAAGAATTAGCCGTGAACGACACCGAAACATTGAGAGATCTTTACGATGCTATTCAGGTAAATGTTGCCAATTTTAAAACACAAATGGTATCGGCTTTGAGTGTGACAATTGGGTATCAAGATACGGATGGGGATTAAATCTGAAAGAGGCTTTATAAATCTTTGTAGTTTATAGACTTCACAAATTTTTAAGAATAAAAAATAGTCATTCCTTGCTTGACAAGGAATCCCCCGATAAATACATAACAATACGATAATTCGGAGATTGCGTATCAAGTACGTAATGACTACTTCTTAAATAGTCTTATTCAATACTTCTTCTCGACAATCATTAAAATATAAAAACAAAAATGCGTCATTTTTTTATTTTCTTATTTTTGATTTTAAGCATCGGTGTTTTAAAAGCTCAGTATCAAGGAACAGTCACGGATACTTTGGGTACACCTCTGTATAATGTAACTGTTTTTGATGAGCAGAATCATCCCTTAACTTATACCGACAAGCAAGGTCGCTTTCAACTTAAAGCGAATCAGGTAAAAGCAGGAGATGAGCTTTTGTTTTTTCAGGAAGATTATCACGTTAAGAGCGTTACCGTTCCTAAAGTTGCCTACAAAAATTGGAAAATAGCTTTACAACCTATGATTTACAGTTTGTCGGAAGTACTTGTTCAGAAAAAGCGAGAAGAGCAGAAAAATTTACGAACTTTACGTCATATTGAGGGGATGACGGTAAACGCCGGAAAAAAGAGTGAGGTGGTTTTACTGAATGCAATGACCGTAAATAAGGCAACCAATAACGCCAGACAGATTTTCTCGAAAGTGGTAGGGGTGACCATTAACGAGAGTAGCGAGGGAGGTTTGCAATTAAACATTGGTGGTAGAGGATTGAATCCAAACAGAACAGCTAATTTTAATACCCGTCAGAATGGTTATGATATTAGTGCCGATGTTTTGGGCTATCCCGAAAGTTATTACACGCCTCCGGCTGAGGGAGTTCGCGAAATTCAAGTGATTCGAGGTGCTTCTTCTTTGCAATATGGAACGCAGTTTGGCGGTTTACTCAATTTTAAAATGAATAAGCCGCATTCCAATAAAATTCATCTGAATCAGCGTTTGTCTTACGGAAGTTACAATTTATTGACCTCTTTTACCGAACTAAGCGGAAAATTGAAAAAGTTCAATTATTACACTTACTTTAACTATAAGAAAGGCGATGGCTATCGTCCTAATTCCGAATTTGATTCGTACAATGCCTTTGTCAATTTGAATTACCATTGGAATCCGAACAATGAGTTGCAATTCGATTTGATCAAATATTATTATTTGGCTCATCAGCCCGGAGGGCTTACCAATTATATGTTTTACGATAATCCTCGTCAGAGTAACCGTTCCAGAAATTGGTTTCGGGTAGATTGGAATGTATTGAATTTACGTTATACGCATCATTTTAGCGAATACACCCGTTTATCGGCTCAATTTTTTACACTGATGGCAGAACGTAGTGCCTTGGGATATCGAAGCTATCGCGTTTCTCAGCCCGACGCAAAGGGTACTGCCAGAGATTTATTGATAGGAAAGTTTAAAAATTGGGGAACGGAAATTCGTTTTTTGAATCGTTATTTGTTGGGGCAAGAACGCAGTGCTTTGTTGGTTGGTATGAAGTATTATCAATCTAACAATAGCAGTCAGCAAGGAGCAGGAAACTCTAAAAGTGATGCGGATTTTCATTTTGCCCATCAAGAATTTCCTTTTTACGAGCAACGCTCTTATTTCGATTATCCGAATTTAAACTTGGCATTTTTTGCTGAGAATATTTTTCAGCTAAGTGAAAAAACGAGCATTACGCCGGGGATTCGCGTAGAGAAAATCAAAACACAAAGTGTGGGGCATTATAGGAGTATTGTCTTACACGCCGGACAAGTTCTAAACGATACCACTATTTACGACGATGTGGTTAAAGACCGAGCTATTTTTTTGGCAGGTGTTGGCTTTTCGCATAAAACAAAAAAAATGGAGTATTACGCGAATGTATCACAAAATTATCGCTCCGTTACTTTTAGCGATATTCATTCGCACACGCCCGGTTTTGCCATTGCTCCCGATATTACCGACGAAAAAGGGTATAGCTCCGATTTAGGATTACGAGGTCGGTTAAAAAAAGTAATTGCTTTTGATTTAAGTGTTTACGCTCTTTATTATGGCGATAAGATAGGCGAATATTATCACATCAATCCCTTATCGGGAGCGGTGGAGCGTTATCGAGATAATGTGGGAACGGCTCTAACCTATGGTTTTGAAACTTTGTTGGATTGGAACATCAATAAAACTTTTTGGAATAAGGAAGATTTGATTTTTAAGTTTTATACGAATACAGCCATTACAGGTTCGTCCTATTTAGAGTCGGATATTCCTAACATAGAAGGTAATAAGGTTGAGTTTGTGCCTTTGGTCAATTTTAAATCGGGCATTGAATTTGGGTATCGCAATTTTGTGTTTAATACACAGTTTACTTATGTAAGCAGTCAGTTTGCCGAAGCGACCAATCAAGATACGCCCGATAGCGAAAATATGTATGGCATCTTCGGAAAGATCCCTTCTTACTATGTTTTAGATGCTTCAGCTTCTTATAAGTTCAACAAATATTTAAAGTTGGAGGGAACTGTTCAAAATTTGACCAATCAAGCCTATTTTACGCAAAGAGCAACCGGTTATCCGGGACCCGGAATTATTCCGTCGCCACCGCTTAATTGGGTTTTGACACTTTCAGTAAGTTTGTAACCTTAGGTATTGTTTTGGGGCTTAATCTTCGGAAAAATGTCTTAACATCTTTCTATAAGTTGAAAACACATTGGCACGAGAAACAAAACCGACATATTTTCCGTTTTCTTCCACTACCGGAATGTTGTAAACGCCTGTTTCGTGGAATTTATTGGCGACCTCATCCATATTGTCATCCATCCGTACAACGTGGTTTGGGATAATCATTAAATCACTTACTTTAGTGTCTTTGTAGCGTTCTGTATCGAACATAATTTCTCGGACATCATCTAAAACAACCACCCCTTCAAAGTTATTATCAGCATCGACCACAGGGAAAATATTACGTCTCGATTTAGCTATTGTATTAACCAATTCGCCTAAAGTTTCATCTCTGTTAATGCTTAAGAAGTTTCTTTCTATCACTCTGTCAATGCTCATTAGTTTTAGAATATTCTTGTCGGAATTGTGCGTCATTAACTCGCCACGCTCCGCCAACTGAATGGTGTAAATAGAGTTTGGTAAGAACAACTTAATGGTCGTATAAGCAAAAACAGAAACCAACATTAATGGTATAAACATCTGATAACCACCGGTAATATCTCCAATCAAGAAAATGGCAGTTAGGGGAGCGTGTAAGTTGGCGGCGATGACTCCTGCCATTCCTGCAAAGGCAAAATGACTGATATTGATAGAGCCTAATTTAAAATGATTGATGCTGATGGCGAAAACCATTCCCAGATTACTCCCTAAAAATAGCGAAGGAGCAAAGATTCCACCAACACCTCCTGCCCCAAAGGTTGTGGCAGTTGCAATGGCCTTAAAAAATAAGGTTAACAGAATGATTATGATAACAGCTAAATAGTTATCGCTCCAGTCTGCGTATAGTGTTCTTTTAAAGATATATTCCGAAGAGCCTTGTAAACTTGCGTTGATTTCATTGAAGCCCTCTCCATAAAGCGATGGAAAGATAAACAGAAGCACTCCGATAATTAATCCTCCTAAAAATAATCGAACCCAAATATTCTTAATGCCTTCGAAAAAGCGATTGATGCTAACATAGGTTTTGGTAAAATATACTGACAGCAATCCACAAAGAATTCCCAATAAAATGTAGTAGGGGAGGTCTGTAAAATGGTATTTTTCAACGAGTTGAACTTGGTAAAGCGTGTCAACTCCTAAAAATAACATGGAGGTAACCGCTGCCGATGCCGATGCCAAGATGAGAGGCACAACTGAAGCGACGGTCATATCTATCATAATAACTTCGATGGCGAAGACCACCGCTGCAATAGGAGCTTTAAAAATAGCGGCTAATGAGGCGGCAGAGGCAGCTCCTAAAAGCAAAACAAGTTGTTTGTAATCGAGTCTGAATATTTGACCTATAACAGAGCCAAAAGCCGTTCCGGTTGCCACTGTGGGGCCTTCCAGCCCTACAGAACCTCCAAATCCAACCGTTAAGGCACTTGTTATGATGGATGAGAAAGTATTGGAGGAGCCAACCTTTCCTTGTTGTTTCGAAATAGCATATAAAACACTTGGAATACCGTGTCCGACATGCCTTTTTAAAATGTACTTTATAAAAATAACCGTTAAGCCGATGCCGATAAAAGGCAGTACAAAATACCAAGCGTGTGCGTACTTATGAACAACGTCGTAACGCAAAATATCTTCTATAAAATGCACAGCATACTTAATGGTTACGGCGACAAAACCAACAATAATACCAATTAAAACACTCAGTCCACGAACAAAATTAGTTTGACTGATGTACTTCATCCTCCAAATCAAAAAACGTTTTAACGATGTTTCAAGAAGATTCCTCATTTTTAATCAGATAGCTTAGTTTTATTGTTTTAATTAGTGGTGTGCAAAAATATTAAAATATCGTTCTTTTCACACTTTTTAACATTAAAAAAACACCAATTTAATTCATGTTTTTGTTGTTTAAATTGATTCTTATTTAATCGGGTTTTCCGAATTTACGCTAATTATCTGATTCTGTGAACAAAGGTTATCCCAAACTCACGTTAATCACTCACGTCTTACAATTATTTTATTGAAGTAAGTCCCTATTTTAATAATGTACATTCCTTCTCGAATATCAGTTAAGGATATGGTTTGTGCATCGTTACTAAAAACTTTAATCAAACGCCCTTGAAGGTCGTATAATTCTATTTTTTGGATGTCTTTGTCCGATTGAATAGACACCCAGTCGCTACAAACCGTTGGATATACCTTGATGCGATGATTATCAATTTCTGTAACCGAGAAATGAATATCGTGTAGCTTGTCGTATAGATGTTTTAAGTTGTTAGCTTCTTCCATAAAACCGCTCATAGAAGTGTCGGCAATAATCGCAAAGCTTAAGTTAAGAGTGTCGTGACTGTTCAATAAAAAAGGACCCGTAGTCATCAGGTTAAGCACGTCAACTCCATTTTGCAAAATACCTTCGTTATGGTTGCTATGTGTTAGGGCGTTTTGTAACTCTTTGTTTGTAATTCCGTCTGTGCTGTTGATGCTGTCGGCTTCGTTACCGTTGGTGTTATCGAAAGCAAAATGCCTCCAAGGGACGTAGGAGAGGAGTTGTACACCCGCAATTCTATTATCAGAAAAAGAGCGGGTTTTTGCAATTCTTAGAATTGTATCGGTTTCTGTGTAATTCTTCTGATGATTTCCTATATTCCAATCGGCAAATAAGCCGATATATACATCTTCCAAGTTGAAGGAGCTTGGGTTTGAAATTTGATAATTTAATATCATTGAGTTATCAAAAGTGTCGTTTAAGAAAACTTGATATTGAGCCTCGAAGTTTATTGGAACAGCTACGATGTTCTGAAACTTAGCATTTGCTTGCCAAAATGTTTCAGTTCGGCTAGAATCTATAACTTCTGTTGCAACAAGATCAATTCTATTGATAACATTTGAAGTAACATATTCTTCGGAGAAAGAAGCTACAATGCCTATTTCGTTAAGTATGTTGTCGGTATTGTCTAGGGTTAAGCCCAAGCCTTTATGGGAACGCCCTATTCCAATACTCCCTTCGGCAAATAGAGAGGTGTTTAAACGGTTAATGTTAGCGTCGATATGAGGGTGAAAAACAGAAGTCTCTCGAATCTCTTCGGTGTGAAAATCACCCGATTCGTATTGAATTAAAAAATCAATCTTTTGAAAAGAATAATATTCATTTCCAATAACAACTTGTATGGGATAATTGTCGGTAATGATACTCTCTTCTTCGCCGATATGAGGAATTGTAAAAGAACTGTCGCTAATAATGGTAATATTTTCATTTAGAGAATGAATGCTTACCTTTAAATTGTTGATTGGCTTTAAATAGTTTGTTATGGATAGCTCCAATCTCGCGGTATCACCAATATATGCTTGACGGTTGTCTTTTATCAATTTTAAATCACGGCTGTTAACAGCGTAAGAGAAGTTTCCCAGAAGACTGTTGTAAACGTTTAGTCTCGATTTTCCAAGTTTGTTTTTGTACGCTTGATTTTCAGAAATCGTATCTATAATATCGCCACTTGTTTTTAGAATTTCGATAAGCTGTTTGTTAGAAAGTGTATCGGGGTAATAAGAATACATTAAAGCCAAAGCTCCAGATACCATAGGCGATGAAAAGGATGTTCCGGAGCTGTTGCCGTATGTTCCGTTTGCCAAAGTAGATAAAACGCTTTTTCCGGGAGCAATAATATCTACCCTCCAATTATAGCTGGAGTTACTCCATTTTTTATCTTCTGAATTGCTTGCAGCAACGGAAACTACATTGTTGTAGGATGCCGGATAGTACAGTTTTTCGTTATTTGCATTTCCTGCGGCCGCTACCACGATAACGTCTAGTTCCTCCGTAACATACTCAATGACATCTCTCCCAAATTGATGAGGAATGGTGCTTCCCCAAGAGCAGTTGATAATTTTACAACCGTGCTGTGCAGCATAGATAATACCTTCGTATCCCGATGTAATAACGCCATCATCATTAGAAATTTTGATGGGTAAGAATTTTGTTTTGAAGCCAATGGAAGACATTCCTATGTTGTTGTCGGTTCTAGCTCCTGCCAAACCGCTTGTAAATACGCCGTGTACAACATTCCCATCTCCACCTTGATTCCATTGTGGATTATTATCGTTAGAGCCTAAATCCCAACCCATATAGTTGTCGATATAGCCATCGTAATCGTTGTCGATGCCGTCTATAATGTCGTTAGTATTGTAAGCGATATTCGGTTTTAAATCGGGGTGGTCGAAATCGATACCTGTGTCTGTAATACCAATGATAACCGTAGAGTCGCCTTTGTGTATCTCCCAAGCATCGAATGCTTTACAAATAGATAAAGCATACTGGGTGGTGGAATTAGGGTCGTTTGTTTCGTATAGTAATTTATCGTTATAGGCAGGTTCGCAGTATTCGAAAAGACCTAATGTTTCCAACTTCTTAGATATTTTGATAGGGTTTGCCTCATTGGTATATTTAACCTTATATATACGATTTAACTTTTGTGGCGATTTGTTAATATGCTTAAAAACGGTTTTTATTTCGCTTATGTTGACACCGGAAATTTTTAGGGCTGATTTATTACTAAATAAACTTTTGTGTTGTTCCTTTAATTTGATAATAAGAGTATTGTGTTCGTATTCTTGTGCAGTTGAATATGAAATGTTTAAAGCCAAAAACAAAATTAATATTCCGTTAATCCAAGCTTTTTTAATATTATTTTTTAGATTCATAATATTTTGGTATTATTGTATGCCGATTAGGCGATTTTAGTATTATGGTCAAAAGTACATTTTTTTATGAGAACTATTATTATTGATGATGATCAATTGACAAGAAAGGTTTTAGAGGAGCATATAAGCAAGACAAACTCTCTTACTTTGGTAGGGTCTTATGCCTGATATGACAGGGATTGAGTTTTTAGATACTATCAACATACAACCTAATGTTATTATTGTTTCCGGAAAAAAAGATTATGCAGTAGATGCTTTTCAGTATGATGTGACCGACTATATACTGAAGCCGATCAGCTATTCGAGGTTTTACAAGGCGGTAGAGAAGGTAGAGGAAAATCAAAAAAGTAAAGAGGATAAAAAGACACTTTCCAGAGATAATGAGGAGATGTTTATAAAGCAAAACTCAGCTTTTATTAGATTGAATTACAATGATATACTGTATATAGAGGCTTTGGAGAATTATGTTATAGTTACGACTTACAGCGATAAGTTTACCATTCATTTCACAATGAAGGCTATTTTGGAAAAATTACCTCAGAACAGGTTTAAGAGAATTCATCGTTCTTTTATCGTTAATATTAGTAGAATAAAAGAGATTGAGGATAATTGTGTTGCCATTGAGTTGGAAGATGGTAAAAAAATTCTTCCGATAGGAAAGTCTTACAAAGACGGTCTTATGGGGGATATAAACTTGATTACAAAGTAAATTATTTTTAGATTCATTTTTAAATTTCCATTTTATAGTTTTACCTTATTAATTTGGAGTTTTGTGTCTGCATCAAAGACTCGAAAGGGTCTTTTAAAAAGCCTTTTTTATGTTAACAAACAGACAGTTATTTAAGTCTTATTTGGCTCAGACTTCTGAAGAGCCGATGTCCTTAGAGATAGAAAAAGCCAAAGGTATTTATATGTACGATGCCGACGGTAAAAAGTATGCCGATTTAATAGCCGGAGTGTCCGTAAGTAATGTGGGACATTCTCATCCTAAGGTGGTTGAGGCGGTTAAAAAGCAAGTAGATGACTATATGCACTTGATGGTTTACGGGGAGTATATTCAGTCTCCACAAGTTAAATTGGCACAGGCAGTTATCGATTTACTGCCTGATAATATGGAGTCTTGCTATTTTGTTAATTCGGGAAGTGAAGCTAATGAGGGGGCTTTAAAAATAGCCAAAAGATTTACGGGGCGTTCCAAAATAGTTTCGTTTAAAAACGCTTATCACGGGAGCACACACGGAGCCTTAAGTATTTTGGGCGACGAGTATTATAAAAATGCATTTAGACCTTTGTTGCCGGGTGTTTCTTTTATCAATTTTAATAAAGAAGAAGATTTAGTTGAGATAACTGAAGAGGTTGCTGCTGTTATTGTGGAGCCGATTCAAGGCGAAGCTGGTATTATCTTGCCTGAAAACGATTATCTAAGGAAACTCAAAGAGCAATGCGAGAGGGTAGGAGCTTTGCTTATTTTTGATGAAGTTCAGACCGCTTTTGGAAGAACCGGAAAGATGTTTGCTTTTGAGCATTATAATGTAGTGCCGGATATTATAACTTTTGCAAAGGGTTTGGGAGGAGGAATGCCTATCGGGGCATTTGTTTCTAGCCGTGAAATTATGTCTAAATTGACACATAATCCTGTTTTGGGACACATTACAACCTTTGGCGGACATCCTGTTTCTTCGGCTTCGGCGTTAGCGTCTTTGCAAGTTATTGTAGAGGAAGGTTTAATAAAAGATGTTATTCGAAAAGGGGAGTTGTTTATAGAGCTTTTGCAACATTCGGCGTTTAAAAGTGCCAGAGGCATTGGTTTGTTTTGGGCTGTTGAGTTGGAAAGTTATGAGTTTTTGAAAGTATTTTTGCAAGAGTCTATCAAACAAGGCGTTGTTTTCGATTGGTTTTTGTTTGAAGATAAGTATTTTAGGATATCTCCTCCTTTAACCATTACAGATGAGGAAATTAGAGAGGTTTGTAGTAACCTTTTGACAGCAGTTGAAAAGACCGTTGATATATTACATTAAGTTAAAATTTAAAAATGATGGAAAAGAAAGAAAATAAGAAAGACAAACTTACCAAAAGTAGAGCAGATAGAGGTCCTTACTATCAGTCTATTTCAAATTTGGAAGATGAGGGAAGAATCTCAAGTACCACTTTTAACTACGCTCCGAACCCGGTGATAGATGTGCTTACAGTTCAGTCTAGTATAAACCTTAAAAGAGTCCGTGTTTTAGATGTCAAGAAAAAGGTTGTGTTAGATCAGCTTGGAGGAAATACTAAAAAAATACAATTGAATCTTAGCCATTTGCCTGCCGGTGAATATTTTGTGGAAGTAGAAGGTGAAAGGAAAGCGTTCTTAAAAAAGTAATTACGTTAAAAATAAATTCCTAGAATTTGTTTAGAATTAGGCTTAAGGCAAATCCTGTTAAGGAAAATCAATATAAAATTGTAAATTTGCCCTCTTAATTAAAAAAGTATGAGAACATTATTCTTAAAGGAGTTTAGAACTTTTTTTAGTTCCATAACGGGCTATTTGGTTATCGTTATTTTTTTAATATCTAATGGTGGATTTTTCTTTTCCTGATTCCTGCCGTTACGATGCGGATGTTTTCGGACGAGAAAAATACCGGAACTTTGGAGCTGCTATTTACCAAACCGATTTCCGATTTTAAGATTATTTTGTCTAAATACTTGGCTTCGTTGAGCCTTGTTCTATTCGCTTTATTGCCGACTTTGGTGTATTATTTTAGCGTATATTTTCTAAGCTATCCTGTTGGGAATATAGATGTTGGAGGTTTTTGGGGCTCGTTTATAGGTCTGTTTTTGCTGTCGGCATCTTATGTGGCTATCGGTATTTTTGCCTCTGCCTTAACCAAAAATCAGATCGTGTCATTTATCATTTCTTTAGCCTTGTCTTACTTGATATATATCGGGTTTGATTCTATCGGGTTTTTAAGTTTTTTCAAAGGCATCGAAAACAGCATTGTCGCTTTGGGAATTGCCGAGCATTACCGCTCGATGAGTAGGGGTGTGATAGATAGTAGAGATGTTTTTTATTTTTTGAGTCTGATACTTTTGTTTTTGGCTCTGACCAAATTAAAACTTGAAAGTAGAAAATTTTAATCTTGATAAGGATGCAGAATTACAAAAAGAAATCTATAGTTCAGTTTGCTTTAGTGGTTG
>PDWI01011736.1_pt1 | contig 13769 bp, 11 predicted proteins | sample 1430891 | NCBI WGS metagenome assembly PDWI01 (sample SAMN01162508, study PRJNA174530) | Oral metagenome, whole genome shotgun sequencing project. | biome: Marine environment; feature: Marine mammal; material: Swab sample of the gingival sulcus; isolation source: swab sample of gingival sulcus...
GGGGAAATTGGATACTGAACGGGTGGTGCTTCGCTATAAAGTGCTCAAAAATTAAGGACCTATAATACCAGCACGAACTTTTTACAAAGCATCGGCGGCGCGTATGGGCGTTAAGCAAAGATGACGAATCAAGAAATTTTCTTTCACGCTTTGACTTGTGAACATGAAATTCATCCATTGAAAAAGGCACAAAAACCATCTCTGGCTATAAATTTTTTTAATAGCTGATTGCCAAAATTTGGTACGTTTCCGCAGCTACTCACCGTCGTCCCCTATCAAGAGCCCATTGCGTTATCGCATCAGAATTTTTTATGAATTGTGATATCAATAAGTTAAAACAAAATAGATACGCCATCACGCTTGTCGGACATAGATGCCGCAAATCTTGGCATGGATATTGCTTTTTTTTGAAGTAACAGTTGGCCTCAAGTTATTTAAAGAAGGATACATTATGCGTAAAAAATTGGGTAAAGAATCTGGGTTCACCCTTATCGAAGTGGTGGTCGTAATCGCCATTATCGCCATTCTGGCGGGTATCGCCGTCCCCATGTGGACCAAGTGGCTTCCAAGCTACCGCTTGAAAGCGGCCACCCGAAATTTGGTCTCGACTTTTCAAAAGGCGAAAATGGAAGCGGCGCGACGAAATGCCACTGTTGCAATCGCTTTCGACACCGATAACGACGAATATACTTTATTCGTCGATGATGGCGAGGGGGGCGGAATAGCCAGTGATCTTCAACAAACCGCCGACGAACGCACATTAAACAAAGTTTCTCTGCCAAAATCTACTTCACTTGATGCGGTGAATTTTGGAGAAGACGCAATACCGGCTGCTGGTTTTACCAGCCGGGGATTACCTGCCGCTCAACCTGGTGGCGCTTCATTTGGGAATGGAACCATCACCTTAAGCAATTCAAAGGGACTCTCGCGGTACATCAAAATATCCGTTACGGGTAATATACGGGTTGATACAACCCCAGAATAAACTTTTTAAAATCGATCGGATGAAAAACATGCGAAACAACAAAGGCTTCACCCTCATCGAGCTGCTCGTCGCGATCGCCATTGCAGGGATCGTTCTGGCAGCTGTCTCCGGCATTTTCATGGTTCAAAACAAGAGCTTCAAGCGTCAGGAGCAGATTGTTCAGCTGCAGGACAACCTGCGTTCGGCCATGACCTTTATGACCCGGGAAATCCGAATGGCCAAGAGCAATCCGACATCGAACAATGACGGATCGATCGGAATTCTCGAAGCGGATGACAACACCTTTCATTTCACGCTGGACATCAGCGGCGGGCAGAATGATGACAAGGACAATGATGGTGACGGACTCATCGATGAAGACGACCGGATCGACGAGGCGACTTTCGCCGATGGCGATGTGGATGACGCCAATGAGGACATTACCTATACCCTTTACGATCCCTCTTTCGACGGCCCTGTCCATGACACTGCCATTGCCAGAAAGTCCGGGAAGTTAGGCACCAATCAGGCGCTTGCCGAAAATATCGACGCCCTCAACTTCGTCTACTTAGACAAGGATGGCAATCCAATGGCCACCCCAGTGCTCGTACCGGATCTGCCGCAGATCAAGGCGGTGCAAGTCACCATCGTGGCCAAGATGGATCGTGCGGACCCCAATTTCACGGATACTACCATTTATAAAAATCAGCAAGATGATGTGATTCTGGACAAAGCGGCGGATCCGGATCATTTTCGCCGGCGCATGGTCAGCTCGACGATTAAACTCAGAAATTAGGCTGGAAAATGCGGATCGGTCTCAAGGCAATCGAGTACTGATATGAAAATAAAATAACGGGGAACAGCGAATGAAATGGATTAATGCACTCAAATCGGATCAGGCGGGTTTTGCACTTATCGAAATACTTGTCTGCATCATTATCTTCTCCATCGGTATTCTGGCGGTCGCGCGATTGGGAATCGTGGCCACGCGGGGGGATACGATGGCCGGCAGTCTTTCGGAAGGGGCGATAGCAGTTCAAGATCGGATTGAATTGCTGCTATCGAAACCCTACGGTAACGTAAAAGATGAGAACGGTGATGGTATCGCGGGACTCGACAAGGAGGGGGCTGCCGCTGATGGCACATCTACCACTCCTGATGGTACCCACGTTGTGTCCTGGAATATCGCGGATATGACTGAATCTGGGCCCGGCAGTCCTTCCCTGAATTTTAAGAAGATTCGGGTTATCGTGGAGTCCAACTCCCCCGGTGGCACAAAAAAAACGACATATGACTACATCAAAGGCCAGTTAACAGATAACACCTAATATCATGGCCACCAAGCATTCAATTATATGGAAAATGGGGCAACCTATGGCAAACGTATTCACGCTTATCAACAATGACCGAGGCTTCAGCTTGATCCCCACGCTGATCATCTTGTTTATCGGAACCCTTATCGGGATCGCGGCATCCACCACCAGTATTTTTGAAGTGAGCATCGCCAATAACGACAAGATGTACAAACAAAACTTTTTCCGGGCCGACGGCACCAATCGGCCACCGCGAATTGGCTTACCAAAGACGCAGACCCAGACGCGCCAAAAAACAGGCACTATTACCTGTGGGAGGGCCATTGGTGCACCCAGACAATGGCCGACGATGGGGTTTGCGATAGTGGCAAGATCAATGCCGCAGACGGCACCCTTGACAATACGCGCTACCTGGTGGTGGATCGAGGCGGTGTGCGCGGACTCGTGGATATCACCATGAGGGGCAAGCCATTCATGCATGAAATGGGTGTTTACGGCCGTTATGACAACGACCGTCCCCGGGGGCGGGTCATCATCGAAACTGAATACCGGGTTAAGTTTTAATCCCGGTTGGACAGCATTCACTTAAAACTTGAGCTTTGACAGTACGTTATGAAGGAGATACCATGATGCTATCAACAATAAAACCCTTTCAAGCCCGTTCTTCGTCGCTGCGACAGGTCGGGTTAGGCTTCCTGATTCTGTGCTTCCTTTTCACGCCTCAAATGGGTCTGGCCATTGACATCGCCGATGTGCCCATGGCCACCAAAATACAGAAAGCGCCGCCCAACATCATGTTTGTGCTGGACAACTCGGGAAGTATGGACAGATCATTTATGGCTGACTATTTCGGCGGCCAATGGAGAACCCGATCCAACGCACTTCGTAGTTATGTTTTTGACGACCCCGGCGACAATATCTATTCAGCTTCGAAGATATTAGATGGTTCCGATCGGGCCGAATGGCAATCGCAATGGTCAGGCGCCAACAAGATTTACTATAACCCCCAAACCGAGTACAAACCCTGGCCTTCTCCAACCCAGGACCCGACCACGGAAGAGATTGAACGTATGGAAAATGCCAGTACCACCACGCCAATATCAAACCCCTATTTTCTGATAGACTCGAATCTGCCCAACGATAATACTACCCTCAATCTGGAAGCCATCTACTACACCGTTCCCGCCGGCGCTCTCGAGGTGATCGTGGACGATCTGGATGGTGCCCCCGGGTTTACCACCACAGGAAACTGGCTGACGCCATCTAGCCACACACCCAACTGGAACGGCCACTCGCCTTATACGCGCCAGACTGGCGCTACCGCCACGTTTACACCGACCCTCCCTTCTGATGGGAGCTATGATGTCTACGCCTGGTGGAACTGTTATATCGCGCGAGATAAGAATGCCAAGATCACCGTGACGTATGCTGACGAAGCAACGGGCGCATCAGTGACCGATACGAACAACTGGGATCAGAGTGCGCCCCAAAGCAATGTACCGCAACCAGGCGTTTGCGGCGAGTGGCGATTACTCGGCACTTATTACTTTCAGGCGGGAGACTCTGGAAGCGTTACTATTGAGCGTCATTCCGGCAGTACGCCAGATACCAGTACGGTGGCCGATGCCGTCCGATTTGTGGGGAGCGGATCCATATCCACTGTCAACGTCAATATATACAATGCCCACTACTACACTCAGGGCTGGACAGACGTCGATGGCGATGGAATTGAGGACCCGGATGAATTAACCAGCTACCTGGTTAATTTCAACCAAGGTGTCCGCGAAGTATATCAGATTCAGGACGTAAACAATAACGACTTTATTGATGATAGTTCAGAGCTAATACTGATTGGGGGTGAACTGCCCGAATCCATACGGCCGAAGCTTTATGATGACGATGGTAATGTTGTCGGCGTTCGGGATGCGGCCAACGAGCTCCAAAACTTTGCCAACTGGTACAGCTTCTATCGCCGGCGAGAGCTGGCGGCCAAAGCGGCGGTGGCCGAGGTTATTGCCAGCGCAGAGGGAGTGAATGTGGGATTTTACAGTCTCTCCAACAATAACGGCGGCGTTACCCGCCAGCCTGTCCTGCATGTACGCGTCCCGGGAGAAATGGATAATACCGGTGAATTGCTGACCCATCTCTATATGATGGATTCTAGCGGTTGGACTCCGCTAAGAAGATCACTGCAAAATGTGGGGAGATATTTCGACGCCACCGATCATCACGATGGCGGACTGGGGCAATCTCCCTACTATACTGTGGAAAAGGGGGGCGCCTGCCAGCACAGTTTTGCCATTACGATCACGGATGGTTATTGGAACCGCAGCAGCCCCGGAGTTGGTAATACGGACGGTAACAAAGGGAAACCGTACGCAGATGACGTTTCAAACACCCTGGCCGATGTGGCCATGTATTACTATAACCGGGACCTCTCTACTGACTTACCCGATGAACTGCCCCCCAGCGATTGTGACCTGAACACAGCGCAACATATGGTGACCTTTTCAATCTCTTTTGGGCTCAATGGAAACATTGACATAGAAGACATGAACGGCAACGGCAAACCGGATGCTGAGGAGGATTTCGATGAGGACGGCAACCCCGATGGGCTTAGTTATGAAGCGGACCCCTGTTTCCTAAATAGTAACACCCCCCGTCCTGAATGGCCTTCGCCATTATCCTCAGATAGCCCCGACACCATCGACGATCTCTGGCATGCCGCAGTCAATGGCCGGGGTGAATTTTTCAGCGCGTCCGATCCCCAGGAGCTGGTGGCGGCATTGACAAAGATATTTGACGTCGTCGGATCGGTCAATGCGTCTGATGCGGCAGTCACCATTGACGGTGAAGTCATATCGTCCGAGACTCGTGTCTTTGGTCCCAGTTACGATTCCACCACCTGGACCGGCGATCTCAAGGCCGTCAAGTTCGACGAGGACGGCAATCTTCCCTATGATGACAACGGCCTGATTCCCGACAGTGCCATTGATTGGAAAGCGTCCACAAAGTTGATGAGCCTGGATTGGGACAAAGGCCGAAATATCGTCACGATCAGCGATACATCGGGCAACAATGGCATTCCTTTCCGCTGGAGCAATCTGTCGGTAGATCAAAAGGCGTTGCTCGAAAATGACAAAAATGTGTTGAACTATATCCGCGGCGATAATGACATTAGCGGGTTTCGCGTACGAACGAACAATGACATGATTACTGAAAATATACTGGGTGACATTGTCCATTCGTCGCCAGTTCTATCCAAATCCGGTGATACCGTTTTCATCGGAGCCAACGACGGCATGTTGCACGCGTTTAATGCCAAAACCGGGGAAGAGCGGTTTGCCTACATTCCCAGCCTGGTTTACGCTCACCTGGCTGATTTGAAAGAACCCGTCTATGATCACAAGTTTTTCGTGGATGCCACCCCATCGATCTGGCCTGGTGTGGATGGTAACATTGATCTTCTCGTCGGCGGTCTCGGCAAGGGCGGCAAGGGATACTATGCGCTTAATGTGGCCGATGCGGATGGTTACGGGCCGGGTCAGGAGAGTGACATCGCCATTGAAGTCCCCCTGTGGGAATACCCCGCCCCCGACAGCACGGACACGGACATGGGATACAGCTTCAGCAAGCCGTTTATCGTGAAGTCCAATGCCACCGGTCTGTCGAGCAGTGACGGCTGGGTTGTTATCTTCGGAAACGGCTATAACAGTACCAACGGGCATGCCGTCCTCTATGTGGTCGATGCCGTCAGTGGCGATCTGGTCAAGAAAATCAACACCCATGCCGGAAGCGATAATGGCCTTTCCACCCCGGGTCTGATCGACCTCAATCTGGACTATAAGGTCGATGTTGTCTATGCCGGTGATCTGAAGGGAAACATGTGGAAGTTTGATTTGACAGACTCCAACCCCTCCAATTGGCATGTCGATTTCGGGGGTAAGGCCCTGTTCACGGCCGTCGGTCCCTCCAAAAATACAAACCCGCAACCCATCACCACCAAACCGGCGGTGATGAAACACCCGACCCGTCATGGACTGATGGTGCTTTTTGGTACCGGTAAATTTTTAGGCGAGAGCGACCGGACCAATACCGATACCCAATCCTTGTATGGCATCTGGGATTTCAGTGATACCGACAATAACGAGTATCTGGGGACTTTTGAAAGAAGCGGAGGTGCTTACGGATTGAGTAATCTGTACGGCATTAAGCTGCTCGAGCAGACAATCGTATTCCAGGACAGTTCTACCAGTACTCAAAGTCAGGCAACCACTTTTGGTACCAACGGTACCGATGGCAGTACCGCTGTCGAGCTGCTCCGGGTAACCAGCGACGAGAAGGCCGACTGGTCAGTGACCGCAGATTCGGGGGATAAGAGCCTTCCAGACCCTGCTGTCCATGCCGGCTGGTTTTTTGATATGCATAAACAGGATAAACCCGAGATTCTTGGTGAACGCCTGATTGAAGATCCGTTAATCCGAAACGGGTTATTCATTGCCGTAACGATCATCCCTGATAGCGGCTATTGTTCCGGAGGGGGATGGTCCATCATCAATGAGTTCGATGCCGAGGATGGTTCCAGACCGGCTTCGCCGAGCTTTGACGTCACTGGCGCCGAAAGCGGCGGATCCAATGATGGCAAGGTGTTAATCAATGCCAGCGATAAAATCAATCTCGCTGCGCTGCCCGGTGGATCCGGTGATGATGGATATGTGGCCGCCACCGGTATTCTCAAACCCAAAGGGGGAATCCTGCATTTAAGTGAAGGCAGCATCGTTGAAATGCCTGGTCGCCTTGGCACGGAGCTTAAGATCTTCAGCTCCTCAACGGGCAGGAATGAAGAGGTGATCGAAAGAGCCGAGAAAAGAGGGATCACTTTCTGGCGAGAGCACTAACTGGAAACAACGATCTTCGATTCAGATCAATCCGGGGCAACTTCCTTGGCTTTGAAAAAAGGCAGGGAGGTTGCCATCTCAAAAAGTCAAGTCAACCTTTTGATACCGTAAATCAGGAGATAAAAATGCAACTGAAAAATAAAGGGTACCAGGTAATAATGGTCGCTTTGCTGACCACCTTGCTGGCATTTATAACACTTTCCAGCGCAATGGCTGAAAATGGAACCAGCAAGCCTCCCCCAAAGGATAAACTATCCCCGCCTATGATCGGCACGATCGATCAAATCGACACCCGTGGGATTATTATAGATGACTCCTACTTCAAGTTTTCCGATGAAGTAACGGTTCCAAAGCTCAAAAATGGCGATCAAGTAATGTATATTATCAACACAGACAACGAGATCGTAAAAATAGTGTCGATGGATCAGCTACCCAAAGAGTAATCTATTGGAAGGCAATCGGTTGCTTCCGTCAAATTGCCGGGAGAAATAAATTTTTTCCCGGCAAGAAACAAAAAAGGGCTTCCCCTCTTTTTTATTGTTTATTGAACATGGGAAAAGTGGCGTTGCTTTTTATGGTCTTATCTCAACAACCGTCCCAATGGGCACCAGCCGGTCGATCTCTTCTATTTCCTGGTCGGTAACGGCAATACACCCATTTGTCCAGTCGACTCTGGAATGAAAATCGCCAACCCACGATAAGCCATTTTTGATACCGTGGATCATAATGTTCCCGCCAGGCGAAGCACCCAATTCTCTTGCTCGCTTTTTGTCTTTAGCACTGGGGTAGGAGATATGCAGGGCGAGATGATAATCGCTGTCTCTGTTTCTCGAATCGATGATATAAAACCCTTCCGGTGTTTTTTTGTCGCCCTCTCGCTCTTTGGGCCCCGTCGGATTGCCCCCCAGGGCAATGGGGTAGGTTTTAATCACCTGGCCCTTTGACAGCAATGTCAATCGCCGGTCTTTTTTTTCAATCAGGATTTTATCCGCGGGCGTTGTTCGGCGGGCAAACGCTTTTTGGTCGAGAACAGCGATCTGCTCGCGCAGGGCGACAATTTCATCCGCCTTATCTTTTATCGTCTGCCGAAGGGTCTCAAGCGTTGCCTGCTGCGCCGCAATCCGTTTATCCTTATTGATGACATTGGGAATCTGAAACAGCATCATTTGGCTGTTCTGACGGTATTCACTGTCCGGAAAATCCGTTACCACTTTCTGAAAACAGATCAGCGCCTTTTGATAATCTTTCAGTTCGCTGCCCGGCTGGGCGTAGAGCAGGCCCATTTCGAAAAGCGCCCTGGCGGCCGCCGCGGGGTGTCTTTCGATAAGCTGCTCGTATTTCCGCTGGGCGGCGCGATATTTTCCCTGATCAAAAAGATCATTGGCCGCCTTCAACATCGAGTTGGCCTGACCTCTCCCATCAATGAAACTGCACCCCCAACCAAGCACCAAGACTATCGCAATGAGAATGAAAAAAGGGTGAAAAGAAGTGTTGAGCCGCGCTTTTCTCTGACACGTAACCTTTTGGAGGCCCTTCAATACGGTGCCAGCAGCTCTTGGGGCGGGCCCATTTGCCGGTATATTTCCGATACGCACCATGACCTTGGACGTAAAAGGAAGTGGGAGCCTATCAAGGCCTGGCCACTTCCTTTCAATTTACTTCGTCATTGATTTTTTAAAGACCGCATCCGCCTGTTTTGCTTTCTCCTCTGCGATCCGCTCCTTTTCAGCCGCGATTCTCTCTCTTTCCTCGGCCCGCTGTATGGCTTCCTCCGCGCGAGTCGCGGCATCATTGGCCCTTTGCACGGCCTCATCAGCGGTTGTCTTGGCTTCCTGCGCATCCTGAGCGGCCTGATCCGCTTTGGCACCAATCGCCCGCTCCTGGGCCTGGACCCTCTCCAGATCACCCTTGGTTGCGCAACCGCCAAAGACAATGGTGAGCACAAGCAATGCTAAAAGCACCCCTAAAAACCGTTTCATGATATTGTCACCTCCCTTCTTCAGTTAGCGTATCCGCTATGGTTCAACCAACAAACCATCCAATTCTAAGTCAACCTTCAATCGCCTGACAACGTCCCTGGCCTCGCTCTTGCTATCAAAGGGGCCGGCCAAAACACGATGTTTCTTCTTTTTTGACAGCACTCTGGCAGGAATCTGCGGCCCTTGATGGTTGATAATGGCGGCAAGCCTGAGCGCTTCAATCGAATCAGATAAAGTGGCCGCCAAGACATACCAGGCATCCGTCCTGAGCTCCGGTACTTCTGGTTGGCCGTACAATCGATCTGGATGTTTGAGTTTTATAATGCCCAGGGGTTCCAATTCGTTTCCGCTTTGGGAAACGGATACGGAAACGGGAAATCCGCGCGCCTCGGCCATGATAGCTGCAATTTTTTCCCAATCAAGAACTTGCCCGGATGCCTGTTCAATTTTTTTCAGCTTTGCATAGGCGCGTTTCAACTGGGCGGCATGTGCTTTGGCCGGCGGGGTATGAACTTCCAGGTAGACGATTCCATCCCGCTGGCCTACCAGATAGGGCTGGTTAACGACGGTGACAGGTGTTTTGACCGGGGTGTTTTCAAAGAGATGTTTTATATCTTCCGGATAAAGCCGGACACAACCATGGGTTGCTCTGAGGCCAATACTGGCAGGCTTATTGGTGCCATGAACCAAGTATCCGGATTTACTTAAATAAAGCGCATAGGCACCCAAGGGATTCAGCGGCCCCGGCGGCACGTTTGCCGGCAGGGGATCTCCTTTTTGACGATGCTCTTTGGCAATCGAGGCAGGGACATGCCAGATTGGTCGAAATTTTTTGCGCTTGACATACATATGGCCCATGGGTGTGGGCTGCTCTTTCGTACCAATGCCGACCGGGTAGGTCGATACGGTCAATGAGGCCCCCGCTTTTTTAAAGTAAAAGAGCCTCATCGCCGCCAGGTTGATGGCGATCCCTTTTCTGGGGGTGTCCGGCAGAATAAAGCTTAATGGCAGCAGAATTCGCTGCCCCGCCGCGGGCACCCATACATCAATCTCCGGATTGGCCGCGCTGACGGCATTCAGTCCCAAGCCAAAGTGCCGGGCCAGATCCGGCAGTGTGTCGCCGTCTTCAAGTCTGATGGCCGCTATTCGGCCGATAACATTGTCTGTGGCTGGAACAGAAAAATGATGTCGCTCGATTGTTTCCTCAAGCCGATCTGGTGATAGCCGCCTCATGGTTGCGTCTCTTGTGACCGCGCAACCGTTGAGAAATAAGATGAACACCACCAGCATGATGAGACAAAGGGTAAGATGAAAAAACTTGGATGTTACTTTTTGAAGATGACCCATCCAAAAAGCAGGTTTAATAGGTGGCATTAAAATCAGCCTCGCAAAATGGCCGCTTCTGGTTTTCAGTAGTAATTTAAATCAGGGTGTCGATGTAAAGCTTGAAATATTAAATATCAGCCGGGATGTCAAATGAAGATATTGTCTCTTTTACGACCAATAAAAAAGGCGACGGGTTTGACCCCGCCGCCTTTAAGCGTCTTAGACTTAAAAACCAGTTATTTTTTCTTGAATTTTCTCTCTACCGTGGCGATACCCAGCAACCCGACGCCAAACAAAAACATCGTCGCGGGCTCGGGCACCGGCGCCGCCGGGTTCGAATCGGGGTCGCCTCCATGGGCTGGATTTGAAAAGATATCCATCATGGCGACAAAGCGCTGGTCCCCAATTGTTCCCTCAAATTTCATGCCTTCCAACACCTTGTCAAAGGCATCTGACACCGCGGTCTCATCTTGATAAAGCGTCCAGAGGTCTTTATTTTGCCAATTTTGATAAACCCCGTGCCACCCCGCATTTATCCCTGTTTCCTGTTTCTGATACATTTTTGCCGCTTTTTTTAGCACTTTATCAGTTGTTTTATCAATCCATTGGTCAAAGCTGGCGGTGGTTTCCAGACCCCAGATGTCAAAATCACCGGCACCAAGATGTAAGCCAGTGATGTCGATAAAACCAGGGTCGCTCAGGACAGCGTGATTCAATTGACTGCCATTAATTTGATCGTCAATTGAAAAGGCTTGATCCTGTTTGTTGGCGATGAGATAGAAGTCATCTGACAAATTGTGCCACCCGAAAGTCAATTCAGTACGGGCAGCCATTGCATTGCCGGCAAATAAAAGAAAGATCAACATGCCGGTCGCAATGGCACTCCTCAAAAGCTGTTTGTTCATTTTCTCCTCCCTATGTAAACATATTGGTTAGCTTTAAGTTGTTTTATTCTCTTAAAACTGCAATACCCATACCAAAAATAATATATTTTTAACTATATGTTTTTACTTGTTTTTATTTATTAGGTGAGAATTTATGCGGGGATTGCGGGGTTAACCTTGTTTACTATTTTACTTACAACTATAACCCTTTTTACATAATTCACCCCAACCCAGATTGAGTCGGTTTTACATCACCTGTGCTGAGTTTAAATGGCAGCCGGCGAGGCACCCTGAGGGGAAGTCATATCCTGAAACAGATGCGAACGGTCATTTACGGCCAAATGACATCCGGTAACGCCCGCGATGGTGAAACCGCGATGACAAGAAACAACCCAATGGTAAATCAAACTTATTGAAATACTTTATGATATAAGCAAAATAGTTGAACTTGGGGTCATCTCTCCCACCATCGTTATTGACAAATCAGATTCATATCTATATTCGATCCGTTTAGCGGAGAGATGTCCGAGTTGGCTGAAGGAGCACGACTGGAAATCGTGTGTGCTGTTTATAGCAGTACCGAGGGTTCGGTGGTGGGCCAGGCGCATGTCACCCGAACCCTGAGCCATTCCATTGAGGCAGGTCGCGTGGCCCATGCCATCATTTTTTCCGGCCCCAGAGGTACCGGAAAAACCACCGTGGCGCGTATTCTGGCCAAGGCCATGAATTGTGAAAAGGGGCCAACACCAACCCCGTGCAACACCTGCCGCTCATGCCTTGAGATCGCCGCCGATAGTGCTGCCGACGTGTTTGAAATTGACGGCGCGTCCAATAATAGTGTCGACCAGGTACGCGAACTGCGAGACAATGTTGTCTTCATGCCAAGCACCAGCCGTTACAAGATCTACATTATCGACGAAGTCCATATGCTGAGCCTCTCGGCGTTTAATGCGCTTCTAAAAACCCTTGAAGAGCCCCCGGCCCATGTTCTCTTCATGTTTGCCACCACCGAAATACGAAAAATTCCCATTACCATCTTGTCCCGATGCCAGCGTCACGACATGCGCCGCATCGATCACACCGCCATTTGTGATCATTTGGCGACTTTATGTGAAAAAGAAGCGGTGGAAATTCCGGCCGAAAGCCTCGCCCTGATTGCCAGACAAGCCGATGGCAGTATGCGGGATGCGTTAAGCCTGCTGGATCAAGTGATGGCGGGCGCCAATGGAGCGGTGGCCCATGAGCTTGTGCTTGATATTTTAGGCGGTGTCGATCGTTCGACGTTGTCTGGGTTGAGTGAGGCTCTGTTATTGGCCGATGTTGGAGAGATGTTCAAGAAAGTGGGTGAAATTTATCAGAACGGCCAGAATTTACAGCAGGTGTATATCGATTTGCTGGCCTACTTGCGGGATCTGACGGTGATAAAGCGCTCCAAATCTCCGGCCAAACTGATCGATCGGCCAAAAATAGAGATTGATGCCATGGCGCGGCAGGTGGAAAAGATATCGGAAACGCATTTGGCTAATATTTTTGAACTGTTATACCGCGAAGAGGCAACGGTCCGGCATTCTCTGCATCCGCGCATGGCCATGGAGATGGTGCTCCTGAAGCTGGGCTACGCTAAACCCGTGTTGCCCATTGATACCCTCATCGAAAAGCTCGATCAACTGAAAAGCACCTTTGCCCAAGCCCCCCGACCTGTCTCTACAGAGGGGCCTGGCGATAATCCGCTGCCAGAAAAAGCGACGCCAACTAAACCGCAGTCCCCCCCGACATCATCCCTCCCCCAGCCTGCTGAGCCGACCAAAATACCACCCAAAACGGGAGATACAGAGCAAAATCCGGACACAATCTGGAAAAAAATCTGCCAGGAGATGGGTGAGACCTCGCCCTCTCTGGCCGCAAGCTTGACCAACAGCAGGTTGATTGTTAAAGATCATCACCGCTTGACCATTGACATTAACGGGGGGGATTTTAATCTGGAATTGGTGCGTCTGAAAAAGAACCAGGCGCGGATTGAACGGATGCTTCAGACCTATTTCGGATCGGAAATCGTCGTTACGACCCGGGGTGACACCACATCCAATAAACAAAGAGACGCCCGGAAACAGCGTTCGGAAAAGCTCCAAAAGCAGGCCTTGGAACACCCGATGGTTAACGATGCCTTGGAAATATTCAACGGCCAGATTGAAAAAGTCAATATCATACAGGAGGAAGACCAATGAAAGAAGCTGCAAAGTAAAATGGCAAAAATGCAGGAAGAACTATCCGAAAAAACGGTTGAAGCCAGCGCCGGGGGCGGTATGGTGAAGGTGGTCGCCAATGGTCAACACCAAGTTGTCGCCATCGAAATCGAAAAAGAGGTCGTGGACCCGGAAGATGTCGATATGCTCCAGGACCTGATC
>PDWI01007117.1_pt1 | contig 13768 bp, 4 predicted proteins | sample 1430891 | NCBI WGS metagenome assembly PDWI01 (sample SAMN01162508, study PRJNA174530) | Oral metagenome, whole genome shotgun sequencing project. | biome: Marine environment; feature: Marine mammal; material: Swab sample of the gingival sulcus; isolation source: swab sample of gingival sulcus...
ATAGGAATAATCTTTACACGTGCTTTTTGCTTTTTTACTTCCTTTGCGATACGGTCTAATACTCTTATATCCTTTTTTTCAGTAATTTTTGCTTTATCAAAATAATAATATTTCTTGTTTTTTTCATTTACCTCTTCTATAAGAAACTGCTTTACAAATTCCTTATCTTCGGGAACAAAAATTTTCTTAAGCAATTTTGATTTAAGTTTCTTTTCAGAATATTTTCTAGAATAAATCTTATTCAGTTTTTTTACTTTTTTTTCGTTTGTGTTAGTGCTTGTTATTTCTTGATTATTTTTCATTTAGTCAAAGTCTCCCCAATTTCTTTTAGTTTTGTAAAATGTCTTAAAATAGGAACCTTTCTTAAGATAGGCGATAATCTTGAATTTACAAATTTAGATAAAACGGGTCTTATGAATTTTCTGTATTTTGCAACAGTAAACCTTGTTAGAATATATAAAGGCAAGTAGATTAGCAAGCCGAATAAAAGTCCACCCATTACCATGCTGTTATAGAATTTTGTAAGTCCGACAAATGGGGTAGTGTCTAAATATAAGTAAAGGCTCTGCATGAAATCTAAAGTTAATGCCCAATAACCGATTCTATCTATTAATACGTCGCAAAATGGAGCTATAAAGCCCAGTAATATAATAGAAATAAAGAATGCTCCCTTATTTATTCTTACAAATAATATAATAATGAATAAAATCGGCCATAATAGATTGTTCTTAGGCATTACTGCCAATAAAGCTCCTAAACAGACCGCATGGGCAATTTCTCCCGGATGTGAGTTCTTGTTCAGTGAAGTGAAAAATGAAGTTATGTATTTAATCATAAGTAATCCTGTAATAAATTTCTTCTACATTCTATAATATAATAGAAAAAAAGTCTAGCTCTTTTGTTAAACCCTTGATAAATTAATGTTTTCATGTTATATTATATAATGGATGTTTTTTTGATTTAGATACAGATAGAGGAGTTTTATGAAAAAATTATACAAATTTAGATTGCTTGTTACTATATTTCTCGTTTTTACACTATTTTTGTCTTGTGGAAAATATACCAGAAATTTAAACGCTTATTTTAAATATTGGACAACAATGCCTAAAATTCAAAAAAATTCCATCCAAGAAACAAATGAGGGAAAAGATAGCAAAGGCAAACTATGCATAAAACCCGAAAACACCACAATAAAGTATTATCTTGATACTACTGAAAATTATCTGTTTAAAACTGATGATGTACTTAGTTTTTATGAAAATGATAAAAAACTGCCACCAATCAGCTTGAAGCCTATTAACACTGTATATGAAGAATTTAAGCAGGGTAAAGATCCAAATACTCAAAAACTATATCTGGAGTTAAAATTTAAGAAATCCTTTCTGAAAAAATATCAGCAAGGTAAAAAATTATTAACTGTAAAAATTTCTCTTAAAGCGGATAATCCTGATAAAAAAGATAAAAGAGACTTTGGCACATATACACATAGTTTTAAAGTAAACACTAAACCTCCAAAAATAGAAAATGCTGTTTTTATGTTTGATGACCAAACAGCAAATTTCAACGGTAAAAAAGAATATATTATTTGTTTTAATCTTCCTAAGCTATTTGGCTCTAAGCACGCTGATGTGAATAAGTTGATAATTAACGGTAAAAGCTACGAACTAAATTCAGTTTTATACACTATTAAAGATTCTGATGGAAAGTTTAAAACTTCCGCTAAGGGAATGAATTTGCAGCCTCTTATTTCTGGTGGTGCAAGTTTTACTAAAGGTGTTCATCCGGTGTATTTCAAAACAGGTGTATTTGATGGCGGTCCAAAGAAAGAATTCAAAATTTATTTGAAAGATAAAGCCGGCTTATCATCTGAAATTATAACACTTGCTACCGGACTGCCGAAGTTGGCCGCTCCTATAGCATTTTTTGACAAAGATGGAACTAAACTTAATGCTACATCGGAATTAGCCGTTGCACACGGTGAAAAAGCCAATATTACCTTAGAAGCTGATAAATTCATTGAGGGAAGTTCTGCAGGAGACGATGTAAGTATTCTTTATTCAACTGATGGTACTACAAACTACATAAGCAAAAAAGCTCCCGTTAAAATAGTCTTGGAGGGAGATTTCACAGCTAAAGTATATACAATAAAAGCAAAAGCTCAAAAAGCTAATTCTAAGGACTCTGATGAAGTAAGCTGGACGGTTAAGGTAAGAACAGCTACGGTTACGGAAGTTGACGGTAATGATGATAATGCATGGACTACTCTGAAAAGTGCTGTAGAAGCTGGAAATAAGGAAATCATCAAAGTAAAGGGACATATAAAGGCTCCCGATGGTGCAAGCCAAATTGAAGTTAAACGCAATGTTATAATTGAAGGTTCATCGGGCGACAAAGATACTGATATTATAGACGCGATGTCCAAATGCCGTATTTTCAGTCTACAAAAAGAAGACTCTACAAAAATTGGCAAATTAACGCTCAGAAATCTTACCCTGCAACAGGGACATCTTGATAACGGAAATGGAGGAGCTATTTGCTTAGAAAACAATTCAACGACGAATTTTACCGCTAATAATATCAAGATCAAAAATTGTTCTGTTAAATCTACTTCTATGGGAAATGGTTATGCCGGAGCTATTTACATTGGAGAATCTTGCGAAACAACACTTACAAGTGTTGAGCTGACAGATTGTGCTGCATCTGTTAGCGGTGGAGCCATTAATCTTGCCGAAAATTCCACACTTGAAATGACAGGTGGAAACATAAAAAATTGTATTGCGGAAAAATCCGGTGGAGCGATTGCAGATGTTGGTAGTGAATGTAAGCTTATAGATCTTGAAATTGCTAATTGCCATGCAAAGTCACCGGATAACTCAAACACAGAAGAGAAATCCGGCGGTGCTATTAGGTTATATCTTGATAAGTCAAGTGACAGCTTTTCTATGACAGGTGGTAGCATAAGCAATTGTACGGCAGAAGCCGGCTCCGCCTCCGATAGTGCTGGTGGTGCTATGGCTTTTGGATCTGCTGATATTTCTCCATTACCACCAATCACAGTTTCAGGGCTGGAAATAACTAACTGTAAAGCTATTACCAATGCTGACTATAAAGTTGCCGAAGGTGGCGCCATAGCTATTTTAGGTGCTGATGTTGAGATTAATAATACGGAAATTAAATCCTGTAAGGCTTTGGCGAATGCTAATGCCGGAGCTAATGGTGGTGCAATTTCACATACGGGAGGTGAATGTAAGCTAAATAGTGTAGATATTTCCGAGTGTTCTGTAGAATCTGTTTCCGATGTGAATGGTGGCGCAATCAATTTTGATTATGGAGATAAACTTACAATAAACGGAGGTAGTATAAGCGATTGTACAGCTAAAACAAGCGGTGACGGTAAAGAAGCTAGTGGCGGAGCAATTCATGCTCATGTTGCAGGTAGTCTATATCTTAAAGGCTCTTTAGAAGTAAGAAACTGTAATGTAATAGCTAAATCAGATGATAAAGAATTAGGAGCAGGCTTAAATATTATAAGTTATGATGGTGATGTATATATGTCGGGTGCTGTTAGCTTTGACGAAAACAGTGATATATGTGTACCTAATGATATGGGCGAAGCTCTTATAATTAACGGCAACTTGGAAAACGATTTTGTAGCTAGAATTACACCATGGGCTTATAATAAAACTGATCCTGTTCTTACGATAGAAGCTGGCTCAGGAGTGAACCTTGCAGATCAGGTTGGCAAGTTTAAGGTTACACCAGAGAAAGATGCTGCGGGCAATATCACACAGAATTGGGTCGTTGCCAATACAGGTATGCTAAAAAAAGGCCCTGTTATCAGCTGGGACGGACTGGTAGAAACAATAGCCGAAGCAAGTAACGGTGACACCATTCTTGTTGCTAAAGACCTAGTCTATGGTGGTTCTACAGCCTCAGATATTATAATAGAAAAAACTTTGACCATAAAAAGCGATTCTAGTGATGACAAGCGTATTTTGGATGCCGGTCGGCATGGTCGAATTTTCACAGTCAAAGGTTCCGGAAACTTAACATTGGATAATTTAAAATTAACAGGCGGAAAGGCTGATAAGGGGGGCGGAATTCTTATTGAAGGCAGTGATGCACCCGGAGCCAAATTAACATTGAAAAACTGCGACCTAAGTGGAAATCTTGCCACTGAGGCCGGTGGTGGTATTTGGATGGGGCATGTCTTTGACGGCTCAAAGAAAGCTACTTTGATTATGGAATGCTCCCATATTACAGGAAATAAGATAGAACCTAGCGGTTCCGGTACATTTATGGGCGCCGGTCTTTGTGTTATGAATGGATCTACTGTTGAAATGACTTCTTTAAGCGCTAAAAAAAGTGAAATTCGGGAAAACAATATAGAAATTCCGTCAAGCCATACTTCCACCTCTATAGCAAAGGGCTGTGGTATATACCTACACAACGATAATGTGCAATGTAGCATTACGGATGCTCTTATTACATCTAATGTTAGCAATGCAGGAAGTATTTTGGGTAAGGGCGTGTATATGTATGTGCACAATGATGATACTTTCGGAACATTTAAGCTTGCAGGTTCTGCCAAAATTGATCACGATAGTGGTGACGATATCTGCTTGGGGAATAACGGCGGTTCCTATGCTCAAATTACGCCTGTGGGTGTGTTGACTGAAAATCCTGTTGCCGGAATTACACCGGAAAACTATCCTGCAAGTGGAACTAGTGTACAGGTGCTTGATACTACGGGAAATATTTCAGCTAACTATGATAAATTTAAGGTAAATCCCAAAACAGCCGGAGAAAACTGGCTAATAAACAATCAAGGTAAGCTGTATTACGAAGTTCCGAAGATTGATACCTACAAAAAACTTAAAGATGCAGTTGCAGCTGCGGCTGATGGGGCTACCCTCGTAATAGACGGAAACTTAGACTGTCCTGACGGGTATGACCCGCAAATAGAAATAAACAAGACTGTGACGATTCAAAGTAAGTCATATCCGGGCTCTTTAACAAAACCGCATATTGATGCAAAAGGAAAAGGCAGAATCTTTAAGATTCTCTCCGGAGCTACGCTAAACTTGAATGATATCCGTCTTAAGAACGGAAAAGTTTCGTCTGCGTCTGTTCCGTCAGATAACGACGGTGGTGCAATATATAGTGAAGGAACACTGAATCTTTTAAAGACAGAAATACAATCGTGTTCATCTACCGGTAATGGCGGTGCACTATACATAGCAGGCGGTACTTGTACTATTGATACAGGAAAAATATGGCAAAATAAAACTGTTGGTGAAGGTACAGCTGTGTATATTGCATCCGGGGCAAGCGTTGCTATGAAAGGATATACATGGATTTGCGAGAATGGAGAGCCTGATACTTCTTCTACTCCCGCATGGACTGCTAATCAAAAAGCGGTAGCTGTACACGGAACTTTGAAAGTGCAGGGGGGCACTCATTTGTTGAATTCTAGTATGCCTGCTGACAAGGATAAGATTTATCTGGAAACAGGAAAGACTGTTAAGATCAGCGGTTCTTTAACAGGTTATTCTACGATTCTTCCGCAAAGTTATACACCGGACACCCCTGTTGTTGAAATTGCAAGCGGTGTAAGTGCTGTAACCCTTGCAGATGTGGTAAAAAAATTCGACTTGGATCCTGATGACATGCCTACCGGAGAATCTTGGATAATTGATTCTGCAGGAAAATTACAGCAGGCTTCGGGAGTTAGTCCTGATCCGGACGCTGCGGAAAAATTTGCCGTAACAGTGGATTCTGAAGCTAATATTAAAAAAGGCGGTAATGTAAGGCTTGTTCTAAAGGAAAAGACTAGTTCAACAGCTTCATTTGCAGAACTTTCATGGGATCCCGCTAGAATAACAAGTGCCGAGATTATCCTGTATCAAAACGGTACTGAAATTGGCCGTCAGTCCGGTTCGGGGGCTTATCCGAGCTACACCATACCGTCTGATTTATTGCCTGTGAACTATGAGTTACAATTGAAAGTTGTAATAGACGGATTAACAATTAGTAAGAGTTTTAACTTTACCGGAGAATAGCTATTCAGTAAAACTTTGTTATAACGATTTAATGAGAAGAGAGGAGAAAATATTATGATAAAAACTAAACTGAAGAAAAGAACCATAAGAAGAAATATAAAAAGAACTATATCGTATAAAAAAATAACTGCAGGTTTTGCCTTACTGCTTGTTTTAGGAATTACAGCATGTAAGGATACGATTGCAAAGACCCCTCTTTCTCAAGAGAAATTCTGTAGGCTTGAAATACGGCCCTTATCTGTTGATGATTCGGCTCGTTCAGCTCATCCTACAGGAGCTTTTCCTACAACATGGTATTATGAGGCGGTAGCTGAAGAAGACACAACAGCTACTCCTGCTCCCATAGAATCCGAAAAAGTTCAGTTGTCATCCGGTATTTCTCTTATGCTTGAAAGGGGAAAAACATACAATATTACTTTGAATGCTTATGTAGATGAAACGACTACAGATAAAGTTGCTATTGGCAATAAAAAATTCAGCATCCCTTCGGCGCCTAATCCCATACCGCAATGTAATATAGCCTTGCGTCCGGTTTCCGGAACATCAGTTAAAGGTGCAATAGAGCTGGAAGTTGATTTTTCTGCTGTTAGCGATTTTGATAGAGCTGAGATAGAATCCTCTTCTCCATCTATTAGCGACTTAACTATAGGAGCTCCCGTATCAAATAAATGTAAATTGACTGCAAACAATGTTGATTCAGGTACTTATGATATTAAGCTAAGACTGAAAAATAGTGATGATAAGATAATTGGGGTAGTGTATCTTCGTGATATTAGCATAGAGCCGGGGCGTACAACAAAGACCTGGACGGGTAGTGGAACAGCATCTGATTCTTATGCTGTTGAAGCTAATCAAGTTTTCAAACAGCAGGTATTCTATGTAAAAACTGGTGGAGCTGATTCGAATAATGGTTTAACAGCTGGTACTGCCTTTGGAACACTTCAATATGCGGTAAATAAATGTACTGAGGAAAAAATAGATTATCTTATTTGTATTGTTGATTCAATAATCGGTGCTGAGGCTTGTGCTGAAATAAAAACAGGAAGCCTTATTAGTATTGTCGGAACCGGAACAACGCCAACTCTTAATGCAAATAAGGCAAAAGATGCAAGCGGTAACGCTCTATCGGTACTGCACATAGAGAATGAAAATGCGAAAGTTACCTTAAGAAATATAAAAATTACCGGAGTTGAGGGGGCGCATACAGCAACTGAACTTGCCAGTGGTATTTTTATTAAAGCCGGAACTTGCACTCTGGACACAGGAAGTATTGTAACAGGCAATACTAAAACGCTTGCAGGTGGTGGTGTTTGGATTAACGGTACAGAAGGAGCTCCTAAGGCTCATCTTATTATGAAAGCCGGCTCAAAGATTGAAAATAACAGAGCCTGGGGCGACGGCGGTGGTGTTAATATCGATCATGGAAGCTTTGTCATGCAAGGTGGCGAAATCAGCGGAAACAGAGCCTGCACCGGCTTAGAACCTGGTGCTGCTTCCGGTTTCAACTACAACGGTGAAGGCGGCGGTGTTCGTCTTGCCTACAGCGATGCCGGTTTTACATGGGAAGGCGGTACAATACAGGGCAATTATAGCCACGCTAATCCCAATGGCTCTGATACTGGAACGGGTGAGTATGGAAAAGACATCTTCGTAGGTCATCAGGCTACATTTATTTTTGATGCATCGACTGTTCATACTTTGGATAGTCCCGTATATCTTGCTTATCATGTCGATGGCGCTGCTAATCCATATCAAGGAAAAATAACACTTAAAAATTTTACACCAACTTCAGTTTCAAGCTATATCGACGGTGCAATAAAAATTAAACCGTCTCACTATGCAATAGATATGGTATTGATTACAGCGGGTGAGGGAACAACATTAAGTCCTGAAATTTTAAAGAAATTCTCCGTTACAAAAGACGGAGAAATAGAATACACCTTGGAACTTGACGGTACTGACGGCAAACTTAAGAAAATAGGTATTGCCGAGCAAACTCTTGACTTCACCGGTGGATATACTGCAAACGATAGGTGGAAAAAATTTAAAAAAGCCGTAGCCGATGCTAAAGACGGTGGAACAATCAAGATAAAAGGCGAAGTTATTGCTACGAATGATGCTGGAAATAATGGCCTTATTGAAATTACGGAAAAATCACTTACGATAGAGGGCGATAATAAAGCTAATGATATTATCAATGCAAACTGCTACGTACCTACAGGCTCTACTCTTCCTGCTAATGCACCTGAAGAGGCAAAGCGACACGGTATTTTTAAGATTAGCGGTAGCACAAGTAATACATATACTGTAACCATAAGAAATCTAACACTGAAAGGTGGTAAGAACAAGCTTACCGGCGGTGGAGCTATGTCATTACATATAGCACCGAAAGTTACTATTGATGATACTGATATTACCGGTAATAAATGTACGAATAACGGTGGTGCTGTGTTCATTGGTAGTGGTTCCTTTACTATGACGGGCACATCATCTATTACAAATAACGAAGCTGCGAACGGAGGCGGTGTATATGTTGATACCGGTGATTCATTTGTAATGGAAGGCGGTACTATTAGTGGCAATACAGCTACAAACAAAGGTTCCGGTGTTTATGTGAATGGTTCTTTTTCAATGAAAAATAATTCAAAAGTTGGTGCTTACGATGTTTCTTCTACTTTTGATAATAATTATGTATATCTACCGAATGGGAAGAAAATTACTATTACCGGTACTTTAAGCGGCTCTTCGGCAGCAAGCCCTGCTGCTATTATTGAACCGGAAAAATACACCAATGATGATAGCTCTCCTGTGCGGGTACTTCAATCCACTCCAGCTTTTAGCGGACTTGCTGCAGAAATTACGAAATTTGCTGTAAAAGACAAAGGTACAGAAAAATGGCAGATAAAAGAGGATGGAACTCTGGAACAAAAATCTGCTATGACATGGGCAGATTTAAAAAACAAAGTAGAAAATACTAACGAGTCTCCAATCATTATAGACGGAAAAATAGAGGCAGAAGCAGGCGACACTGAAATTATAGTAAAAAACGGCCATAGCGTAATAATCAAGGGTAAAGACAACAGTACCGATACCTCAACCCATGATTCGGTATATGTTATCAATGCTAACTGTGCAGCAACAAGTTCAATCCGCCGCATTTTCAAAGTAGAAAGCGGCGGTAGCTTAACCATACAGGATATAACCCTTACAGGAGGCAAAGCGTCAGGCTCCACTAATTCTGAAAAAGCCGGCGGTGCCGTAGTGATTCAAAGCGGCGGTACCTTTACCATGAAAAGCGGAGCTACCATTACCGGTAACACCGCTGTCGGGCCCGGCGGAGCCGTGAGTGTAGGCGGAACCTTCAAGATGGAAAATGGAACCATTAAAAAGAACACTGCAAATGCGACCAATGCCGGCGGCGGCGGAATCTATATCGGTGGTACAAGCTCATCATTTACCATGTCAGGCGGTACAATCAAGGAAAACACCGCAAAAACAGGCGGCGGTGTATATGTATTTTCCGGCACTTTTACCATGAGTAACGGTACCATTCTGGAAAATACGTCAACTTCTACCGATGCAAACACAATCGGCAACGGCGTTTATGTCAGAAGTGGTACGATGAATATGTCCGGCGGTGCCAAAATCGGCGGCGGCACAAAACAGAACACGCTCGGTTTGAATTCGGGCTGCATCGTTACTACCGGTTCGTCGTTAACCGGAACTGGAACAGCGGCTACCATTGCGGTGAAACCTGATCCCTTCCAAGGCCCGCGTTATACAACCGGCACAGCAATACTAACCGGATCTGCTGCGGGATCAAACTATAACAGGTTTGAAATAAAAGATCAAAGTTATGTCGGCGATTCTAACACCTTTACCGTTGGCTGGGAACTTGATACCGAGGGCAAACTAAAAAGAAAGGCTATCACCACATGGGATCAGCTGAGACATGCTGTTGCTATAGCTTCTAATGGTGAAACCATAACACTTTCTCAGAATTTAGAGCGTGGATCGGGTGATTCGGATATTGTACTGAAAAGATATAATGGTATTGGTGTTAGAAATGTTACGGTGAGCAAAGCTGCTGATGCTTCGACTGCTTACATTCTTTTGGATGCCAAAGGCAAAGGCCGCATCTTTGATGTACAAGCAACCTCCACCCTGACTTTGGATACTTTGGAACTTACTGGCGGAAGTGTGGATGATGACGGCGGGGCTGTTAAAGCAACCGGTACTGTCGGGAATGAATGTAATCTTACTTTGAAACACTGCAAAATTCACGATAATACGGTGGAAGGTGATCATCACGGCGGCGGGCTTTATGTGCATTATGCTCAAGAGCTTAGACTTGAAAACAGCCAAATAAAGGAAAATCATATTAAAGGAAGCGGTTATGGTGCAGGGCTCTTCGTGTCAAACAGTAAATTGACCATGACCGGGGTCAGTGTAGAAGAAAATAGCGGAACAGGCAGCGGACATATTTTTGGCGGTGGTCTTGCGGTGAACGGTCTTAAGACCGGTTCAGCAATTAGCGGTGGAGCTATTTCTTTGAATGAGGGCTATGAAGGTGCCGGAATTTATGAAGGTACTGTTCCAAGCGGTATTCCTTTTGAGAAGTCTGAATTAACCATTAGTGGAATCTCAATAAACAAAAATAATATAGGTGCAACAACTAAGGGAAATAGGGGGGGCGGATTATTTATATCCGGAGCAGAAAGCTCCTTTACTCTGAAAGGCGTTGAAATAGCCGGTAATGAAGTAAATATTGATGCTAAGAAAGGCGGCGGTATATTTATATCTAACGGAACCGTAAAATTGATGGATAAAGATTCTACAGAAACATCACTTTTTGACAATAAAGCTGTCGGTGGCGGTGCCGGTATCTGGGTAGAAGGTTCCGGAAAACTCCAAATGCAAGGTAAAGTTAAAGTTGGATCTTCCTCCACCGGTACCTTTGATAATAACTATGTGTACTTAGCTGCCGGCAAAACAATAGACATTACCGGAGATTTAACAGTTGACGCCGCAAATCCGGTGGCAATTATTGTACCGGAAAACTACCCAACCGACGGAACTACCGTAACTGTATTGGGCGAAGCTTCATCCGGTTTGATTAATTCAAACTGCACCAAGTTCAAGGTAAAAGACAACGGCACTGAAAAATGGCAGATAAAAGAGGATGGAACTCTGGAAAAAATGCCCGATATAATTGAAGGTTCTTCTGCTGATGATGGTGCGTGGGGTAAACTACAAACAGCAATTAATAATGCTGCTGATGGCGACACTATTTACATAAAAGGTGAAATAATAGCAAAGGCAGACTCTGACCCTCTTAAGTTGGAGGCTATAAAGAGTATAAGCATAAAACCGGCCCCGGGAGAAAGTTCTGCAACGATCAATGCAGAAAACAAATGCGGTATTTTTCAAATTGGCAAAAGTGGTGCTTCTGATATAAAGATAACGATAGAAAATATAATTTTAAAGAAAGGTATCGGTAATTCAACAGGAAAAATAGGTGCTGCTGTCAACTTAATTGATAACGGTAGCTTTATCATGAACGGTAGTAATAGCAGTATAGAGTTTTGTAGCGGATACTATGCTGTTAATGCCGGAGCTTTTCAAAGTAGCTTTACCATGAATGCAGGAACGTTTTCTAACAACGACAATGGAGATGTAAAAGTGGGGCAAAGTGGTTCCTCTACTGGAAAATTCGGTAATTTTATCATGAATGGAGGTACTATCAACGGTAAGGTTAACGAAAGTGTGTTCATTGATAGATTCAACAGTAAATTTTCAATGAAAGGGGCTGCTAAAATAAGCGGAGGCTATGTTCTTTTGAGAAACGGTAAAAAAATTAACATTACCGGAGCCATAACCGCCAATCCTGCAGCTACCATTTGGCCCCAAACATACCCGACCGGCGCAGGCTCTTCGCCCACCGTCCTTGGTGATAGCAGTAGCGGATCGCTTGTTTCAGCTCATCACTCCCAATTCAAGGTAAAAGATGATGCTGACGGTAACGAATGGACAATCAATTCTGAAGGCAAGTTGAAAAAGAAGAGCTCAAAAACCATTTCTGCCGGCGACGATGCGTGGAAGGCTCTCCAAGAAGAAGTTCAAAAAGACAGCGGTGGTGTAGATATAATTATTATTAATGGCTCTATTATGGCAACAGGTTGGTTGAACAGAGGTGAAATTACTGTAAAGAGAAAAATTACCATAAAAGGTAATGATCCTGATAATGACAAACTGGATGCGGGGGAATTCTCTAGAATTTTCAATGTTGAAGAAAATGGCGAATTAATTTTGAAAAACTTGACTTTGCTTAAGGGAAAGGAAACGCCTCTTACTGGTCTAGATTCAGGTGGTGCAATTCTTGTTAATAAGGGAAATTTGACAATGAATAATTGTGTTATTTCTAATTGTACTGTTAAGGGCTATGGTGGCGCCATTGCTGTAAAAGGAAGTGAAGAATCCTCTTTGACAAACGAGCATACTGTTAGTCTTACAAAGGTTACCATGAAAGAGAATAAAGTAACGGGCTCTTCAGATGGTAAAAAAGCTGGACTTGGTGGCGCTCTTTATGTTAATGCCTCGGATTTCAACGTTACTTTAAATGACTGTATTATTACAAATAACACAGTTTCACGTATGGGGCTTGGTATTCATGTAAGTCGTGGAAAATTGACTTTAAACGGTGGAAAGATTGATGACAATAAAAGGTCTACTGCTGATGACCATTTTCTAGGAATTACGATTTGGCCTGGATCTCCTGTAGATTTTTCCATGGATGGAGCTGTTCAATTTCTTAATGACAATGGTATTACTTTATTATATGATAATTCGTCTGTCCTGGGGGGGGGAGGTTCTTATGGTATAGGTGTAATCAATCTAACAGAAGATTTATCAGGCACTGCTAAAATAAAAGTTTCCTTTGATGTTCCGGTTGATGCTGACAAAGTTGATACAGTTGTTCTTAAATCTGATGTAGCGGGAGTCGTCGCAAATAATCATGATAAATTTGAAATAATCACTCCTGTTCCCGATGAACCAAGTAAAAAATGGATTATTAATGATGAAGGAAAATTGAAAATTGAAAATAGAGACTGAATAATCACATTTATTTAATACATTTTGGAAAAAAAAGACTTATTAAAATTCGGTGGGGAGTATGACAATGAAGGTAATCTAAAACCCGGAACCCAGCAGAGAATTACAAAATTAGAGATTGATATGGGTAAGTTCTTTACAGCCGGTCAGTTTAGTATTAATAACTTAATTGTTACTGAAAACGGAAAGCCTAAATTTATTGAATTTAAAGATGGTTCAAATGACGTAATTTGTATGCTGGCTGATTCAGATAAATTTATAGACGGTATTGTAAAAATAGAATTTAATGGTAAAGATTTTATAAATTCTTCTATTGAAAGATATAAGCTTACAGCTGAATGGGTAAATGAAGATCCTAATGATGTTTTTACTCCTGAGCTTGAAGGTTATGTACTCGCTCCTTTAACTCAAGATGCTGCAAGAATTGTAAAGCAATTCTATAGCGGAAAATAGAATAATTACTGTAAGACTGCCTCAAAATTTTGGGGCAGTCATTTTTAGTATGACGGGCATACCATATGTCTACGGTGAAAGTCCGTAAGAAGCGTAGTTACCGACGAATTCTAAAGTAACTTGCAAGTTTCACATCGTGA
>PDWI01007118.1_pt1 | contig 13763 bp, 13 predicted proteins | sample 1430891 | NCBI WGS metagenome assembly PDWI01 (sample SAMN01162508, study PRJNA174530) | Oral metagenome, whole genome shotgun sequencing project. | biome: Marine environment; feature: Marine mammal; material: Swab sample of the gingival sulcus; isolation source: swab sample of gingival sulcus...
ACTCAAAATCTGGTGAGCAATAGCTCGTGCCGGTTCAAGTCCGGCCCGCGGTACCAGAGTTCGCTCCAGCTGAAATTATAATAAGTAGACAGCCGCTGTTCCCAGGATAGCGGCGATTATTATATAGATAATAGCTGGTAGTATCAGTTTTCGCATAATCAATTCCTCGCGGTGATCCAAACCGACCACAACCGAGGCGGCCACCACGTTATGGATGGCGATTACGTTGCCAGCTGCGCCGCCGATGGTCTGCAAGCTCAAAATGATAATTAGTGGTAAATTGGTCGAAGCGGCGATCGATTCTTGGACTGGTCCCATGGTCAGATTTGAAACCGTAGCGCTGCCAGCGATAAATGCACCGATGGTGCCGAGCAGTGGTGCACATAACACCCACAATCCGCCTAGCAGATCGGCCAGGGTTCGACCGATGTAAACTGGCATAGATTCTAAGCTGGCGGCGTTAAAGCCGGAATTGCTAAATATTTGTACCAAAATCAGGGTCGGAACTAGGGCTAGCGTGGCGCCAGATACCACTTTGAGTGATTGTCGACTGGCAGTAGCTAATGGCTTTAGCGATCTCTGCCCTATCAAGGCGGCAGCGATGGCAGCTAGCAATAAAATCGTGCCTGGTGAGTACAGCACCGCCCAAGTCGAGGATATGCCCTCGACACCCAAGATGTTTAGCCAGCTAGCGTCGAGATTGTTGACAGTAAAATCTTTGACAATCGGTATGATGCGAGTTATTAGCAGTAGACCGATGGCGATAACGTATGGCAGCCAGGCTTTCCAGATTGGGATGTGCTTGATCTTGGCTGGTGTAGTGTCTTCAGATTCTGATTCATCAGCCGCTGAGCGCCAAACGCTCGTTGGAGTGCCGATGCCTTTGAGGGCGGTAAATGTAGCCACGATCAGCGTGATCGAAGCGGCGATGATGGCGGTAAATTCTGGGCCAATTAGCCTCAGTGTAAAGAAGGCGCTGACGGCGTAAGTTGCGCCGATTAACAACGACCAGGGTATCATCTCGACTATCGAGTGTAATTTGGCTTTTTTGGTCTGATGGCCGAAATTTAGTACCAACACGCTGACTAGAGCTATCGGGATCAAGCTGCCGATGACTAGGTCAAAAGCCGTGACTTGAGCGCCGACTACCCAGGCTAGATCATGTGAGTATTGGCTGACGTTTTCTAATCCGACGATCAACGGCGTGCCGACAGCGCCAAAAGTCACCGATACGGTGTCGCCCAGCAGGGCTAAAACTACCGCCGCTAACGGTCGAAAGCCTAGTACCATCAGTAGCGGCGCAGCCACCACGGCTGGCGTGCCAAAGCCAGATGAACCTTCGATTAACGATACAAATACAAAGGCTATCAATACCGTCTGAACTCGCATATCAGACGAGATGGTATGAAAACCAAGCTTGATGCGAGTCATAGCACCAGTTTGTTGCATAGTTTTTAGTAGCGTCACGGCGCCAAATAATATCAGCAGTATAGTCAGCGATCGATGAATCGCCTGAACCACCGAAGCCGCCATGGCTATCGGCGTCATTTGCCAGATGAAAAACGCCAACAAGGCTACCACGACGGCGCTGATAGTCATGCCGATCTTAGCCGGCTGGCGAAAACCAACCACCAATACCAGCGGCAAAATAATAGCCAACAGCGCAACAAATAGCATAATTTGATTATAGCATTAGCTTAATGGCCTCAGCCCGAGCATCAATTTATTAATAGGAATTCAAAAAATCAGTTGATATCGAGTGGACGTCGATTAGCGCATAAGGTGCCTCATCTTTGTTTGGGTTCTTCCTGAACAAGATGTTTGACCCAGACATATCTATCAGACAGTCCTGCATAAAATTGAAGATCGGTAAATCGACCTGATTATAATATGACTTGAGCATTTCTCCAGCCAAATCGTCAAAACAATGATATTGATCTTGAAATCCAGAGTCTCGATCTTGGAGAAAAGCGGTCGTTAGTTGGGGCTCGTCTTTGGCCGAAAAGCTCAAACGCACACCCTTCCACTTGCTAGTTAATGAGCGAGCGCTAGATACGTATTCCATCAGCATCCATTCCCTTGGTTCAGCTTCACCTTCTTGACTAGGTTCGCGCATCACGGCGTAGACATCAGCCACGTCAATTGTTCCATCTAGAAAGCCTCGAGGGTGCTTCATCTGCATGTATTTGATAAAACGCTTGGTGTTTCTGAATTGTTCGGGCAGTTTTGACCTAATTACTTCCCCACTTTCTAAAACGTTTCGAGTATAGGTCATGTCTATGCCACTAGTCTTTATAGCCAGTGGTTTACCTGGTACTAGTTGGGCTAGTGGGCTGTCTTTGGGTAATTTCTGAACTATCCGAGCGTACTTGCCGGAATCTGTGTGAGAAAATTCGTCTATATTGTTCTCGCCGTGCGGATCGGCTAGAACTGATTGGCGCAAGTCCATAAAGGACTGGCGTAGGTTTGAGGCGCTACCATAAATTTGTCTGATTTGATCATAAAATTCGGCTGTAGTCGTTAATTCAAAACCCGACATTGCATCTCTAAAAGTAATTAGATCTAACTCGTTATCCAGTACTAGCTCTAGGCTGGATGGCGGTAGCCCATTTTCTGAAGTCTGGGTTAAGTCGCTGACATCGGAGTCTAAAATCAAACCATAGCCAGCGGCTGCTTCGCCTAAGGCTTTTTGCTTTTCGCTCGTGCCATCAGAAAAAACCTGATATTTTTCATTTATCGGGTCATATATATTGGTCTTGGGGCCACTTTCTTGGCTTGACATAACTTTAACTTTATAAGTTAAATACATCCCCTGTCAACCGAATTCTAGCGAATACGTGGGTTTAACCACGCCTATCCTTTTATTATATCACACTATGACTATTATGTCAATCTAGAGACGAGACAACACAGTTTTAGTTAGCTTTTAGGGACCAGGCTGGCACTGATGGCGGCTAGTGGTGCGTTTGGCGACCAGGTCAGGTAACAGGCGGCTTTAGCGGCGACTGTGCCGCGCCAGATGGCCATCGGCTCTGACCAGTTCTGGCTGACGACTTCCCCGCCGTGAGCGACTAGTAATTGATCTTTAAATAGCACAAAAAGTGTGATCGGATAGGTGGTGGTAAATTTATGTAGGGCTTCGACAAATTGTAATAATTGCATATTAAAAGTCAGTATCTTTGGATAATAAACTTCCTTGAACATCTTTTGAGCCTGAGCGAACGAAGCTACAAATACTAAATTAGGATTGTCTAGAATGGTTGGAAAACTGTTTTGTAATAGATCGATAGCATCGCGAGTGATAACAGTAGTTTGCTGGCTGTCTTTAGCTAGTTCCTCGTAAAGAGTGGCGGTCTGGCTGTTTTTGCCGCTATCGCCACATAATAGGATGGTATCAGCCCAATTTTCCAAGCTGTTGATCTCGGTGGCTGCCTCTTTGGCTAGTCCGCCAGATAAATTAGTCGGCCCAAAAACCACATCGCTCATGCTAGCTGGGATGCTTTTGCTGAGTGCATCGGGCAGCAAGACTCTAGCTTCGCCGATTTCTAATTCTTTGGCGGTTTGATAACTCTCGGCTGCGGCCGCGAAGCCCAATTTATTGCCACCGATAATTGCTAGTTTACCAGCCAAATCACGCCTCTGTGGGCGATTCCACTCAACATCAGGAAATAGCGGCTCAGAAGCTGTCTGTTTTTGCCAATACGATAGATCCATTTTGACTCTCCAGGGTGTAAGCGATGTTTTTGCGCTCGATGACTACTCGCCAGCCATTTTGTCGGGCGGCCTCTAATAGTTCGGTGGATGGGTTGAAAGCGATCGGATTTTTGACTAGCTCTAGCATTTCGATGTCGCTGCCGCTGTCGCCTACGGCGAAGCTGTCGTCTAGACTCAGGTTCTCGGCCTGTATGACTTCGCGAGCAATTTTACCTTTTCGACCCAGGGTGTGGCGGGTGGTATTGCCAGAAAACTCGCCGTCAATAGTCTCAAATGTCCGACCAACGTAATGGTCAAATCCATATATTTCAGCAAAAACTTCGACTAGCTCTTGTCCGGATCCGCTGATGGCGACCGTAAAATAATCCTGCTTTTGTAGTTGACGCAATAAATTGAGAGTGTAATTGTAGATTTTATGACCAGATCGTTCTACTACTAGTTTTGAAGCTGCTTTTAGCTCATCGGGCGATATGTTGGTAATATTTTTTTCGAAAATATCAACAGCTATGATTTCGTAATCAAGCCAGGTCTTCCTTTTGGCTTGCCAATCGACCAGCGCCTGGTCGAGTTGATTAGCTTCGTCTTCGCTGAACTTGCCCATATTTTTGAGTTCAAACACTAGCTCGTGATACAACTGCCAGCGAAACAGCGTACCATCTATATCAAAAAACGCGACCTTCTTCATATCTTTAATTATGACAGCTTATCTAATTAATTTCAATACTAACTGGGCAGTGGTCGGAGCCCATTTGGTCGGCGTGGATTTGGGGGCTTTTGACGCGACCGGCAATTTTGGCGCTAGCTAGCCAGTAGTCGATGCGCCAGCCGACGTTGCGAGCGCGAGAGTTGGCCCAGTGGGTCCACCAGGTGTAGGCAGCGGTCTTGTCGGGGTTGGCAGCGCGAAAAGTATCGACAAATCCAGCGTCGAGATAGTTCTGAAAACCAGCTCGTTCTTCGTCGGTAAAACCGTGCTTGCCGACATTTGGCTTGGGGTTGGCTAGGTCGATTTCTTGGTGAGCCACGTTCATGTCGCCGCAGTACAAGACTGGTTTGGTCTGCTCGAGCTGGCGCAGGTATTCTAAACAGGCTGGGTCCCAAGCTTTATGGCGTAGATCCAGGCGGCTCAAATCGCCCTTAGAATTTGGCGTGTAGGCGGTGACTAGCCAAAAATCATCGAACTCGGCGGTGATTACCCTACCCTCGTCGTTCGGGTCGCCGTAGCTGTCGCCTGATAAATCGTATTTCTCGATGATATCTCTAGGAAAGCCGTCTTTGAAATTTAAAACTGGGATTTTTGAAAATATCGCCGTGCCAGAGTAGCCTTTTTTACGAGCTGAGAAAAAATGTTCGTGATAATCTGGTAAATCCAGCTCGACTTGGTCGCGATTGGCCTTGGTTTCTTGTAGGCACAAGACGTCTGGGTCGTGTTCAGATAAAAATTTGTCCCACTCACCCTTGTTAATGACGGCTCGTATGCCGTTTACGTTCCAACTGTATAATTTCATACTATTAATTATACATTACCTTGATTTGATTGCTGAAGACTGGCAATGGTGTATAATTGGAAATCAGCGGTAAATATATGAGACCAAGAATAGTTCAAGTATCTGAAAGTGAATTCAGCGTTAAGGGTCATGGCGTCCATACGGCGTTTGTCGAGACGGTTCGTGGTCTCAAAAAACGCCCCGATATAGAGCTGTTAGTAAATTCTTTTAAGTCGGCTGATGTTAGGCACATTCATACTGTCGGACTCTATGCTTCATTCCAGTTCTTGCGACCTGGGCTCAAGGTGGTTTCAGCTCACGTTGTTCCGGGTTCTTTTTTGGGTAGTTTAGTCGGCGCTAAATATTGGCTCTGGCTGGCCAAGATATATTTAAGATGGTTTTATAATCGAGCTCGAGTGGTGATAGCAGTCTCCGAGTTCACTAAAGCTGAGCTTGAGGCGTTTGGTGTCAAGCGTCCAATTGAGGTAGTTCATAATATGATTGATACTTCTCGGTACGTTTTTACAGATGAGGAGAAGAGAAAAATACGTGAGCAAATGGGCATACCTAAAGATACGGTAGTTGTTACTAGTAACGGACAGGTACAGCCCCGTAAGAGAGTCGACAGTTTTATAAAAATAGCCAAAGCGTTGCCAGACATGAAATTTATTTGGGTTGGCGGTATACCATTTGGCAAGGTTGCTGCTGAGCAGGTCGCTATGAAAAAAATGATCGATTCCGCTCCCGCGAACGTTCAATTCACCGGAGTTGTCTCGTTAGATGAGGTCAGACGCTACTCGGCGGTCAGTGACATATTTATTTCAACTTCCGATCAAGAAACCTTCGGTATAGCTATCGTAGAGGCTGCAGCCAGTGGCCAGCCAATAGTCTTGAGAAACATCCATGACTATGATCATACTTTTAGGCCTGATGCTGTGATGTGCGATGAGAATGAATTCGTGGCGGCTATCAAGAAGCTAGCTAAAAGTAAGAGATATTATCAAAAGATGAGTAAGGCTGCGAGAAATTTGGCCCTTCGCTACGATAGCCAGACAATTACGAATAAACTAATGGACATATATCGAAGCTACATGTAAGCACCCAGTATAGTTGGTGCTATAATTGAAGCATGCATAAAAGAATTCTTCTAAAACTATCGGGTGAACAATTACAGGGCGATCAATCTAGCGGATTTGACAGCCAAAGGGCCAAGTGGATCGTAGAAGAGATTAGAAAAGCTAAGTCAACCGGTGCCGAAATAGTCATAATGGTTGGTGGCGGTAATTATGCCAGGGGTGCCCAGCTAGCTGATAGCTCTATTCAGCGGATCACTGGCGATAATATTGGTATGTTGGCTACGATGATGAATGCTCTGGCTCTGCAGGATGTTTTTAACTCCGAGGGATTGGAGTCGCGAGCCTTGACTAATGTTACTATCGATCAGTTTTTAGATAGATTTACTCATCGTCGAGCCACTCATCATCTCAAAAAAGGCCGAGTTGTGATTGTGGCTGGTGGTACCGGGCGACCATTTCTGACAACTGATACAGCCGCTGTGAATTTGGCTCTGGAGTTAAACTGCGAAGTTGTTATAAAAGCCACTAAGGTCGACGGCGTTTATGATAAAGATCCAGCCAAATATCCAAGTGCCGTCAAGTATGACGAATTGAGCCATCAAGAGGCTTTAGAGGACCCGGATGTATCGGTTATGGACAAGGCCGCTCTTGGTTTGGCTATGGAGCAAGGCATCAAGGTGATGGTTTGTGAACTACTCAAAGAGGACAATATTAAAAAAGCCGTTATGGGTGATTCTGTTGGCACGCTAGTATCATAGTGCGTGTTATAATCTAAAAAATATGCGTGTAGGACTTTTTACTGATACTTATCGACCAACTATCAATGGCATCACTTTTGTGGTGGAGACTCTTCGAAAATCTCTAGAGGCTCAGGGGCATGAAGTTTACATATTTTGTCCAGCCAAATCAATCAATCCATCTCGTGACGACAGCCCGCTGGCTGATGATGATCACATTGTCCGTTTTTCTAGCGTGCCGAGCGGGTTTTTTGATGATTTTGATTTTACTCTGTTCTTTCCGCCTAAGGCGCTAAAACAGATCAAAGAATTAGAGCTTGATGTAATTCACGTCTTTACGCCGTCACAAATTGGTCTATTAGGCGTTCACGCCGCTGTTAAAAATGATGTTCCGTTCATCATGCAGCACAGCACTGATTTATACGAATTTATCGAGCATTATCCAAATGTTTTGCCGGGTATTTTGGCTTTGGCAGGTGTGGTATTTCCGATGAGCATCAAGATGAAAATGCGCGACTATGCCGAAGTGGCGTCGCTGTATCGTCCGAGTGCTGGTCGGGCTAAATGGGGGCGGCGAATTATTGAGCGTGGCGTTACTTTGCTGTATAGCAAGGCTGATGCAGTCATCACTCTCAGTCGCAAAAGTTACAATCAGCTCAAAAGTTGGCAGCGCCCAGGTTATGAATATGATCTGACACTACTGCCAAACGGCGTTGATGCTATCAAACGACCGACAGCAAAGCAGCTGGAAGAATTCAAGAAAAAATGGGGTATCAGATCTAAAGACGAAGTCTATGGTTTTGTTGGTCGTTTGGGCGAAGAAAAGAATTTAACTGTTTTGATCAAGGCCTTTAACGCCATTGGCAAGGCTCGCCCACGAGCCAAGCTGATGTTTGTTGGTGATTTTGATTATCGTGAGGCTCTGGAGGAGCTAGCGTCTAAGACTAAATATCCTGATCGGATAATCTTTACCGGTGCGATGCCACGCGAAGAATTAGGCGTGGCTTATGCGACGTTTGATGTTTTCGCCTTCCCTTCACTCAAGGATACTCAAGGCTGGGTGCTACATGAGGCGGCGCATGCTAAATTGCCGATTGTGATGATCGATCGTGAACTGTCAGAAGTGGTTATCGACGGCGAAAGCGGCTATCTGGTGCGAAACAGCGCTGCGGCCATGTCTAGAGCTATAATTGATCTATTGTCGCACCCATCTAAGCGCGAGAAATTTGGTAAACGCAGTAAACAACTAGCCAGTCGTTTCACTGAGAAAAATCAAACTGCTAAAGTAGCCAAGCTTTATCAGCAAGTTATCGATCAGCATTCTAAAAAATCTGTAAAAAATTAGTTATTTCGCCTCAAGTCACGCTCTTGGTCGCGCTTTTTGATCGACTGACGTTTGTCGTGTAGCTTTTTACCCTTACCGAGGGCGATGACTAATTTGATGAAATTACCGCCAGTTAATAGTTTGAGCGGTACAATTGTCATGCCTTGCTGTTTGGCGGCCATAAATTTATCGATCTGTTTTCGTTTAACTAACAATTTTCGAGCGCTAGTATCAACCGTGCGGGCATTAGCCTGGTCTTTGGAGTTAAGTTTTAGAGAAAAACTAGCGTTATTGAGCCATAACTCGTTGTCCTTGAGACTGACGAACGAGCCTTTTAGCTGAACATGGCCTTCTCTGGCAGCGCGAACTTCTGGACCAGTCAGGACTAGTCCAGCTACAATTTCCTCGTCCAGCTGGTAATCAAACCGCGCCCGACGATTTACGATGTTCTTTTCTGGTGATTTTTTAGCCATAAATTGATTATATCATCTCTGTCTATCTAAATATTTTAAACTATAATCTAAAAAATAGACTTTTTATAATGCTAGTGCTATTATGTATTTATGTCGAGAGATTATCGTGGGGGTTTCGCTCTACCAACTGTAGTCATCACCAGTATTATAATGATGACCGTCGTATTGGCTGCTTTGTCTTTATTGTCTATTGTACATGCTTCGTTAAAGGGTCAATATTATACGCAGGCTGCTCGTAATGCTGCCGAATCAGGGTTGATCCATGCCAAGAACTGTATAAGCAAAACTGCCGACAACCAACCAACTTGGGGTGATCCCAATCGGCTTTACACTGGCACCCCATGCTCAGGTGCGCCTAGTCCTTGTGGAAACGGTGGGTGCTATGTGATAGATGAAAGCAAGATCAAATCATATTATTCGGTTAGAGTTAGGCACTATGACAATTTATCTGTCAAGCTGATAGCAGAGGGCGTGGCCTGTACCAAGAAGCTGGACGGTTCGTGTGGTAAACAGTACAAAGAAACTATAGCGCTGGATTTGGTTGCTGATGTGGGGCCGTTTTGGCAAATATCTGCTGGATATTCTCAGACCTGTGCCGTGTCCTTGGATAAAAAGGCTTATTGTTGGGGGGGCAACTCTCGTGGTCAATTGGGTAATGATTCTAGTTCCGACTCTAGCACCCCAGTAGCTGTAAGTGATGCAGGTGTTCTGTCAGGCAAGCCTATCAAGCAGATTTCGGCTGGCTGGTGGCACTCTTGTGTTATTGCTTTTGACGGTAAGGCCTATTGTTGGGGTTATAACAATCGCGGTCAGTTAGGCAATGGCTCCAACTCTAACTCAAATGTTCCGGTAGCCGTAAATGATTCGGGCGTTCTGTCAGGTAAAACTATCAAGCAGATTTCCGCCGGCCGGGAGCACATTTGTGCTATTGCTTTTGACGGTAAGGCCTATTGTTGGGGCTCTAATGATCGCGGTCAGTTAGGCAATGGCTCCAACTCTAACTCAAATGTTCCGGTAGCTGTAAATGATTCGGGCGTTCTGTCAGGTAAAGACATAAAACAGATATCTGCTGGTAGTTATCACACCTGTGCCGTCACTTCTGACAACAAAGCTTATTGTTGGGGGGCTAGCTTTACTGGTCAGTTAGGCAATGGCTCCAGTTCTAACTCAAATGTTCCGGTAGCTGTAAATGATTCGGGCGTTCTGTCAGGTAAAGACATAAGACAGATATCTGCTGGCAATTATCACACCTGTGCTGCCGCCTCTGACAACAAAGCTTATTGTTGGGGGGCTAACTCTAATGGGCAGTTAGGCAATGGCTCCACCGCTTATTCTGTAAAGTTACCAGTAGCCGTAAATGACACGGGCGTCCTGTCGGGTAAAGCTATTAAACGCGTATTTGCCGGAATGTATAATGTAACTTGCGCCATGGACTCCGATAAAAAAGTCTATTGTTGGGGCAAAAATGAATACGGCGTTTTTGGTAACGGATCTAGAGATAGTTATAAGGTGCCGGTTGATGCATATAATGCCGGCGATATTTCTAGTAAGGAAATAGTCCAGGTATCGGTTGGTGGTGTTCATGCTTGTGTGATTGCTTCTAACTACAAGGCCTATTGCGCAGGGCGCTCATATGGGGGATTACTAGGAAACGGCTTTTCGGGTGATAAAGTTGAAGATAGTGCAGTCGCGGTTAAAAACACTACTAGCACGCTAGCTTCTGCCACCATAAGAGCAAGATCATTAAGCGTTGCCCAGGGCCTTCTGCATAGTTGCGCTATAGCCACAAATGATCGGGCTTATTGTTGGGGCAGGGGCACTTATGGTCAGTTGGGTAATGGTTTAGATGATAATTCAGATATACCGGTGCCGGTTAGGACTATCGGTGATATGGCCGGCAAGACTATTGAGCAAATATCGGCAGCTGGTTATCACACCTGCGCTATTGCTTCTGACAATCAAGCTTATTGCTGGGGCTATAACTATGCCGGACAGCTAGGTAATGGCTCGTCTGGGAACGCCGGCAAAAAGAATATTCCGACCGCTGTCAAGACCGACGGTGCACTGGCTGGCAAGACCATCAAGCAAATATCGGTCGGTGAATATCACACTTGTGCCCTAGCTTCTGATAACAAAGCCTATTGTTGGGGCGCCAACAATTATGGCCAGCTGGGAATCAATTCTACTGCTAGTTCTAGCTTCCCAGTGGCTGTATATACCACTGGATACTTATATGGCAAGACCATCAAGCAGATATCGGCTGGGTCTAGGACTACTTGCGTAGTTACTTCTGATGGACAGGCTTATTGTTGGGGCCGAGGTGACTCTGGTCAACTAGGTAGGGGTTCGACCAGCCACTCAAATGTGCCCGTACCGGTCAATACTGGCGGCGCTCTATATGGCAAGACAATCAAGTATATATCGGCCGCCGATCGACATGTTTGTGCTATCGCCTCAAACAACAGGGCTTATTGCTGGGGCAATAACTACAACGGCCAACTAGGTAGAGGATCAAACGCTAGCTCAAACGTACCTGTGGCTGTAACCACTAGCGGTGCTTTATCTGGCAAAACTATCCAGTGGATGGCCTCTTCGGGCTACAATACCTGTGTCGTGGCGTCTGACAACCAGGCTTATTGCTGGGGCTATAACTATAATGGTCAGCTGGGTAATGACTCTGCTGCTGCAAAGTCTAATGCTCCGGTAGCTGTTGATACCAGTGGCGTTCTCTCTGGTCAATACATTATTCAAATCACTAGCGGAGGTAGTCACACTTGTGCGTTGGCGTCGGACAACCAGATATACTGTTGGGGCAAGAATTCTGATGGTCAGCTGGGCAACGAAGCTCCTTCTGACACCAATACCCCAACTGTAAAGACTAGAATCAAGATGTCAATTGAAGACTATAGGCCTTATTACTATTAGATATAGCTAAAACTAAAACCAGAGCAGCCGTCTTGCGTCGCAGCTCCCTACTGTTCTTACATTGCCCATCGCAACAGATGTTTTGGTAGGCTTAGGCGGTTAATTTATTTTTCTTGAGAGCTTCTTCTAGTTTTGGTCGGTCAAAACCAAGGATCAGTTCACCATTTATGTCGGTGACTGGTACGCCTTGGAAATTGCCGCCGTTTTTGCTGAGTAGTTCTTCACGAGCGGTTGGCTCAGCCTCGATGTCTTTGACGACAAATTCAACCCCTAGTTTTTTTAGCCAGTCTATCTCAGTGTGACAAAACGCACACCAGCTGGTGCTATAAACTATAACTTTTTCCTCTTGGTGATTGATAGTTGTATCTTCGCTCATATTCCCTCCTCATGAAGCATAACTGGTATACATTGTAGCCTAGAAACCTGTAGTTGGCAAACTGATATCGGGCTATTTGATACTACTCAAGTGCCAGCCGCCACAATTGCCGCACTGATAGGAGTATAGTTCAACGTTTGGATCGGTTAAGGCTTTGGTCTCGATCTCGTCTAGGGCTATCTTTTCAGTTGGAAAACGACGCTTTGATTTACAGGATAAAATTGGGTTTATCGGACCTCTAGCTGGCTTATTTTGGGACTTTTTTGGATAATTTCTTCTTGGCATATTGTCAAATAGTGTAGCAGATTGCTATACTTATGACTAATGGTGAAAAAACCTGATGTTCAGAGCGGCCAAGAAGCCGAAAATATTAAGATGATTTTAGGCACAATTGGCGACACCACTTGGCGAATGTTTATACCGAGTGTTGGATTCACGTTGCTTGGTGTCTGGCTGGACAAGGTTTTTGAGTTGAAACCGTGGCTGATGATCGGCGGAATTTTGATTGGCTTTTCATTAGCTGGGCTGTTGGTTAAACGACAGATTGGTAGAATTAAACGTAGGAGGGTTAATTGATGCAATTTCTAGCGGCTGCTACACCGCACATCTCAGTCAAGGCTGATGAAGTATTTTCAGTTTTTGGTATCAGCATAACTAACTCTCACCTGCTGGGAATTTTGGGTCTGGCGCTGTTAGTTATGATCATGTTGCGCACTGCCAAAGTCGCTAAGGGAAAGAAAAAGGCCGGTTTTGGCTGCCGACTGATGTTGTGGGCTATCAACGGGCTGTATAAAACTGTCGATCAGATCATGCCCAGTTGTGAGTGGACTAACAAGATCGCACCGCTAACCATCACGATATTTTTCTTTGTGCTAGCTCAGTATTGGTTGGGTTTGTTGCCGATTGTCGGGCCGATCACCTTTGGTGAACATCACACGCCACTGCTGCGTGGTGGTGTAGCTGACCTAAATATGACTTTAGGATTAGCGATTTTGACGATTATTGCGGCACAAGTTTACGCCTTTAAATTCTTAGGCTTTCGCGGCAATCTTAGCCGCTATTTTGTTAGCCCACTAAAAAATCCGATCATGACCTTTGTTGGCTTTTTGGAATTAATTGCTGAATTTTCTCGCCTATTAGGACTAAGTTTTCGTTTGTTTGGCAACGTGTTGGCTGGTGAAATATTGCTGGCCATAATCGCCTTTTTGACTAGTTACCTAACTCCGTTGGCTATCCAGCCATTTTATCTGTTTGAGCTGTTTATCGGTGCTATCCAGGCTTATATATTCTTTATGTTATCTAACGTGTTTATATCTCTCGGTCTCGAGCATCATGGCGATGATGAGGAAAAACATACGCAATCTGATGAGCATCCTTCCGTCGATTTAACTAAACAGGCGGCTAAAGGATGATAAATAAAAGGTTAATTAAATAAATTAAAGGAGAAATAATAATGGAATCAATCGCATTTTCAATCGCCTACGCTTTGCCAGCCGCTTTTGCAGCTGTCGGTGCCGGTTTGGTTGCAGCGGCTGCCGTAAACGCATCTGGACGTAACCCTGAGAAAATCAACGAACTACGTACTCTGATGATTTTGGGTATTTCATTTATCGACGCTTTGGCCATCATCGGTTTCGTGGTCGCTATCGTCGGC
>PDWI01007119.1_pt1 | contig 13762 bp, 9 predicted proteins | sample 1430891 | NCBI WGS metagenome assembly PDWI01 (sample SAMN01162508, study PRJNA174530) | Oral metagenome, whole genome shotgun sequencing project. | biome: Marine environment; feature: Marine mammal; material: Swab sample of the gingival sulcus; isolation source: swab sample of gingival sulcus...
TTATGCCGAGGCCGTAGGCAGATCCGGCGGCAACAGCCCCGATGCATGGGAAGCCTTAAACAAAGTGAGAAGACGTGCCAATGACCTACCGGTAAACACACCCAATCCTACTGTGGATATAAACAGTGGAGATTTAGCAGAATTGGCTTATACCGAAAGAAAATGGGAATTGGCCGGTGAGTTTAAAAGATGGGATGACCTTACCCGTATGGAAAGAGTGGCGGAAGCCTTAGCCAACAGGTCTCCTGATGAATTGGTAGGGCCGGTTACCGGAGATACCAGCCCCGCAAATTATTTTGCAGAAATTCCTGAAGCAGAATTAACCAAATCTCCACAACTGAGAGAATGATCTTTTGAGAAAATTATTATCCCCAAAATGTTCATTAAAATTGCATATTGATGACAGACGATTCACGTGATAGTTTTTGATGAATTTTTGGGTTACACGGATTATTCATCAATATAATGTGTTTCTGGCTGAATTTACTTTAAAATAAGCCACTTTGTTTGATTTCGCATAACCACCCATATAGTGGAACAGATTTCAATGCATTATCACTTGCTTTATGGTCTATTCAGCCTTCATAATAAGGATTCCGATGAAATAATGTGGGTTATATGGGGCAACAGTTATCAGCAAAGAAAACGCCTCAAACCTAATACCAAATCTAAGCTATCTACAAAACAACAAACTTAGTTTTAAGTAATTGAATGTCATTAGAATAAAACAAAATGGTTTTACACAAATAATGAAAGTATTAAACAGATAATAATTTTGAGTAAGTTTCGGCACCTTGGACATTGCTAGGTGTAATTGAGCCAAGGTGCTTTTTTAAACCGGGATTTTTATCTAATTAAAATTACAATACATGTTAAGATTTTTTATCATCGCTCTAATGGTGTGTCTGACCAATTGCAAGGAGCAAAAAAACAATTCCGGCCATCTGGCCGAAAGTGCCGAAATGACTAACACTAATAAGATCTTGCAAAATACCGGCTTTAATTTGCAAAAAGAAATAGGCAATTGTGAAAAGCAATTAGGGCAAGCCGTACCAAAATTAACGGATTTATCTAAACACCCTCGCTTAATTGAGACTGATGAAACCGAATGGAAGGAAGTTCCCAATGACAGGTTGGTATGGACTTCCGGATTTTATCCCGGCATTCTATGGTATATGTACAATTTAACCGGTAGAGACAAATGGAAAAAAGAAGCTATTAAAAGAACAGAAGTTTTTGAGGGTTTTAAAACCATTACTGAACATCACGACATAGGTTTTATGATGTTTCCTGCTTTTGGTCTTGGTTATGAAATGGGCGGAATGAAAGAATACAAAGACATCTTATTAACATCAGCAGCCTCTTTAGCCTCCCGATATAATCCAAAAGTAGGCACTATACGGTCTTGGTCTAATAAAATGCACCCAAGGTGGCAACAACACATTACTATTATTGACAATATGTTAAATCTGGAATTACTTTTCTGGGCTTCAAAACACGGCGGCGGCCCCGTATATTATGACATTGCCGTAAAACATGCCGAAACTACCATGAAAAACCATTTCAGGGAAGATTATACTTCATGGCACGTGATAGAATACGATTCTATTAACGGAACAGTACTCAACAAACACACCAAACAAGGCTTACATGACGATAGCCGCTGGTCTCGCGGTCAAGCTTGGGGCATTTATGGCTATACTATGGTATATAGAGAAACGAAAGACAAAAAATTCTTAGACTTTACACAAAAGATTACAGACAAATATCTGTCTATGTTACCAGAAGATTACATTCCTTATTGGGATTTTGATATTGACACCACCAAAGACCAAGACAAAGACGCTTCGGCCGCAGCTATTAGTGCCTCTGCCCTATTGGAATTAAGCACCTTGGTTGGTAATAAGACGGATAGCAAACGTTACTACAATGCTGCGATAAAAATCTTAGCTTCTTTGGCTTCACCGAACTATTCCGGGGTGGGAAAAGCAGACTCATTCCTCTTGCACTCTACTGGTGCAAAATCTTTAGGCCATGAAATAGACGTAGCTCTTATTTATGCAGACTATTATTATATTGAGGCTTTGAACAGATTAAAAAAACTCCAAAACAGATGATGAATTATGACGACTATCCAATTGAAATATAACATTTTAGGGCTACTGGCATTAACACTGGTCTTAACTTCATGCAAAGAAAAACCGGTAAAAACGGAATCAGTAGCAGTTGAAAAACCTAACTTACTGTTTATTTTTCCTGACCAATGGCGAAATGCAGCAGTGGGCATAAATAATGAAGACCCTGTACTTACGCCAAATTTGGATCAATTGGCCAGAGAAGGCATCCTGTTTTCTAATGCCATCAGTAATTATCCTCTGTGTAGCCCCTTCCGGGGAATGCTGATGACCGGAAAATTGCCCTACAATAATAAGATACTCACCAATGCAAATTCCGGACGGTATAAATATGGCAATTCATGGCAAAAAGATGATATCAGCTTTTCTGATGTGTTAGTTAAAAATGGTTATGATGCCGGATATGTGGGCAAACTGCACCTTACCTCACCGGCTCCCATTCAAGGAAAAGACACCGTAGTGTGGGACGCATATACACCCATGGATGAGCGGCATAGTTTTAATTTTTGGTATGCTTACGGGGCTTTTGACCAACATCTAGAACCTCATTATTGGGTGAATAACGCAAAAGAGAATGAAGTTAAATATGTAAAAGAATGGTCTCCTCAACATGAAGCAGATGTAATTATTGATTATTTAGAAAACGCAAATGATTCCATTCGTAATGGCAAAAAACCATTCGCTCTTTTTTGGTCTATAAATCCGCCACATCCTCCGTATCAATACGTGCCGGAAAAGTATTTGAAACCCTATCAGGACAAAACTCACGATGAATTATTAGTTAGGAAAAATGTTGATTTGAATACCGATGCCAAAGTACTGGCATTTCATAAAGGGACAACCCGAAAAAGAACTCATTTGGCTAAAGAGCATGTGAAAGAATATTTTGCAGCAGTTACCGGAGTAGATGAACAAATAGGCCGGGTTTTAAAAACCCTAAAAGAACAGGGATTAGACAAAAATACTATTGTAGTTATCACGGCAGACCATGGCGAGATGATGGGCAGCCACGGGCTAATGTCAAAAAACAACTGGTTTGAAGAAGCCATTAATGTTCCGCTTATAATTAGATGGCCAAAAAAAATACCGGGTAACCAAAAACAAGATGTTTTGGTAAGTTCCACAGATTTTATGCCAACTTTATTAAATATGATGGAAGCTATCAATGGTTTGCCAGACGACTTAGACGGACAAGATTTATCTTCATATATTCTCACCGGCAAGGGTAAAAAACCACAAGTTGCACCTTATTATTACATTAAAGAAGGACAGCCGGATTCCGGACACAGAGGCATAAGGACTTACAAAAATACCTATGTGATTACAATAGATGATAGTGGAAAAATACGTAAATTACTCTATGACAATATAAATGACCCTTATCAGACAGAAAATATAATTGGTAAAGACGACAGATTAGAAAATCAACTGAACGAACAGTTAATTTCCCTGCTCACAGAGAAGAAGGATCCTTGGCTGGCACGGTATAAATCTTTAACTAAAGACAAGAAATAGTGATAAAGAACAGTTACATAATACGGACAGTACCCCATGCAAAAATGTCTCTATTTATTGTATTGGTATTAATGACTGCAAAGATAAGCTATAGCCAGCACAATCATTTACCGGCAGTAGAATCTTTTGAAAAAAAAGAAGTACTATCACAGTATGATATATCTAACAACTGTGTGCTAACCCAAAGTTCGGCTCATCACAAATTTGGAAAATCCTCCTTAGAATGGCAATGGAAAAGTGCTGATAATCAATTTGGCACTGCTCATTTTAGACTTTTGAGTAAAGATGAAAGTCCGTTGGCCTATGGCGACCATTTTCCTGCCAGCCCAACTTTTATTTTTTCTGTTTACAACAAAGACAAGCAAAAAGAAAAAGTTACTTTTTACTTTGAAAAAAATGGCAAAAAACAAATGTGGTTTTCCATTACCTTAAATTTTACGGGATGGAGACATCTGTGGGTACCGTTCTATGATATGGAAGGCCAACCTCCAAAAAAAGGAGCACCAGTAAATTTTAATTACTTCAGCGTTAGCAGTTCAGCAAAAAAAGGTACTTTGTATTTTGACGATATTATCTTTTCACAATATCAAGACGACCGCCATCAATATCCCGATAAACTGGTTCCGTTCATAAAAGCCGGACAAGATTTGGACAAAGATCATTGGATGCCATTAATCAGTAATTACAACCGAATTAGAAATTTAAAAACAAATCCTGTATCTGTAGCTGTTAAGAAGGATTTAAAAAAGTTTGAAAACTTGATAGACCAAGGCCTGACTATTGATAAAAAACACAAAGTTGACATCAAATCGTTACGAGAAAATTTTGATAAATTAAAATTAAAAGACAATGGAAATACGATAAGCGGGCCACCGTTAACCTTTAAACAAGAACAGGAATACTACGATAAAAAGCAACAAGGACCTCTGATTTTTAACGATATAGCGGATTTGGGAAAGGTATTAAAAAAACTGGCCAATTTCTACGATAGAGCCACTCCTCAGGAACAGCAGGAAATAGAAAAAATGTTTCTTATGGGAACTAAATATTTTTTAGACCAAGGATGGCAAGTCGGTTCCAATGGTGGCACCAGGCATCATATAGGATACAACGTAAGGAAATTAACAGAAGCGTTTTTTACTATGCGTAAATTCCTTTATAAAAATAATTTACTGGAAGATGTTGGAGCGAGTTTACATTGGTTATTTAATCTAGGCATGCTATTAGATAATCCGAAAAATTTTCATGTAAATGTAGATTATCTCAATACCCAATCATACTACCACCTCATGCTAATTTTCTTATTTGAAAAACAAGAAAAACAAGCCGCTTTGCTCCGGGCCTATTCAAATTACTTATCCGTAACACTGGCACAACAAAAAGAAGAATGGGGTTTTAAAGCAGATGGCACCGTGTGGCATCACAACGGGCATTACCCTGCTTATGGGCTGGGAGCTTTTCAAACGGTTCCCAAAATAATTCAAATTCTGTCAGGTACCCGCTTTCGCATTAATACAGAAGGGCATAAAAATTTTAAAAATGCCTTTATGATGAGTCGAATTTACAGCCAATGGTATGATTGGGGCTTTGGCAATGCAGGCCGGCATCCGTTAGAAGACGGGAGTATAGCCCCGCTCAAAAATGAGTTTTTACTTATGGCCTATGCCGGTAATCCGGAGGGTTCTTTAGAAATAGACAGGGATGTTGCCAGTGCTTATCTAAGGCTTTGGGGCAAGGAAGATCAATTAAACACAGCTACATTTACACAACTCAATGGTATTCCCAAAGAAAAATTATCGGGATACTATACCCTGCCTTATGCGGCCACTGCCATACATAGACAAAACAACTGGACGGCTCTTATAAAAGGTTACAGCAAATATGTATGGGCTTCGGAAATTTATGTAAACGAAAACAGATACGGCAGGTATCCTTCTAACGGCACGGTGGAACTGCTCAATGAAAAAGGTGAAAAAGGCAGTGGCTTCCGTCAGGAAGGCTGGGACTGGAATCGATATCCCGGAGCAACGATAATTTATCTACCTTTTAAAGAATTAGAACCAAAAATCCCCTTATTAATGTTCCGTTCCAATGAAACCTTTGCCGGAGCTACCGAACTAAACGGAAACGGCATCTTTGGAATGATATTAAATGAAAGTAGCGGCGACAATGCTGAGTGGGCTGGTACCAAAGTCGGTTTTCCGGGGAAATTAAAAGCGAAAAAATCGGTTTTTTCATTTAAGGATAAACTTATTTGCATTGGTACAAACATCAGTAGTATTGATGATAAAAACCCTACGCAAACCAACCTGTTTCAATCATATTTAACAGATATTAAAGCACCTATATTTACTTCTGCCGAAGTGATAAAAGAATTTCCTTATAAAACCGTATTAACACCGCAAAAAAAATCAGGAAGTTGGCTTACGGATCCCTATGGAAACAGCTATCATATCTTATCTGATATTCCCGTAGAACTAAAAAAGAGCAAACAACAGTCCTATCATAATAAATATTCCATAAACACGGGCTCAATGCATCCTAAAGGCAAAGGGGCAAAAGAAACAACAGGCAATTATGCCACAGCATGGATAAATCACGGTTTGGCACCAAAAAATACTAGTTATCAGTATGTAATTTACCCTTTTTTAAATGAAGAAAATCGCAAGAATTTCGGACAAAAAATTAAAAACGAATGGTCTTATAAAATTAAACGAGCCGATAGTATAGCCCATATTGTGTTTGATAAAACTACCAAAACTACCGGATATGTTATTTTTGAAGCCCATCACAATTTAGAAAGTGGAATATTAATGGAAACGTCAGCACCGGCTTTAATAATGATACAAAAAAATGATAACGGCCACATAACCATAAGTGCCGTTCAGCCAGATTTAAACTTTCCCTTAAAAAAAGATGGGAAATTTAAAAATTACAGTGAGCCTGTAGAATTAAAAATCAAATTAGCCGGTAAATGGCAGGTACGGCCTTTAGATTTTATCACAGAAGTAGATAATTCAGGTGCAAATACCTCCATTACCATACAATGCGTAAACGGGTTGCCCAAAAAATGGAAAATGAATAAACAATAGTATTTAAGTCTATTATTATCAGAATATTAAAAAAACATGAAACAGTTTCTTTATTTGGTTTTAGCATTGAGTTTTTGCTCATGTAAAGGGCAAGAAGTTGTAGTATGGGATAAATATATTCAAAAAAAGCACATTCAACCTAAAATATCTTATATTATAGAGGCTTTAACTAAGGCTCCTGCCTGTAAAACTCCAAATTGGATTACAGCCTTAAAAGAAAAATGGGCTATCATGGAAAACAATAGCTTTATCAGTAATAAAACTTTATTAAAATGCATAACATCAACTTAAAAAAAATATGGATGGGCATTACTTTAATAGCCCACTTTACGTATTCCCAAGATGTAAAACCAAATATCTTATTAATTATAACAGATCAGCAACAGGCGGAAGCCATAAGTGCTACGGGTAATACAGATGTAAAAACACCAAACATAGACCGATTGGCAAAAAACGGCGTGTTATTTGACCGCACCTATGTAACTTTTCCACTATGTACACCTTCGCGAACCAGTATTTTTACGGGAAAGATGCCCCATTATCTTGGCGTTGAATCCAATGAAAACAGTGATAATATAATGGCCGAAAAAGATAAAAAAAACGGCTTAGGCAATATCTTAAAAGCTGCCGGTTATGATTGTGCTTACGGCGGAAAATGGCATGCTCATGAAGCATCTATCTCTCCCGGAAATGGTTTTGATAAAATTTCCGATTTTGGCGATATACCATTGGCAGAAAATTGTATCAATTACCTCAAAGAACAAAAAAATAAGAAAAAACCTTTCTTTTTAGTAGCCTCTTTTGACAATCCGCACAACATCTGTGAATGGGCCAGAAACCAACCGTTACCCTACGGAAATGTTCCAATTCCGGAAGATGCAATCTTACCCGAATTGCCCAAAAATTTTGCAAAATCAAAAACTTTTCCTGAGGCTCTACAAATAGAACAAACCGCCAGTAAAAGAATTTATCCTACTAAAAATTACACCGAAAGAGACTGGAGAAAATATCGCTATGCGTATTACCACTTAGTAGAACAAGTAGATACAGAAATCGGTAAGATAATAGATGCAATTTACAACCTTGGCCTGGATGAAAATACTATTATTATTTTTACCAGTGACCATGGCGACGGCAACGCTTCGCACCAATGGAACCAAAAAACGGCACTTTTTGAAGAAAGTGTTAAAGTTCCGCTTATAATCAGTTCAAAAAACATAAAAAACAAAGGGGAAAGAGACAGGCACACGTTAATATCCAATGGATTGGATTTATACCCAACTATTTGTGAATTAGCAGGTGTTTCCTTACCAAAAGGATTATTAGGCAAAAGCCTAAAACCCTTATTATTTACAGAAAATTATGGCCGGAAACAAGAAAAGATTGTAATAGAAACCAAATTTGCCGGAAAATATGCTTATAATACCAGAGGCCGGGCAGTAGTTGGCAAAAAATACAAATACATTTTGTACAGTTGGGGCAAAAACCGTGAACAATTTTTTGATTTGGAAAATGACCCCTATGAGATGCAAAATCTTGCCAATTCTAAAACACATTTGGAGAAATTAAATGAGTTCAGACATTACCTATACCAATGGTGCAAAGAAAACAATGATAATATCTTTCTAAGAAAACTCATTTTACCTGATAACAGTAAATTATCGTCAAGCGATTTGTTTGACAAACCTTATTAAAATACAAACCATGCGAGTAAAATTTAATTATTTTAAATTTAAAAATTATGCAGTTTATGTACCTCTCTTTGTAATGATTTTTGCGGTAGCCTGTAAAGAGAAAACTACTGACAGTACTAAAACAAACACCTTTGAAAAAAAGAAAGAAAAACCTAATATTGTCCTTATTTATACTGATGACTTAGGATACGGCGACATCAGTTGTTACGGTGCTACGGAAATTCAGACCCCTGCTATTGATGCTCTGGCCTCTGACGGCATTACTTTTCACAATGCGTATGCTACGGCAGCTACCTGTACACCTTCAAGATATTCTTTATTAACAGGAAATTATGCCTGGCGAAAAAAAGGCACCAGTGTAGCCAGAGGCGATCAAGGGCTTTTAATAGACACAGCCCGTACTACCTTGCCCAAATTACTGCAAAAGGCCGGATATAAAACCGGAATTGTAGGAAAATGGCATCTGGGGTTGGGCGGCTCAAACGGGCCCGACTGGAATGGAAAAATTACACCCGGCCCACTGGAAATAGGATTTGATTATTCCTTTTTAATACCTGCCACAGGTGACCGCGTACCCTGTGTGTATGTAGCAAATCACCACGTGGTTAATTTAGATTCTAATGACCCCATTAGTGTAAACTACGAACACAAAATTGGCGATTGGCCTACCGGTAAAGAAAATCCGGAGTTATTAATCCTAAAACCGTCTCAAGGACATAACCATACTATTGTAAACGGAATTAGTAGAATTGGTTATATGAAAGGCGGAAAGTCCGCCCTATGGAATGATAAAACCATTCCAATGGAATTATTACAAAAATCTGAAGCATTTATCAATAAGAATAAAAATAATCCGTTTTTCCTGATATTCTCTACACATGATATCCATGTGCCCAGAATAGCCAATGAGATGTTTAAAGGTAAAAGCAACATGGGTCCGCGTGGCGATGTGATTTTACAAATGGACTGGACTGTAAAACAAATAGTTGACCTACTAAAAAAGCAAAATTTATTAGATAACACCATAATTATTTTCTCTAGTGATAACGGCCCTGTTTTGGATGATGGTTATAAAGACCGTGCCAGAGAACTGGCAGGCAACCACAACCCTACCGGTGGCTTACGGGGTGGTAAATATAGTGCGTATGACGGCGGCAGTAAAATACCCCTGATTATCCGCTGGCCAGATAAAAAAGGCAAAGGTACCATTTCCAATGCTTTGTTAAGCCAGGTGGATTTTCTCAGTTCATTTGCTTACCTCGCCGGCATTGAGAAAATACCGAAAGATGTAATTGACAGCCAAAATAGATTGAATGTCTTATTAGGCGACAACCCCACCGGCCGAACTGCCTTGATACAAGAGAGTTTTATGGGGCCTTTGTCTTACATAGAAGACAAATGGAAATATATAGAGCCTTTAGATGGGCCAAAAATGGTGCCTTGGGGGCCAAAAATTGAAACCGGATTTCAAACCCTCCCCCAACTATATAATTTGGAAAAAGACCCGGAAGAGCAAAAAAATTTGGCAGCAGAATTTCCGGAAAAAGTAAGAGAGATGCGTGAGAAATTAGCTAATCTGAAAAAAGACGGATTTACAAATGAACATGAAGTAAACCTGAATTAGTTCATCATTTTTATATTTAACTATAAGATTTAATCCGGATTGCTCATACTTTCATATTTTATTAACTAACTGTAAATAAATTACAAAATCAAAAACGAATATAATTCCTACGTTCTCGTATTAAAAAACTTAAACATTGCCTTTTATAAAGAAATGTCTAAAATTTCTTAATGCTCATTCTAATGCCGTTATCTTTATCTAAAAACAAAGTGTTTTTTTACAGCATACCACTGTATTTAAATCATCAAATACTATATTATATGGTTAGATTCTATTAATTTTAGGGATTTATTTTAAAAGCTTTTTTTGAGTTGTATGGACAGGGTAACGAAAGAAAAAAAGACAAAGGCTATGCTAAAAAAACAAACCAATCCCGGCTGCAAATGAGCAGCTTAGAGAACTGGCAAAGCTTAAAGTCTTGGAATTGGATATAAGAAAAAGCATTCAATAAACACAAAAACTATTTGAACGAATAAAAATTAAATACATGACAACAAATTACGAAACACGCTACAGTGCTTCTCCAAGAGAAGTAAAAACTTTTGACACTCAACAATTAAGAGATGAATTTTTAATAGACAATTTAATGGAAGGCGGAAAGGTTAATTTTACCTACAGTCATTACGACAGGTATATTGCAGGTTCGGCGGTACCATTAGACAAACCGCTAACTTTAGAAACTATTGATCCGCTTAAAGCTGATTATTTTCTGGAACGCCGTGAAATGGGCATTATCAACGTAGGCCATACCGGCACAATTATCGCAGATGGCGAAACATTTACATTAGAAAACAAAAATGCCCTCTATATCGGCCGTGGTAATAAAGAGGTTGTGTTTAAAAGTAATGACCAAAATAATCCGGCTAAATTTTATATCAATTCAGCTCCTGCACATACCCGCTATCCCAATAAATTGGTTACGTTAAAGGAAGCCAATCAACTGGATTTGGGCGACTTAAAAACATCTAATGACCGAATCGTAAACCAACTTATTATAGGTGGTATTGTTACCACCTGTCAGTTACAAATGGGGTTAACAGAACTAAAAGAAGGCAGCGTATGGAACACCATGCCTGCCCATGTCCACGATCGCAGAATGGAAGTATATTTCTATCTGGATGTACCGGAAGGTCAGGCAATAAGCCATTTTATGGGTAAGCCCGATGAAACCCGCCATATCTGGATGCACAATCATCAAGCGGTAATCTCACCACCGTGGAGTATTCATGCAGGTGCCGGAACTTCTAATTACAGTTTTATTTGGGGTATGGCCGGGGAAAATTTAGATTATACCGATATGGATGTAGCAAAAATAACCGATTTAAAATAAAGTACTAAAAGAAAATTTCTCATCCCAAAATTTTGGGATGCGTGTTTCATTTTCTAACAATTATAAAAATATAAAAAATGGAATTATTTAATCTCAAAGGAAAAACAGCACTCATAACAGGTGCTACACATGGTTTGGGCATGGCAATGGCCAAAGGTTTAGGCAAAGCAGGAGCCACCATAGTCATAAATAGTCATTCATCTTTGGAAAGAATCAAAGAGGTGATAGCGGAATACAAAAAGGAAGGCTTTACTGCTTACGGCTATCAATTTGATGTATCCATAGAAAAACAGGTAAGAGAAGCTGTAGCAAAAATAGAAAAGGAAGTAGGGCCTATTGACATATTAATTAATAATGCAGGCATAATTAAACGAACCCCGTTATTGGAAATGGAAGTAGCTGACTTTAAAGAAGTGTTAGATATAGACTTGGTAAGTCCGTTTATAATGGCTAAACATATCGTTCCCGGCATGATAAAACGTAAGGGCGGAAAAATCATAAATATCTGTTCCATGATGAGTGAACTGGGTAGAACCAGTGTGGGGGCATACGCTGCAGCTAAAGGCGGTTTAAAAATGCTAACTCAGAATATGGCCACTGAATGGGCCAGGCACAATATTCAGGTTAACGGTATTGGACCGGGCTATTTTGCCACTTCGCAAACGGCTCCAATACGGGTAGATGGCCACCCATTTAACGATTTTATCATCAACCGGACACCCGCATCAAGATGGGGTAACCCTGATGACTTGGCCGGAGCAGCTATTTTCCTATCTTCTGCTGCCAGTGATTTTGTAAATGGACATATCCTGTATGTAGATGGCGGAATTTTAGCAACCATTGGTAAGCCGTACAATGAGGAATAATATGGACTAATTTTGGCCTTAAGGCCAAAAACCAAAATTTTACATTTTACCTCGTTCAAGAACTGCCAAAAAATGGCAGTTCTTACCACTCTTAAGAAATGACAAAATAAGAAAACCTAGATTTATGTGGGTCGGAGAATTTTAAAAATTAAATTAAAATGAAAAATACACCTTTATTATTAGCCATCTTTAGCATTTTGATGATTTCATGCAAAAATGACCAAAAAAAAGAATCGGTAAAATCAGATTTTTTGGCTGTAAAAAACCCAATAGCCTTAGAACGCCTGTCTGAAATTGTAAAAATTAAAAAAAATGAATTTCCGGGTGATGTATCAGCCGTAACGTTACAACTGGAAGACGGTTCAGCTATTCCGTTTCAAACTGTTGATACAGACCAGGATGGCAACTGGGATGAATTGGTCTTAGCATTAGATTTTAAACCCAATGAGGAAAAAAAGATTATAATTGCCAGAGATTCTACCACCACATCGACTACATTTAAAAATACTACCGATGTCCATTTTGGCATAGGGAAGGACAAAGCTTCTACAGCTGAAGTACAGGAATATACCCGCATCGGTGATCCGCGTACAATAAGAGATACGCTATTCTTTCAAATGGAAGGGCCGTCTTGGGAAAACGACAAAGTAGGTTTTAGAATTTATTTTGACCCGAGAAACGGCATAGATATTTTTGGCAAAACTACAGATACCCTTGCCCTTAAACACGTTGGATTGCTTAAAGGCGATTATCACAAACAAGATTCCTGGGGCATGGATGTACTAAAGGTTAGTAATTCATTGGGGGCCGGTTCTATTGCCATTTCCATGAATGATAAACTTTACCGTATAACCGGAAAAAATTCGGCTACATTTAAAGCACTGACCGAAGGCCCTGTAATGGCCAGTTTTGTATTGGAATACCCAAAAGAGGAAATAAATGGCGATACAATTTCCGTAACCCACAAAATTAATATTTACAAAGGCCGGTATTATTACGAAAGCGAAGTATCATTTAAAGATTTGCCGGACAATATGAATATGGCTACAGGCATTGTAAACCTAAGGCCTAATGAACCAAATAATTTTGAAAAAGAAGACTATTATGTTTTGAGTTCTTACGGAAACCAATCAGAAAATAATGATAATTTGGGCATGGCCGTTTTGGCAGATAAAAATAAATTAATTAAAACAGGAATCTTACCTGAAGAAAATGAAGACATAAACAACACCTATTTTGTAACGCTAAAAGCACAAAACGATAAACCTGTAAAATATTATTTTTATTCAGGTTGGTCAGCATCTGATTCGGCTTTTACTACCGCATCAGGCTTTAATGATAAATTATCGGAATTAGCAATGCGTTTGTCACATCCCATTCAGGTTTTAAATTAGCGTCATCAAATCCGGAATATTTAAACGCTCAACTCATCCTGACTTTGTATTTTTAAAAAAATTATTGAAATCATCTTGACTATTTTGTTTTTAACCGAAATCAAAGATTCAC